>Ga0114960_10002967_pt1 | contig 13099 bp, 11 predicted proteins | sample C_130625_MF_Meta_FD_92637 | JGI IMG/M metagenome (GOLD analysis project Ga0114960, IMG submission 92637) | Freshwater microbial communities from Lake Croche, Canada to study carbon cycling - C_130625_MF_MetaG | ecosystem: Environmental > Aquatic > Freshwater > Lake | place: Lake Croche, Canada... | reverse complement strand
GGGCCGTGATCATCACGCTCGCGGGCGTGCTGCTCTTCGGGGCGAAGTACCAGGTCGCCGACCCGCTCCTGCTGGCGCTCGTCATCCTGGCGGGGGTGGCGGCGATGTATTCGCTCGGCGTCTGCCTCTCGTCGGTATTTCTCATTTCGGGTCGCGAGGCGGACCATCTTGGCAGCCTCTTGAACGAGCCAATGCAGCTGCTCGGCGGCGTCTATGCGCCGGTGCGCTCCATGGGCACGGCAGGGGTGATTGCGCTCGGCATCCTGCCACTCGCACCGGCAATAGATGCGTTACGCCAGGTCGCCGTGCCGCAGCTTGCCGCGACAGGCTTCTTACCCGTTGGCGTTGAGCTGCTCATCTTGTTGGTTATGACGATTGTGTTCGGCGTGATCGGCCGTCTCCTACTCGCCTACATCGAGCGTGTTGGTCGCGCCGGTGGGAAGTTGTTGGCGCGTGCCGATTAACGCTGGCGCTGCACCAGAGGTTCGACCGTTCGGTCCGTTACGTGGCGGCGCTGCCGATGCGGCGCGATCCCTTGTCGCATCGGCGCGACTCGCCTGGGCGATTGAGGGGAACTGGGCGGAGCCGATATACCTTGCAGCGTTCCTCATCGTTCGACCACTCGCATTTCTCGGCCTATTCCTCGCTGTCCTCGGTATTGGCGGAACACTGAACGTCGCGACGATCGGATTCGTGGTGATTGGGCAGGCCGTCTTCCAGATTGTCAGCGCCGCACTTGAAGGACCAACACACGCGCTGCTCGATGACCGTGAACGCTATCGCACGATTCGCTACATCTTTGCGACACCATCGTCGCTTCTCCCTGTCTCTATTGGTCGCTCGTTGGTGAAGGCCAGCATTGCGGGGTTTAGTGCGCTCATCGTGATTGGCGCAGGGATGCTGCTCGGCGTGCCGATGCGCGCCGGCGGACCAGATCTGCTGCTCCTCGCGGCAGTGCTGCCGCTCGGGCTCCTCTCGGTTGTTGGGCTTGGCATCGTGCTCGGTGGCGTTTGTGTGCAACTCCGTAATGACGCATGGGCCTACCCGCAGGCCGTCTCATCGACGGTCTTCCTGCTCTGCGGTGCGATCTTCCCGTTGGAGGTGCTTCCGGGGCCTGTGCAGAACATTGCGGCCGCACTACCGATCACCTGGTGGATTGAGGGGTTGCGCCGGGCCCTGCTCGGCACGACCTCACCAGGTATGCTCGGCGCCATGCCCACAAACGAGCTCCTCCTGATCCTTGCCGCGGGCACCATCGTGATTTGGCTCATCTCGCCACGCCTCTTTGTGGCAGGTATCGACCGTGCTCGTGAGAAGGGGTATCTCGACCGGAACACCGCCTCATGAGCCGCACCCCACTAAGCGCTCGCGCCGTTGCCGAGCTTGGCGTGCTCGTGGCCATGGCAACGTGGGCGGTGAACTTTACCGTCGTTAAGGCGGCAGTCCTTGCCTGGCCTGTCCTTCCATTCTCGGCGATTCGAATCACCGCCGCCGGAATCTTGGTGCTCGGTTGGGCCGCAGCGCGCGGCGCAAACTTCCGCATGGCACGCCGCGACCTCCTGGCAGCAGCCTTGTTCGGAGTCATTGGTCAGGGCCTGTATCAACTCCTCTGGGCCGGCGCGTTCGGCACCATCAATGCGGGCACGAGCGCGCTCCTCATCGCTGGTACGCCGTTCCTGACCGCCATCCTCGCCTCACTGTTGCGGATTGATCCGTTGAAGCCGGCTGTCGTAGTCGGTGGCTTGATCGCCTTTGCTGGCGTTATTGCCGTTGCCCTTGGTGAGGGAGAGGGTGCATTTGGTGGCGAGACGACCGGCGTGCTGATGACGCTCGGTGCCGCCGTCTGCTGGGCGGTCTACCTGCTCGCCGGGGCGCGCGTCATTCCACGCGTTGGTGCCATTGCGTGGACTGCGTGGAGCATGCTCTTTGGTGGGGCTGCCCTCTTCGTCTCTGCATTCGCCGCTGGGCAGCTCACTGGGCTCGTTGCGCCACCGCCGGTCGCGATCTTTGGCCTGGTCTTCGCAACGCTCGGTTCCAGCAGCCTGGCGAACGTCTTGTACTTCACCGCAGTTCCAATCGTTGGTGTCTCCCGCGTCTCCAGCTTCCAGCTGCTCGTGCCATTCCTCGCCGTCATCGTCTCAGCCATCGTGCTCAGCGAGGCCCCTGCGCCGATTCAGGCGTTCGGTGGCGCGCTCATCCTGTTGGGCATCTGGGCAGGGCGCCAAACCAACCTCCCGTTCCGCCGCCGCCTGCGATAGACTCCGTCAGGCTCGTTCGGGGAAACCCCGAGCGCCCCACCTTGAGTGATGGAGGGAGAGTGACCAATGGCGACGAAGTTCGTGTTCGTCACTGGTGGTGTCACCTCCTCGCTCGGTAAAGGAATCACCGCCGCCTCTGTCGGCCTCCTCCTCAAAGCGCGCGGCTTGCGCATCTCCGTCATCAAGCTCGACCCCTACCTGAACGTTGACCCGGGCACGATGTCGCCCTATCAGCACGGCGAGGTCTTCATTACCGATGACGGTGCCGAGACCGACCTTGACCTCGGTCACTATGAGCGCTTCATCGACGTCAACCTTTCGCAGGCCTCGAACGTCACCACGGGGCGCATTTATTCAACGGTGATCGCGCGCGAGCGCCGCGGCGACTATCTCGGCGGCACGGTGCAGGTCATTCCGCACATCACCAACGAGATCAAGGAGCGCGTCCTGCGCCTGAGTGGCGACGACGTTGACGTGGTGATCGTTGAAGTTGGTGGCACGGTTGGCGACATCGAGTCTCTCCCGTTCATTGAGGCAATTCGACAGCTAAAGAAAGATGTTGGCCGCGGCAACTCGCTCTACATTCATGTCACGCTCCTTCCCGAGCTTGCCGCTACCGGCGAACTAAAGACGAAGCCGACCCAACACTCCGTAAAGGAGCTGCGCGGTAGCGGCGTTCAGCCCGACATCATCATCCTGCGTGCCGACCACCCGGTTCCCGACGATGTTCGCGAGAAGATCGCGCTCTTCACCGACGTTGCGGTTGAGGCGGTTGTTCCCGCCACCACTGCGCGCACCATCTATGAGGTGCCCCTGCAGTTTGAGAAGTTCGGCCTCGGCGACCTGGTGGTACGGGAGCTTGGTCTCCCGGCAACCACGCCGGACCTCTCGCGCTGGGAGAAGCTTGTCGCCGAGATCGTTGCCGAGAAGCCGGCCGTTGAGATTGCCATCGTCGGCAAGTACACCGAACTGCCGGACGCCTACCTCTCCGTTACCGAAGCGCTGCGTCACGCCGGTTGGGCGCACGGCGTTGATGTACGCGTTCGCTGGGTCAATGCCGAGCGACTGGATGACGCCGAGCCCGCCGTCCTCTCCGCAGAACTCGCCGGCGTGCATGGCATCTTGGTGCCAGGTGGCTACGGCTACCGCGGCATTGAAGGAAAGATCCGCGCCGCCCACATGGCACGCACCGAGCGCATTCCATACCTTGGCCTCTGCCTCGGCTTGCAGATTGCCGTGATCGACTTCGCGCGCGAAGCGCTGGGCTCTAGCGATGCGAACTCGACCGAGTTCGACATGTTCACCAAGAATCCAGTCATCGACTTCACCCCTGATCAACGCGGCGTTGAAGAGAAGGGGGGCACGCAACGCCTTGGCCTCTATCCCGCCAAGCTCACCCCAGGGAGTCGCGCGGCCGCAGTCTACGGCGCCGAAGTTGTGTACGAGCGGCACCGCCACCGCTTTGAGGTCGCCAACCGATTCAAGCCGCAGCTCGAGGCGGCCGGGATGCGCTTCACGGGTGTGTCGCCCGACAGCCGCCTTGTTGAGATCATCGAGCTCGCCGACCACCCGTGGTTTGTGGCCAGCCAGTTCCACCCCGAATTCACCAGCCGACCGCTGCGCCCGAACCCGCTCTTTGATGGCTTCGTAGGTGCCGCCGTCGCGCTGCGTGATGGGCGCCTCGCCTCGTACACCCCACGAATGGTGGGAGTGCGCGATGATGAAGCGGCGAAGGCCGAGCGCACCCGCGCCGTCGAGGCCGCCGCCACCAAGGCGGCACAGCGCAGCAACGGATCAAACGCGTAATCGCGCATAATCTGGCTAATCCATTGAGCATTGAGGAGGCAGCATGAAGTTCTTCTTGGACACCGCCGACATTGAAGAGATCAAGACGGGCATTAAGTGGGGCGTCGTTGACGGCGTCACCACGAACCCGTCGCTCTACGCGAAGGTTGGAGGCTCGTACGAGGAGATCCTCAAGGAGATCTGTGGCCTGACCAAGGGCCCGGTCTCTGCAGAGGTCATCAGCGATGACGCCGATGGCATGGTGAAGGAGGGTCTCGCCTTTGCGAAGATCGCTCCGAATATCGTTGTCAAGGTTGCCCTCACCACCGCCGGCCTTGAGGCGATCAGTCGCCTCGCCGCCGAGGGGATCAAGACGAACTGCACCCTGATCTTCACCGCAAACCAGGGGCTCATGGCGGCAAAGGCCGGCGCCTCGCTCATCAGCCCATTCGTTGGCCGACTTGACGATATCAACGAAGACGGCATGATCGTCATCCAGGAGCTCGCCGAAATCTTCGCGAACTACGAGGGACTCGATCACTGCGAGATCCTCGCCGCTTCGATCCGCCACCCACGACATGTCACCGAGTCGGCACTGGCAGGGGCGCACGTTGCGACGATGCCGCTGAAGGTGTTGGAGCAGATGACGAAGCACCCACTCACCGAGAAGGGGATCGCGATCTTTAAGTCGGACTGGGCGAAGGCAACCTCCGGGAAGTAGTCGCGGGCCCGAATTTGCGGGCCCTTGACGAGCGGCACCGCCTGCCGTAGAGTTCTCTCATCCCCCCTGAACTGCACAGCGAACGCGGCGCAGTTGCGCGTACCAGGGATGTATCCACCCACAGGTAGAGGAAGGTATTCAACTGATATGAACGACGGACGAAACCGCGGCCCACGACGACCACCCCGCCGCGGCGGACCAAACCCAAATTCCATGCGCATGCCACAGGGCGCACTCCCTGCCGATGTCGAGGTGCTCTCCGAGGCCGACCTTGCTGCCGAAGGGCTCGTCTCGTTCGCCGCGCTCGCGAACATGACCGCCACCGAACTCATTGCCGCCGCCAAGAAACTCGGCGTCGTGGCCACGCAGCAAGAGGAGCTCGCCGCCGTCATTCAGAAGATCCTCACGGCGCAGGCCGACGAACAGGGTCAGATCTGGGCCGAAGGCATTCTCGAAATCGTCGATGACGGCTACGGCTTCATTCGACGCAATGGGCTACTCCCAAGTGCCGACGATGTCTACGTTCCGTCGCCAATGGTGCGCCGACTCGGCTTACGCCAGGGCGACACGATCGGTGGCGTCATTCGCGCACCGCGCGAGGGCGAGAAGTTCTGGGGGATGCTCCGCGTCGAGATCGTCTCCGGCACCGACCCAGAGTCGGCGCGACAGCGTCCGCACTTCGGCGACCTCACCCCAATTCACCCGATTGAGTTGATCAACCTCGAGACGGTTCCGTCAAACCTGTCGCAGCGACTGATCAACTTGGTGAACCCGCTCGGTAAGGGGCAGCGCGCCCTCATCGTCTCGCCGCCGAAGGCTGGTAAGACCAGCCTGCTCAAGCAGATCGCCCAAGGCGTCACGGCGAACTATCCAGAGATTTCACTGATGGTCTGCCTCATTGGCGAGCGACCAGAAGAGGTGACCGACATGCGTCGCTCGGTAAAGGGCGAAGTAATCTCGTCGACCTTCGATGAGCCAACCGAGAACCACACGCATGTCGCCGAGATGGCGCTCGAGATTGCCAAGCGCCGCACCGAGGCCGGTGCCGACGTAGTCGTGCTGCTCGACTCCATCACCCGACTGGCGCGCGCCTACAACCTGGCACTGCCACCATCTGGCCGAACGCTCTCGGGCGGTATTGATCCGATTGCGCTCTATCCACCGAAGCGCTTCTTTGGTGCCGCGCGAAAGCTGGAAGAGGGCGGCTCGCTCACCATCATCGGAACCTGCTTGGTCGACACCGGCTCGAAGATGGACGACGTGATCTACGAAGAGTTCAAGGGGACGGGCAACTCCGAACTCGTGCTCGACCGCAAGTTGGCCGAGAAGCGCATCTTCCCGGCGATCGATGTGCAGCGCTCCGGAACCCGTCGCGAAGAGCTCCTCCTCGATGAGGGGACCCTCAAGATGGTCTGGACGATGCGCCGCATGCTCTCCGCCGTTGGCGCGAATGAGGGGATCGAGTTGCTCCTCAATCGCATCGCCAAGACGGAGTCGAACGCCCAATTCCTCGCCTCTCTCACCAAGGGAACCGAAGGGTCGAACCCCGCGTAACCCTCGCACGAGGCACAACGCGTGCCAGGGGGCCCAGCTCGGCGAGGGAGCCGAGGGGTAGACTAAGGCGGAGATCGGAGGCTGGAATGCCAAACACGAAACGCCAACCAACGTCCGCCCGCGGCTCCAAGCATCGCAATGTGCGTGCGGGGAGCCTCACCTTCCGCCTCGCTGCGGCCATCCGCCGTCGCCTCCTCGCCTTCGGATCGCTCCTGGAACGCAGTGGGGAGCGAGCCATTCGGTTGAGCCTTTTCCGCGCTGGGGAGTTCCTCAAGCGCCCACTACCGCGTCGGGTCCGCGTTCACCCGACCCTCGCCAATCGCACCTCGGGCCTCGCCGTGGCGGCGATCGCCCATAAAGTCACTCCGGCCCTCGAGGAGCGCGGCATCCTACGCTCGCTCCGCCGCCGCCGCCGTTCCCTCGACTCCGGCCTTCGCCAACTCGGTCGCGAACCAGAGCGAGCGATGCCGCTCGTGATCGCCGGACTCTTGAGCGTCGCGATTGTCGCAAGCCTGCTGCCCGGCCCGACCCTTGACGCTCGATCCCAGGCGCTGAACGACGGCGGCATGAGTGTCGCCCCGAACGCAGAGTCGGCATCAGCCTTCACCACGCCGTGGGGCGGTATTGAAAACCCGGATCGTTTTGTCGTAGACGGTGTCACCGAGATGGTCGCAGTAACCGACGGTGTGCTGATTGGGGATATTGCGCCGGCGGGCACCTTCTCCATGCGGGCAACGGAGGTCGTCACGCAGGTTAGCGAGCCAGTGACCGCGACGACTGCAACGGATGGGCCGATCTTCCTCGACGATGGCACCCTTGAACTCCCTGCTGCGATCGACATCGTGGTTGCCGATGGGCGAGATCATGTTGCGATCCATGTGGTCACTCGTGGTGAAACACTTGCAGCAATCGCGCGAAAACACGGCATCACCTCCATGGAGCTGATTTGGTCGAACAACCTGCAGTCGGCCGACAACCCAGCGGGCGGGAAGCGGCTTCGCGTGCCAGACACACACGGAGTCGTCGTTACGGTTCGTGAACATGAGACGCTCAAATCCATCGCATCGAAGTTTGGAGTTACCCCATCGAAGATTCGCGCGTATAACAAGCTGAAGACAGCAGACCTTGTTCTGGGCATGATCCTTGTTCTCCCGGGTGGTCGCGGCGCGGCGTTGCCGACGTTCACCCGTAAAGATGGACTCATCGGCTATTCGGGTCCGGTGCCAAAGGTGTATAGCGGCGTCAGGTTCCGATACCCGGTTCCGGGCGGGTACTTTATTCGCGGATTCACTCGCACGCACCTTGGAATGGATATAGGCAACTACTATGGCGCGACGGTTATTGCGGCGGGCGACGGTGTCGTGGTCTTTACGGGGTGGCGCAATAATTGCGGCGGCAACCAGGTCATCATTGCGCACGGGTCCAATCTGTACACCGGCTACTACCACCTCTCCGGCATCGTGGCGCGCACCGGTCAAAAAGTGACGCGTGGAACTCGCATTGGCAGAATTGGCCAAACGGGGTGTGCGACCGGCCCGCACCTACACTTCGTCGTCTCTCGAGGCTTCCCACTCGCGGGTACTTCGACGCTCTACAACCCTGTTCGTTTCCTCCCGTAGCGCGATGTTTCTCGACGTTGTAGAGATCCAGTTGGCCGCTGGGCGTGGTGGCGACGGTGCATCGACGATGCGCCGCGAGTCCCACGTACCACGTGGTGGTCCCGATGGCGGTGACGGCGGCCGAGGCGGCAGCATCTACGTTGCGGTCGACACCGGCCAGACGACCCTGCGTGACTTTGAGGTAAAGCGGCGATACGTTGCCGGCGATGCCAGCCAAGGCGGAAACAAGACGTCGCATGGGAAGGCCGGTCGTGACCTGGTGATTGGGGTGCCACCAGGCACGGCGATCTTCGACGCAAAGAGTGGAGACCTCATCGCCGACCTGGTCTCACGTGAGCAGCATGTCTTGCTGGTGCGCGGTGGCCGCGGGGGGCTTGGCAATGCGCACTTCACAACGGCAACGCACCAGGCACCGCGACATGCGCAAAAAGGGGAGCCGGGTGAGCTGCGCGAAGTGCGATTCGAACTACGGCTGATTGCTGATGTTGGACTGGTCGGTTTGCCAAATGCTGGGAAGTCCACGCTCCTTGCCGCTATCACTGCGGCGCAGCCAAAGATCGGCGACTACGCCTTCACCACCCTCGAGCCGAACCTCGGCGTGCTGGAACTCGGTATCGACGATGGGCGTCGACCAACGGTTGCTGATCTCCCAGGGCTCATCGAGGGGGCATCGATCGGTGCGGGCCTCGGCTTCGCCTTCCTACGACATGCCTCTCGCACGCGCGTGCTGGTGCATGTGGTGGATGCGTCGGCTCCCGACCCGGTACGCGACGCCGCGATCATTCGCACGGAGCTTGAGGCGCATAACCCGGCGCTCCTTGAGAAGACCACCCTCGTCGCCCTCAACAAGCTCGATCGCCCCGAGGCGAAGGCCCGCGAGGCAGAACTCACCGCTGCGTTCCGTGAGCTTGGCCTGCACGTGCTGCCGATCTCTGCCGCGGGCGGCGAACGAGGTGAGGGGATCGCGGCGCTGCGCGATGCCTTGGCCGACCTCCTACCCGACGCCGAGACGCTCTCGTACCCCGCTGAGCCGGCGGGCGTAGTCGTGCATCGCATCAACCCCATTGCCTCGGTTGGCTTTGAGGTTAGCCGCGATGGTGATGGGTTCCGTGTTCGCGGTAAGGCAATCGAGCGACTTGTGCACCAGACCGACTTTGCGCGTGAAGAATCTGCGGAGCGATTCCAGCATGAGCTCGCGCGTCAGGGAATTGAATCTGCGCTGCGTAAGGCCGGCTGCCGCAGCGGCGATACGGTGACGATCGGTGAGCTCTCACTCGAATGGGATGATCCTGATGACGCGTCACTGCTCAACGCGGCTGAAGAGGCGGAGGCACTTGAGCTCGATGGAGTGCTCCTCCCTGCGGCGGCGAATAACGATGGGGAGAGCGAAGGGTGAGTGGGATCGGCATCCTTGGCGGTACGTTCGACCCGATTCACGACGGCCACCTAGCCCTCGGCCAGGCCGCCTACGAATTGCTGAAGCTTGACCATGTGCTCTTCGTGCCCGCTGCCCGACCACCACATAAGGTTGCAGATCGCGTTACCGACCCCGAGGTTCGTTGTCGCATGGTCGAACTAGCCATTGCTGGGAATCCCGCATTTGAGATGAGCCGCATGGAGATCGATCGCCCCGGCCTCTCCTACACCATCGACACACTCCGCACGATTGCGGCTGATCGGCGCGAGGGCGGCGCCGCACCAGAGCTCACCCTGATCCTCTCCGTGGAGTCGCTCCTTGGTTTCAACGAGTGGGAAGATGCGACGGGAATCCTTGATCTCGCGCAGGTTGCCGCGCTGCCGCGACCCGGAACGCCAACGCCAGATCGCGCCTGGCTGACCCGCCACTTCCCCGGACGGGAAGACCGCTTCCTCTATCTTGACGGCTTCCACCTCTCGCATGCCAGCCGAGAGTTGCGTGCATTGGCGGCGCGTGGTCGGTCCTTGCGATATCTCGTACCCGATGCAGTTGCCGACTTTATCCGCCGTGAAGGGCTCTACCGCGGTCGACCTGAGCTGGTACTAGAGCGGCCCGTTGAAGTCGAAGACGTGCCCGTTGATCCAGCGTCCTAATCGCGCAACCGCGAGTGCGGTACGCTGAGAGCATGTCGACCAAACAGCAAACTGCGATCGAGCCGCACGACCTTGCGCGAAAGGTTGCTCTCCTTGCAGAGGAGAAGAAGGCAGCAGACATCCTCGTCTTAGACGTGAGCGGCCTGACTACCGTGACGGAGGCGTTTGTTATTTGTACCGGCGGCTCTGAACCGCAACTCGCGGCAATCACGGAGAGCATCGTGAGCGGCATGGCAGAAGACGGCATTACGCCTGCACATCGCCATCGGGCCGCTGCATCACATTGGATTGTGCTGGATTACGGAAGCGTCATCGTGCACATCTTCACCCCGCCGGAGCGCGACTTTTACAAGCTGGAACAGCTCTGGTCTGATGCGAAGGTGCTCGTCCGAATCCAGTAGTCCTACTTCGGGAGAAGGCTCTTTACAATTCGATTGATGTCGCTCTGCCGTGGGCGCCACCCCAACGTGCTCTGCGCCCGTGAGATGTCGGCCACGAGTCGTGGCGGATCACCAACACGGCGTGGGTGCTCGTGCACCTCAATGCGATTCCCCGAGGCCTTCTCGATGGCCTTGATCACCTCGCGAATACTCGTGCCGGCGCCGCTACCGATGTTGATTGCGCTAAAGCCTTGCGAGCCTTCGGTGGCGAGTTTCTCGACGGCAGCGAGGTGGGCCGCAGCAACGTCGGCAACATGGACATAGTCACGGATCGCGGTGCGGTCTGGGGTGGTGTAGTCGTTGCCATACAGCGCGAAGGGCTCCCCCGTTTGGGCTGCGCCCATGAGTCGTGGCAGCAGGTGCGTTTCAGGGCTGTGGCGCTCCACCACTCGATCTGTCGCCCCAGCGACGTTGAAGTAGCGCAGCGCGATTGACTCGAGGCCGTGTGCCTGGGCATACGCACGGAGCACCTGTTCGAAGGCGGCCTTCGTTGCTCCATATGGATTGATCGGCGCGAGCGGGAGTTCCTCGTGGATCACGCTCGAAGAGGGTGCACCGTACACCGCGGCACTCGACGAGAAGATCAGGCGCTTCACGCCCACGGCGATCGCCGCGTCGAGGAGTGCGATGCTGCCGACAAGATTGGTCTTGAAGTAGCGCTCCGGCTGCGCCACGCTCTCGGCAACGATGCTCAGCGCTCCGATATGCAGGATCGTGTCGATTCGCGCGTCGCGCAGCACGCTCTGCATCCGATCCCCATCGGCGTAGCTGGCGATAACAGACGACGTCTCATTTGGAATCATGTCGGCGTGCCCAACCGAGAGGTCATCCAAGATGACGACGCGATGACCCGCTTCGATTAGTACGTCAACGCTCGCGGAGCCGATGTATCCAGCCCCACCTGTCACCAAGATCGTGCGCGGCTCCAACGTCATGGAGAGAGTCTAGGCGATGGAGTCGCGCCATTCACGTTCGGCGACGCGATCACACCACGCCAGAAGGTCACCCTCTATGTTGGGCACGCGACCGCGAGCGGTGTCATCAACTAGGCGCGCGAGGAGTGCTGCGACCCATGGGCCAGGGGCGCGACCGAGTCGAGCAACCAGCGCATCACCCCCAACGGCGAGATCGCTCGCCGAGGCAGGAATCTGCTGTGCGTCACCATCTGTGCACGATGTGAGGAGCGCAGCCGCGGTGCCATTCGCCCGACCCGCGACGATCCGACGACGAATCTGTCGTGCCGCATCCCGTGGGTCACCGGTGGTGGCGGCAGCGACGATGCGCAGCGCGGTCCCATCGAGTTGACCTCGCTCCGCCGCGCTCTCCGCAGCTCCCACGGCACGATCAAGAGCGCGAATCTGCTGAATTGCCGCAATCGTTGCGCGTGGACGTCGCCAAGATTCGAGGAGCGCCGCCACGTCGTCATCGTCGGTGATCGGTAGCAGCAGTTCGCTCATGCGCCCCAACGGATCTGGCGCATCGGGAAGCTCTCGACCGCCGATCGATTCGACCCGCATGCCAACCTCCGGGCTCCATTCAGCAGCGAGTGCGGGCGCAATAGCGGCGAGGATCCCAAGATCTGCAGCGAGTTGTACGGCGCGCGCCGGGAGTTCCGCGGCAAGGATCCCGTCGATCTCTGCGCCGATCCGCTCCCCAGAGAGGCGCGCCGCGAGTGGAGCATCGTGCTGAATCGCTGCGGCTGTTGCCGGTTCGAGCGTGAGGCCGAATCTCGCGACAAATCGAATCGCGCGAAGCATGCGCAGTGCATCTTCAATAAAGCGCTCCGACGGATCTCCAACGGCACGAAGCAGGCTGTTCGCCAGATCGTCGATGCCACCGTGAGGATCGATGATGGCTCCATCAGCGACCGGATCGGCGCGGCGACTCGCCTCAGGGGCGAGCCCGTAGGCGATCGCGTTCATCGTAAAGTCTCGTCGCGCAAGGTCGCCCTCAATGCGAGCAAGGAAGGTCACCTCGTCGGGGCGACGTCCATCGCTACTGCCGCTGTCGGCACGAAACGTGGTGATCTCGCGCACGGTGGCGTCACTCGTTGGCACTCCGACCGTGCCGAATCGATTCTCATACCGTGCGTTTGGGAAGATGCTGCGCATCTGCTCTGGCGTCGCCTCGGTGGCAAGATCCCAGTCGACGGGAGTGCGCCCAGCGATCACATCGCGGATTGCGCCACCAACAACGTATGCGCCAAAACCCGCGGCACGCAGCGCGCGCAACAGATCGGCCACATCGCGAGGGATGGCGGCGCGAACCGCCGCCGCGGGGGTCACGCGCCGCTGGCCGCGGCGCTGTCGCTAATGAAGAGGAAGTCGCGCCACGCGGAATAGGCGCTATGTCGTAGGTAGGGGAGGAAGACGGCGTACACGTCGCAGCGTGGCTCATATGGCTTGCGCCTGAGCTGTAAGCCTGCGGCCTCGGGGAGGCGATCCCCCTTGCGGTGGTTGCACGCCATGCAGGCCGTGACGAGGTTCTCCCACGTCCAGGTGTCGCCGCCACGACTCTTCGGCACGATGTGATCGATCGTCAGGGAGACGCCGGTGCGGCCGCAGTACTGGCAGGCGTGACCGTCGCGCGCGAAGATCTCCTTGCGGCTCAACTTGGCGCGCGGACGTGGCCGGCGCACGCGGTGGCGGAGTC
>Ga0114960_10002965_pt1 | contig 13100 bp, 14 predicted proteins | sample C_130625_MF_Meta_FD_92637 | JGI IMG/M metagenome (GOLD analysis project Ga0114960, IMG submission 92637) | Freshwater microbial communities from Lake Croche, Canada to study carbon cycling - C_130625_MF_MetaG | ecosystem: Environmental > Aquatic > Freshwater > Lake | place: Lake Croche, Canada... | reverse complement strand
TCGGCCATCATGGTTTCGGGGCGGGTGGTGGCAATCGTCATGCCTTGTTGCAGCACGCCCTCGATCAGCTGTGGGCCGTCGGCAAAGGGGTAGCAGATGTAATGCATCTTGCCTTCGGACTCGGTGGCTTCTACCTCCAGGTCCGAGACCGCACTCATCAGCACCGGGTCCCAGTTGACCAAGCGCTTGCCCCGGTAAATCAGGCCTTGTTCGTACAGGCGCACAAAGGTTTCTGTCACTACGCCCGACAGCTTGGCGTCCATGGTGAAGTACTCGCGGCTCCAGTCCACGCTGTCGCCCATGCGGCGCATCTGGCGCGTGATGGTATTGCCCGACTCTTCTTTCCATTCCCACACCTTGGCGATAAAGTTTTTCCGCGCTTCGGGGGGTGTTGCGCCCATGGCGTGGCGGCTGATGCCTTTGTCCTGCAATTGGCGCTCCACCACGATTTGGGTAGCAATGCCGGCATGGTCGGTGCCCGGCACCCAGGCGGTGTTGTGGCCGCGCATGCGGTGGTAGCGCGTCAGGCTGTCCATGATGGTTTGATTAAACGCATGGCCCATGTGCAGAGTGCCCGTCACATTGGGTGGCGGCAGTTGGATGCAAAAGGCCGCTTGGCCCGCCTTGGCGGCGCCGCTGCCACGGTGGCCGGCTGCGCCGTAGCCGCGTTTTTCCCACTCGGGGCCCCAGTGGGCCTCCAAAGCGGCGGGCTCAAAGGACTTGGAGAGGGATTGCAAACCAGGCTGGTCAGGAGGCGTATTGGACATGGGACTTTGTGTGGGGCGGCGCGCCGGGGCGCCTGGCCGTGGGGATAAGAGGCCCAATTTTACAGAGCCGGGGGCGCTGCCCGTTACCATTGCGCCATGGAAAATTCCGCCACCCCCGCGCCCCGCTGGCGCAAACTGCCTGCGCGCTATGCCGCTGTGGTGCTGCCCTTGTTCCTCTCGTGCATCATGACCTTCCTGATTTCCGGGATTAGCACCTTGCGCGGCGTCGGCCTAGCACCCGGCGTTTTGCAGCTGTGGCTCGGTTCCTGGGGTATTTCCTGGCTTTTTGCTTTTCCGGTTCTCCTGGCGGTGTTGCCCCTGGTGCGCCGCCTCACGGCCGCCGTGGTGGAAATGCCCTAAGGCCGCCCCGAAATTGCGCGATTTACACTCATAAGCCATGCTTTTTGTACTCTCCCCCGCCAAATCTCTGGATTACGAGACGCCGCTGGCCACCGATGCCCACACGCCGCCCCTGTTTGTCAAAGACTCTAAAGCGCTCATTGAGGTGCTGCGCGGCTATTCGCGCGCCCAGATTTCGGCGTTGATGGACCTGAGCGACCCGTTGGCCGGCCTGAACGTGGCCCGCTACAAGGCCTGGTCGGCGCGCGCCAGCACCAAAAACGCCCGTCCGGCGCTGCTCGCTTTCAATGGCGACGTCTACGATGGCCTGGGCGCCCGCCAGCTCGATGACGAGGCCCTAGCCTGGGCACAAGAGCATATTTGCGTTCTCAGCGGCCTGTACGGCGTGCTGCGCCCGCTCGATCTGATGCAGCCCTACCGCCTGGAAATGGGCACGCGCCTGCCCACCGCGCAGGGGGCCGATCTGTACCAGTTCTGGGGCAGCCGTGTTACCGACTACCTCCATTCCCGCCTGCGCGGACAGGCCGAGCCGGTGCTGGTTAACCTAGCCTCGCAAGAGTATTTCAAAGCCGTCAAGCCCAAAGCCCTCAAAGCCCGGGTCATCGAATGCGTGTTTGAGGACTACAAAAACGGCGTCTACAAAATCATCAGCTTTAATGCCAAGCGCGCGCGCGGGGCGATGGCGCGCTTTGCCATCGACCAGCGGTTGAGCGATCCGGCTGCGCTGCAGCAATTTCGGGGCGATGGCTATGCCTATGCGCCCAAGGCCTCCACCCCAGAGCGTCTGGTTTTTCGGCGCAAGCTGCCCGGAGCCTGAACGCCATGGCGCACAACAGCCCCCTGACGAGCGTGCCCGAGCAATCGGAGCTGGGCAAGGCCTCGCGCTATGTGGACCATTACGACGCGTCTTTGCTCTTCCCTCTGCCGCGTGCTGACAAGCGCGCCGAGCTGGGCCTGGGCGAGGCCATGCCATTTTTTGGTGCCGATATCTGGACCGCCTACGAGCTGAGCTGGCTCAATGCACGTGGCAAACCGCAGCTGGCACTGGCCCATATCACCGTGCCCTGCGAGAGCCCTAATATTATCGAGAGCAAGTCCTTCAAGCTCTACCTCAACAGCTTTAGCAACACCGTGTTTGCCGACGAGCAGGCGGTTGTGGCCTGCTTGCGCGAGGACCTGGCGCAGGCGCTGTGGCGCGGCGCCAGCGCGCCGGGCTCGGTGGGCGTGCGCCTTTTGGGCCCCGAATGGTTTGACCGCGAACCGGTACACGAGTTGGACGGCCTGAGCCTTGACCGCATGGACGTGGAATGCAGCCGCTACACGCCAGCGCCCGATTTGCTCTCGGTGCTGCCCGGCGACGCACCGGTGTCCGAGGTGCTGGTGAGTAATTTACTCAAGAGCAACTGCCTGGTCACCGGTCAGCCCGATTGGGGCAGCGTGCAAATCAGCTACACGGGCGATGCCATAGCCCAGGAGGGTCTGTTGCAGTACCTGGTGAGTTTTCGTAACCACAACGAGTTCCATGAGCAGTGCGTGGAGCGCATCTTTATAGACATTTGGACGCGCTGCAAACCGCTCAAGCTGACGGTGTATGCACGCTACACCCGCCGTGGCGGGCTCGATATCAATCCGTTTCGGACCAGCCATCCGCAAAAACTGCCGGCAAATATCCGCACGGCGCGGCAGTAGGCCGCACCAGCGCAGGGCTGCCAGCCCGGTTCAGGCCAGATCGGTGAAGGACTTGAGTTCCACCAGGTCCGGGAAATTGCCGCTGCGCTTGCCTTGGAAGGCCATCACGGCCTCGCCGACATGGCGGTTGCTCCAGATGGCCGCTTGCAGCCAGCCCATTTGCTTGAGCGACTCGTCCACCGTGTGGTCACGCGCGTAGTGCACCGCTTGCTTCGTGCCCCAAATGGCCACCGGCGGCTTGGCAGCGATTTCCTGGGCGCACTGCAAGGCGGCGGCTACGGTTAGCTCGGGCGTGTCAAATACGGCATTGAGCAGGCCGTAGCCCAGCGCTTTGTCGGCGCCCATGCGCCGGCCGGTGTAAGCCAGCTCTTTGACCACCGCCAGGGGCACCAGCTTGGGCAGTCGCTGCAAGGTGCCCACATCGGCCACCATGCCGATATTGATTTCCTGGATGCAGAAAAACGCGTCTTGGCTGCCGTAGCGTATGCAGCAGGCGGTCACCATATCCACCGCGCCGCCAATGACGCCACCGTGCAATGCAGCAATGACCGGTATGCGCAGGGTTTCCAGCTTGGTGAAGGTGGCCTGCATGGCGGACAGGTTGTCGAACATGGCGGCCCGGCCTTCGGGCGACTGGTCGTCCATCTGGATGGCGCCGGCAAAAGTGTCCAAGGCCATGCCGGCGCTGAAATGCTTGCCGGTGCTGCTGATGACCAACACCCGCGCGGTACTGCTTTTGTGTAAATCGCTCAGTACGGTGTCTAGTTCGGCCCAAAAGCGCGGGCCCATGGTGTTGAGGGCCTCGGGGCGGCTGAGCACCAGATGGGCGATGTGGTTCTCAATCGTCAGGGAAAAGCAGTGCATTGCGGTCATCGGGGTTCTCCTTGTCAGTGGGCAATAGCTTAGCTTGCCCGGCAGGCAGCAGCGAGCCGACCCTGACACCGAGGAGACGCAGGCGCTTTTGCAGCGGCGCGCGCTTGAGGCTCTGGCCGGCCGCCTGGCGGATCTCCTGGGCCTGTGCGGTGTAGTGGTCCAGGGTGTAGTCGCGGGTGGCGATCTGAAAATCGGCGTAGCGCAGCTTGACGCCAATGGTTTTGCCCACATAGCCCTTGCGCTGCAAATCGGCGGCCACTTGCTCGCACAAGCGGGTAAAGATGACGCCCAGCTCGGCGCGGTCGCGCACCGCGTCCAGGTCGCGCTCGAAGGTGGTCTCGCGGCTCATGCTGACCGGCTCGCTCTCGGTGACCACCGGGCGGCTGTCGCGGCCCCAGGCGGCATCGTGCAGCCAGGCGCCGGTTTTGCTGCCAAAAACTTCTTTTAACCACAGCGGCTCGGCCTGCGCCAATTGGCCGATGGTCTGGATGCCATGCTTTTGCAGCTTCTCGTCCGCCTTGGGGCCGATGCCATTGATCTTGCGGCAGGCCAGCGGCCAGATCAGGGGCTGCAGGTCCTCGTCCAACACGATGGAAATACCATTGGGCTTGTTGAATTCGCTGGCCATTTTGGCCAGCAGCTTGTTGGGTGCCACGCCGACCGAGCAGGTCAGGCCGGTATCCTCAAAAATCGCTTTTTGGATCAGGCGCGCCAGCACCCGCCCGCCTTCGCGCTGGCCGCCGGGTACTTCGGTAAAGTCGATATAGACCTCATCCACTCCCCGGTTTTCCATCAGCGGGGCGATGTCGGTGATGATGGATTTAAAGCGCTGCGAGTAATGCCGGTACTGCGCAAAGTCCACCGGCAGCAGCACCGCTTGCGGGCACAGCTTGGCCGCTTTCATCAGGCCCATAGCCGAGCCCACGCCAAACTGGCGCGCCGCGTAGGTGGCCGTGGTAATGACGCCGCGCCCGGTGTAATCGCGCAGGAGCGGAAATTCGGAAACCGGGATGTCGTGCAGGGCTCGGCTGGTGTCGCCCAGCATCAAGTCTTCGTCAATCTTGCGCCGCCCGCCACCGATCACCACCGGCAAGCCCTTGAGCTGCGGGTAGCGCAGCAACTCCACCGACGCGTAAAACGCGTCCATATCCAGGTGGGCGATGCGGCGCAAAGACATGCCGGATGCGGCCAGGCAGGTGCCCAGGCCTTCAGGCTTGCGGGAAAGTGCCCGGCAGCAAAATCGACTTGTCTACGTTTTGGAGCTGGGTGTGCCCGCAAAAAGCCATGGTGATGTCCAGCTCTTTGTGGATGATCTCCAGCGCCTTGGTCACGCCCGCCTCGCCCATGGCGCCCAGGCCGTAGACCATGGCGCGGCCGATCAAGGTGCCGCGCGCGCCCAAGGCCCAGGCCTTGAGCACGTCCTGGCCACTGCGGATGCCGCCGTCCATCCAGACCTCAATCTGGTCGCCCACCGCCTCGACGATGGCCGGCAGCGCGTGGATGCTGGACTGCGCGCCGTCCAGTTGGCGCCCGCCGTGGTTGCTCACCACGATGGCGTCGGCGCCGCTTTGCACGGCCAGCTTGGCATCCTCCACGTCCTGGATGCCTTTGAGAATGAGCTTGCCGCCCCATTGTTCTTTGACCCAGGCCACATCGGCCCAGGACAGGCGGGGGTCAAACTGCTCGTTGGTCCAGGAGGCCAAGGAGTTCATATCGCTCACCGCTTTGACATGGCCCACCAAGTTGCCAAAGGTATGCCGGCGCGTGCCCGCCATGCCCAGGCACCAGCGCGGCTTGGTCAACAGGTTGACGATGGTCGAGAGGGTCGGTTTGGGCGGCGCGGTCAGGCCGTTTTTGAGGTCTTTGTGGCGCTGGCCGATCACTTGCAGGTCCAGGGTCAGCACCAGGGCGTCGCAGCCGGCTTTGCGGGTGCGCTCAATCATGTTCACCATGGCCTGGCGGTCGCGCATCATGTAGAGCTGGAACCAAAACGGGCGGGTGGTGTTGGCTGCCACGTCTTCGATGGAGCAAATGCTCATGGTCGAGAGGATGAAGGGGATGCCAAACTTCTCGGCCGCCCGGGCGGCCTTGATTTCGCCGTCGGCGCTTTGCATACCGGTCAGGCCCACCGGGGCGATGGCCACCGGCATCTTGACGTCCACGCCCACCATGCGCGTGGCGGTGCTGCGGTTTTCCATGTTGACGGCCACGCGCTGGCGCAGCTTGATGGCCTGAAAATCCTCGCTGTTGGCGCGGTAGGTGCCCTCGGTCCAGCTGCCGGAGTCGGCATAGTCATAAAACATGCGCGGCACGCGCTTTTGCGCCAAAACGCGCAGGTCTTCGATGTTGGTGATAACGGGCATAGTGAACTCAGGCTGATAATCAATCACCCATGGTAGCGGCCCACGCCCGGCTTGCGCGTGAAACCCGCTGTGGTGGGATTGAAAAAAATGATGGGCGCTCCCAGGCGGTGCCCCACACCCCCCTCAATTGGCCTTGATGCCCGCGGCGTTCACCAGTTTGCTGGTGGCCTCGGTTTCGACTTTGATGAAATGGTCGAAGGCCGCTGGCGCCATGGGCATCGAGGTGGCACCGATAACGTCCAGACGGTTTTTGAACTCTTTATTGTTCAAAATTTTGAGCACTTCTTGGTTTAGTCGGTCTATGACGGACTTGGGCGTTGCCGCCGGGGCCAGCATGCCGACCCAAAAGGTGTACTCCGAGCCCGCAAAGCCAGCCTCTGCGGTGGTGGGCACGTTGGGCAGGTCGTCCGAGCGCATGGGCGTGCCTACGGCCAGGGCCTGTAGACGGCCTTCTTTGACCAGCGGCAGGGCCGAGACGATGGGGGCGAAGAACCAGTCGATGCGCCCGGCCATGGTGTCCGTCAGCGCCTCCGGGGTGCCCCGGTAAGGGACGTGCGTGGGGCTGATGCCGGCAGCGAGGCGGAATTTTTCGCCATTGATGTGCGTTGCTGAGCCATTGCCAGCCGATGCGTAGTAAAAGCCCTCGGGTTTTTGCTTGACCTTGGCGACCAGGTCTTTCACATCTTTGTAGCCTTTGGCGGGCGAGACCACCATCACATTGGGCAGGCTTGCCAAGGTGGTGATACCGGCCAGGTCTTTGAGCGTGTCGTAGGGCAGGTTGGGGTACAGCGAGGGATTGACCACATGGCCCGAGGAATGCACCAGCAAGGTGTAGCCATCGGGAGCTGCTTTGGCCACTTGGTTGGCCGCAACCGTGCCTCCGGCGCCGGGCCGGTTGTCGATGGTGACCGACTGCCCCAGCGCTTGGCCTAGGCGCTCGCCCACGGCGCGGGCGATGATGTCTGTGCCGCTACCGGCGGTAAACGGCACCACCAGGCGGATGCCTTGTTTGGGCCAATCACCGTCGGCATGCGCGACAGTGCACAGGCCGGCCAAGACCAGGGCGGTACTCAGGGATATCAGGATGCGGCGTTTCATGGGAGTCTCCTCGTCGTTGTAATTCAGGTGATGGCAGGTGCCGGATAGGGCATGGCTAGCAAGATGCTGGCCGGTTGTGTGCTGCGGTTGACCAGTTGGCGCTTTTCGCCCGGGGCAAAAGATGCCGAGTCGTGTTTGCAAAGCAGGGCCTCGGTGGTTTGACCGCCGAGTTCGCTGACCAGGGTGACCTCGCCTTCTAGCACCACATAGTGTTTTTCCAGGGGCGAGGCGTCCAGGCTGGTGTGTCCGCCCGGGGCGATGACGGAGACGCCCATCCACAAAGTCTGCGTGGGGCTGGCCTCGTGGCCTTGCAAGCGCAGGCATTGCATATCGAAATGGCGCGGCGCGGTGTAGGGTGGGGCCTGGGTAAAGCGGGTGATGTGCATGGCTTAATCCTTGGGGTTCAGGGCATCAGCACCATGCGGCCGCTGGCGCCGGCCAGCACGCTGGCATAAGCAGTACGCGCCTGATCCAAGGGCAGGCAGTCCTGGGCAAGCACGGGGTAGGGCTTGAGGCTGCCCTCTTCAAAGCCTGCGCGCAGGCCGTCGAGCAACTCGCAGGCTTTGATGCAGCCAATGGCCAAGGTGTCGATGCCCACAAAAGTGTGCACATTGCGGTAGAAGCGGAACACATCAAAGGGCACGGTGTCGCCTTTGCTACCAATGATGAAAATCTGGCTGGCGTATTTGGCCATGACGGCATTGCCCAGGGTCCAATAGACCTTGTTAACGGTGTTGAACACCACATCGGCGCCGCGGCCTTGTGTCAGGTCAAGGATGGCGGCGGTGGCATCTACTTTGCCCGGGTTGACCACTTCTACGGGGCCGCAGGCATAACCTTCAAGCGCGTCATGGCGCTGCACTGCAATGACACGGGCACCGGCTCGACTTGCCAGTTGCACTGCCGCCTGGCCGACTTTGCCGTTGGCGCCCAGCACCACCACGGTTTGGCCGCGCTGCACGCCGCCTACCCGGGCAAAGCCTTCGCAGGCTGTGAAAAAGGGCACGCCTACGGCGCCGGCCTCGGTCAGGCTGATACCTTGGGGCACTGGAATGGCCGCCTCCTGCGGCAGGCGCAGATAGCGCGCATGGCTGCCATCGCGGCTGATCCCGATGTCCCCGCCCGAGCCCCATACCTGGCGGCCGATCAGGGCGCTGGGGCCGGCCACGATGTCTCCCGCAAAGTCGCGCCCCGGGATGCGCGGAAACACCGCATGCGGCATAAAACCCAGGCAGGCTTTCACGTCACTGGGGTTGATGCCGGCGGCGCGCACGCGCACCAGCACCTCACCCGCGTCAATGGCAGGCGGGGCTTGGTCGCGCACTTGCAATTCCAGCGTGTCCATTGCGCTGGCCGCTTGGCTGACATACAGGGACTTGCCCGGGCTGGTTTCAGTGGCTTTCATAAGTTTCATTGCTTGGGTAAGCCCAGCATGCTGCGCATGTCGGTGGCGCTGGCGATGTATCCGCCCATTTGCGTGATGAGATGGGCCGCTTTGGCGACCAGTTCGGCATTGCTTTTGGCCAGCACGCCTTTTTCCAGAAAAATATTGTCTTCCATGCCCACCCGCACATGGCCACCATACAGCCAGCTTTGCACCACGATCGGAAATTCGCTGCGGCCTATGCCAAAGGCTGACCACACTGCTCCCGTAGGCAGCAGGTTGCGCGCGTAGAGCAAGGTCTCGGGGGTAGCGGCAAAGCCGTATTTCACGCCCAGCACAAAAGTCCACAGGCCTGGGCCTTGCAGCGTGCCCTCGGCAATCAGGTCCTGGGCTAGATGCAAATCGCCGGAATCAAAAATCTCCAACTCGGGCATAACGCCGGCCTGGCGAATCAGCGCGGCCATGCGTCGCACGTTGCGCGGCGTGTTCATCACCACGTCAGGGCCGCTGTTCATGGTGTTGAGGTCCAGCGAACAGATATCGGGGCGGATCAGGCCGATGTGCTGCACCCGCGCCTCGGGCGGCAGCAAGGTGGTGCCAGGCGCATAGCGTTTGGGGTCCTCGGCGTCGGGCACATAGCGCCCGCCAGGCCCGGTGGTCAGGTTGATGACCAACTCGGTGTTGCGCTTGCGGATCCGATCGACCACGTCACGGTAAAGCTCCACCTCCATCGAGGGCTTGCCGGTGGCCGGATCGCGCACATGGATGTGTACCGCCGCCGCGCCTGCCTGGGCAGCGGCCAGGCATTCGTCGGCAATGTGCTCGGGCGTAATGGGCAGGTAGGGCGTTTGGTCAGGTTTGGTGAGGTTGCCGGTAACGGCGCAGGTAATAAAGGTTTTGGGCGCAAACATGTTTACAGGCTCCTTCCGCCGTCGATGACAAAGCGCGTGCCAGTGGCAAAGCGCATGGTCGTGGCGCAGGCTTCGATGGCGCTGGCAATGTCTTGTACCGTGCCGACCCGCTGCAAGGGAATGGTGGCCGCCGCTTTGGCGTTGAAGTCGGCACCGCGCCCGGGCACAAAGCCCGAGTCCACCACGCCGGGCGAAATCGCCAGCACCCGCACGTGCGGAGCCAGCACTTTGGCCAGCGACTGGGTTAGCACATCGACGCCCGCTTTGGCCGCTACGTAGGCCAAATTGCTGCCCGTGCCGGTGAAGCCGGCGATGGAGGAAACGTTGACGATCAATCCGTCGCCGCTGGCCTTGAGAAGCGGCGCAAAGGCGCGCACCGTGGCAAAGACGCCGCGCAGATTACTCTGCACGATGGCATCAAAGAGTGCGTCGTCCAGGTCCTCCAAGTCGTTGGCGGGCACCGATTTGGTAAAACCGGCGCTGTTGATCAGGATGTCGCAGCGCCCGGTCTTTTCCTGGATGGCTTGGGCCGCCTGGCCCAGGCTGGCGCTGTCGGTTACGGAGGCTTGCAAGGCCAAGTGCCAACTGGCGTGGGGCGCCTGCGGCAAGGCGTCCAGGCGCGCTTGGGTGGCGGCGCAGTCGCTGCGGTCCAAAGACACAATGCGCGCGCCCAAAGCGGCCAGGCGCTCTGCGCTGGCAAAGCCGATGGCGCCTTTGCCACCGGTGATCACAGCCACGCGGCCGTGCAGGCTGGGCAGGGGTTCAAAAGACATGGGAAGCTTTCCGGAGGTTAGGGAATCGGGGGGCTGGGAAAGGCCATCTCGCCTTCCTGCAGCACCAGGTCGTAGTCCAGAGTGAAATGCGCGTCGGGCCCCTGGCCGTGTTGGACAAAGGTGCCAATCAGGCCGGGTGTGACGGAAAACGTGACGTCGGTTTGCAGGCGCGCGTCATCATCAGCGAACACTTGGGTGACCAACACTTTGTAGCCGGGCTTGGACACCATGAAGTGCAAATGCGCCGGGCGGTAAGGATCGCGACCTTGGGCTGCCAGCAACACACCGCAGGGCCCGTCCACGGGCACCGGGTAGCCGGCCGGGCGCACGCTTTGGAAGCGAAAGCCACCGCTGGCGTCGGTCACAAAGCAGCCGCGCAGGTTCATGTCCGGTTGTGCGGGATCCTGGTTTTCGTACAGGCCCACGGGCGAAGCTTGCCAGACGTCCACTGTCGCATCGGCCAGGGGCTGGCCCAGGGCGTCACGCACGGTGCCTCGCACCTGCAGCGCTTGGCCACTGCTTTGGGCCTCCGGGCCGCGCGCGATCTTGGCGCCCAAGGGCAAGGCTGGCGCGTTGTCGCGCCAAAAGGGGCCTAGCAAGGCTGCGTCGGTGTGGTGGCTGTGCTGCGCAGCGTGCGGGTTGGCGTCGTTTTGCAGGTTGATCAGGCTGGAGGCGCCCAGGATGTCGGAGAGCAAAATAATTTCGTTTTTGGCTGGTCCGGTGGACTGGCCCAGGGCGACTAGGAAGTCGCAGGCGGTTTCAAACTCGGCCTGGGTGGGCTGCACCTCGCGGATAAAGGCGTGCAGGTGCTTGACCCAGGATGTACTGACTTCACGCAGCCGGGCATCGGGTACCTGGACCATGACGGCTTGCACCTTGTCGGTGATGTTTTGCACGTTGACAAAAGACATCGCGGTTTACTCCTGAGCGTGGGCGGTGCGACCGATTCTAGGATCGGCCCGGGCTAAGCGACTAAGGGTATCATTTCCCGTATCATGAAATGGCCCTGTCAATTTTAAGGAGTGTGCCATGCCACCAAGCCGCCGATTGCTTCTCCAAACCCTGGCCAGCGTGCCCCTGCTAGGCACGGCCTGGCCCGACGCGCAGGCGCAAAGTGCTGGCACTTTGCAAGAAGTGGCATTGATCAGCTTTGGCGGCGGTTTTAATTTGCCGGTGTGGGCGGCCCAAGAGCAAGGCTTTTTTGCCGCGCATGGACTGTCTGTACAACACACGATTACCGCCGACTCCAAGCAAGTGTTTTCTGGACTGATGGAGGGCAAATACCACATTGCGGTGACTGCCTTGGACAACATCCTCGCCTATCAGGAGGGGCAGGGCGAGATCAAGTTTGACCCGCCGTCGGACTTTTTTGGCTTTATGGGCTCGGACGATGGATTTTTGAGCCTGGTGTCCGCGCCCGATGTGAGGACCTTTGCCGACTTGCGTGGCAAGACGGTGTCGGTCGATGCGATGGGCAATGGCTTTAGCTTTGCGATGCGCGACATGATGCGCCGCAACGGCGTGACCGAGGCCGACGTGCAATGGGCCCGCGCCGGAGGCACCGACAGGCGCTATGCCGCCCTAATTGAAGGCCAGCACGCCGCCACCATGCTGCGCGCGCCTTTTGACATTCAGGCAAAAAACCGGGGCTTTAACGTCTTGGCAACTACGCGCGACGTCATCGGTCCGTACCTGGGCATCGTAGGGGCAGCCCGGCGTAGCTGGGCGCAGAGCAACCAAACGACCGTGGTTGGCTTTATTCGCGCTTACCGCGACGCCGTGACCTGGCTCAAAGCCAGCGGTAACCGCCGGACCGCCCAGGCTTTGCTGATGCGCAAAGTGCCCTCTATGACCGAAGCGCTGGCCGCCCAATCTTGCGCCATGCTGTTGGACCCCAAGACCGGCTTTTACGCTGACGTGGCACTCGATGCAAAAGCTGTGCAAGCTGTGCTGGATTTGCGCAGTAAGTTGGGCGAGGGCGGGAAGGTACTGACCGATCAGGACAGGTATGTAGATCGACGGTACTGGGAAATTGCGATGCGCCCCTGAAGAGGGGATCGCGATACCACTTGGGTGTGGTGCCCGGGGCCGGAATCGAACCGGCACGCCTTGCGGCGGGGGATTTTGAGTCCCCTGCGTCTACCAATTTCACCACCCGGGCAGTGTGCAGCGAAGCCGCGGATTATGGCACAGGCACTTGCGCTGTGCGGGCCCAGGCGGTCACAGAATTTGAAGGATTAAGCCTTCGGTTGAGTGCCAAAGATGGCTTGTACGGCGGCATCGTCAAAGCCCTGGGCTCGGGCAAACTTTGTCAGGCTAGCCAGATCTGGCAAGGCCGCATCGCTGGTGATGACGTTCATCGTCTTTCCTAAAGGGACGACCTGCAAGCCAGCGTTGGCACTTGGCGAGTCGGCAAGGACTTGCCGCTGTGCCTTGAACATCTGCCCGGAAAGGATCTGGGAAAAATCAGTGTTCAGCGCCTTGGCGTCGGGCTTCTTGGCGGCAGGCAGCGCGTGCCCTGCACTGGGGGAAACCTGCGTTGGCGTCAAAAAATTCAGTTTCGAGTCCATGTGAGCTATTCCTGGGAGTTCCGCAAAAAGCGGCAAATACGAGATATGAAGCAATATTCATGCCCCTAAGGATTGACACTTCGTGATCTTTGGCTCAGCGGTGCACCCCTGCTAGCGGGTGACACACCACATAACTGAGCCCATCCGTTTTGGTGATGTGAAGGTTGTCGAACGCCTGCCATCAGAGCATAGCCTGTCGGCTCAATTGGGTGTGACCCGGCCTACGTTGCGCTGCGCGATCAAGCGCTTGGTGCAGCCTGGGGTGATGGAGGTGCTGCCGGGTAGTCGGTATATCCCGCTTCGCCCGGCGTG
>Ga0114960_10002962_pt1 | contig 13107 bp, 2 predicted proteins | sample C_130625_MF_Meta_FD_92637 | JGI IMG/M metagenome (GOLD analysis project Ga0114960, IMG submission 92637) | Freshwater microbial communities from Lake Croche, Canada to study carbon cycling - C_130625_MF_MetaG | ecosystem: Environmental > Aquatic > Freshwater > Lake | place: Lake Croche, Canada... | reverse complement strand
CGCCACCCACTGGAGCGTCACTGGCACCGCGAACGAACTGGCCCTCACGAGCTCGATCAAACTGACCAACGCCTCAGCGACCGTCGCTAATAGCGGCACCGGCATCAGCGCCACCTTCGATGGGAGTATTTCTATTGCCCAAAGTCAAGTGTTAGTCCAGGGTACCTATACCGACTCGAACAACTGGATAATTAGTGCCAACGGCTCGCTGAGCTTGTTCGGCGTCTCAGTGGTGGTGACGGGTGACATCACCAAGATTGCGGGTACGGTCTCGGGTTCTTTCACGATGCTTATGGGTATCGTTTCGGTAGCTCCAGGCATGAGTGTCAACTCGCTGACTATGACGTGGTCTCCGGGTCAAAGTTTGAGTGGAACCGGTTCGATGTCCGTCGGAGGCGTTCCACTGAGTCTCTCGGGTTCCTACACCGACTCAAGTAACTGGGTTTTTGGTGCTACCGGCACCTTGACTCTGTTTGGGGCAACAGTCACCGCAACGGGCAATGTGAACAAGGTTGCTGGGATCACGACCGGTTCGTACACAATGTCGTTTGGCACTTTGTCGTTAGCTCCCGGACTTTCGGTGTCAAGTCTCGTGATGACGTGGGACGCTGCAAATGGCTTGGTGGGTAATGGGTTTGTGGTGCTCGGCAGTTTGCAGGTTGGTATCAGCGTTCAGTACAGCAATTCAAGCAACTGGACACTTACGGCCACAGTGAGTGGCTCAGGTTCAATCACTGTTGTGCCGGGTGCGACGATCAGTGGGTCGTCCTTCACTGGAACGATTTCTAAGGCTGCAGGCGTTGTCACATGGTCAATGTCCATGGCGATGTCCTCGATAACGCTCGTCTCGGGACTCGCGACGTTACAGAATGTCACATTTTCCATCGCGAACTCGTGCCCAGCGGGGCTCCCGGCATCGAAGTGTCCAACAGGAAACAGTACCTACTTGAGCGTCGTGGGCGTCTTGCAGATGAACCTTGGTGTGGGACTTGGAACGCAGAACGTTGCCTTGACGGCTGTTTACGGAGTGCAAACAGGAGGCTTTGAGTTAGTTGCGGCTTTCGGCAACATCACCGTAGTTTCTGGTCTTTTGACAATCACTTCACCGACTATCGCGCTGTCATATAACAATGGGCGGACAGTTACCACTGGAACTATTAGCGGCACGGGCAACGGAACTGTCGGCGGCTACACCATCTCCATTTCGGGAGCTATTGCCCTAAGTCTGCCTGGATTCAGCCAGTCAGTTCCAGCCTTGTTGACCTATGGAGCGAGTGGCGCAGGTGGCTACAACTACACCTTGTGCTCTGATTTTCCGACCGCTGGGACGCTCGGAGCTACGGGTGCCGTGCTTTCCGACCTTGTCTACACGTCGTCACCAAAACCGATATCGCTTAATGGCCTCTCGATCAACGCGCCTGCGAACACACTGATTCTTGGCGGCAAGTTTGTCTTGCCCGGTTGGCTTTCGTCCTATTTGGGTGGATCGTTGCCAGGCGTGCCGCTGTACGCGACGTACACCAATGCTGAGGCCTACAGCGTCTCCGGGGTCTTTCAGACCAACCTCCCACTACCGACCGGTTCATCTGACTTTTCATTTTCCATTACGTCCTTCAGCGTTTCGCTGACGATGGGTGCGCTCGGCTACTCACAGACTCTCAGTGCGTCAGGGCTCTTTACAGTTAGCGGCTCGGCGGGTAACGCCGTCATCAATGTGGTTCTCGGCATGTCGTACAAACTGGCCACTCAGGAGATCACTGGATCAATAACCGCAACTGCCATTGATGGGTACCTCTGGAATAATGCCTTTGGCCTCCCGGGTGTGAACCTTCAAGCCTTCGCCATTCAAGTTGGAATCACGCTCGCAACAACGCCAACGCCGCTACCTTCACTCGGGCTTGCAGCGAATCTCGTCATCACCGGTTCGTTGGCATCATCACTTGGAGTTGTGCCAGGTACGCCAATCTTTGCTCTCTTGAATGTCTCAGCCACGAGTCCGTGCATGGATATTCAGATTGGCACACCGGGTGGTTCAACGGCAATCAGCATCGGTGGTGGACTGATTACCGCAAACTACGCAGATCTGGTATTGGCGCCCGACGGTTGCACGGTCGGGACTTACGTGGTTCCTCCAGGTTTTTCCTTTGACTTCCAAGGTTCATTCTTTGGAGTACCGCTTTCGGTCGAGGCACGCATCACGATCGACCCCACGTATGCGCCGGCTATTGACTTTTACGCCTCAGCCGAAATTGGCGCTTTCAATATCCAAAACTTTGTGACCTTCGGTGGCGCCACTGTCACCTTGGCGGTCACGCCGGTTTTATTTAGTTGTGGATTCTCGGGAACAGCCACCATTCTCGGAGTATCGGTCCTGATGTCTGGAAGTGCAACCGTGGATGCTCTTAACAAGACCTCATCAATGTCATTAACAGCTTCAATCTCAAGCTTTTCGGTCTACGGATTTACATTGTCCGATGTCACTTTTGATGCTGAGGTAGTGCTGTCACCGGGCAGATTTGATTGCTCTCTCTCGGCGATGGGCAAAATGTCCATCCTTGGGAACTCTCTCGAGGTCAATCAAATGACCTTTAGCTTCATAAATGGTGTCGTCAGCACAATCTTTATCGATGTGGATGCAAATATCGGCGTCGCGGGAATCCTCGGCATCTCCGGTAATTTCACTCTGTTCGCATCTGCCTCGTCCACCGACTTCACGCTGACCGCAACGGGGCAAGTGGCCATGGCCGGTTACACGATGACCATTGCTTCGTGCCCAAATGGTGAACCAGGTCTATCAATCACCAACAGTGGCTTCAGGCTCTGTGCGGCCACGTTCACCGCCGGTTTCTTTACTGCGACGGTTGCGGGATCAATGTATTGGACCGAGCCATCAACGGGAACGCTCATTACCAATTCCGTAGGGCAAGCAGTCCAGGCGCATGCAGGTGATTTCGTCTTCTCTGCTAGCAACGTGGGGTATGTCGTCTGTGGCTTTGGAGTTACAGGGTCTATCAGTATTGGATACGTCACCGGTGTGTTCTTTGCCAAAGCGTCAGCTGGAATTGGCCTGTCGAATAACTCGTCGGATCAACTCATTCAAATCGCTGGCTCTTTTGATTCGCTTGGCAACTTCAGCATGACTGGGACAGGGGGAGTGAATCTGGCCGCGATCAATTTCACCCTGGCTGTGAATGCGACCGTACAGGGCTCCAATATGTCTGTCACGGTGAATAGCAACCTCGTGATTGCAGGTTCCGGGTTCGCAATTTCGGGAACATTTGCCTCGGTCCCCGGTGGAGTCAAGACGACCATTTCGATCACGCGAAACCTCACTATCGCTGGATTCAATCTGGGGCAAGCGACAGTGACTGTTTTTGTTGAGCCTGGAACGGAGTACGTCTCAATTACTTCTTCGATGTCCCTGGGGGGAATTTTCACTGCGTATCTCAATGGGAGCTTGGGTGCCGCTAACGGCCAGGTCATCTTCAATTTCTCACTGACGGCAGGTATCAACATTCCTGGTGTACCGGTATCGGGAAATCTGAACTTGACAAATTGTGCCGATTCGCAGTGTGTGTCAGCAAGCACATTTAAGGCTTCAGTCTCAGGTCAGTTCCTAGATTTTTACGGATTTAGTTATCAGTTTGCTCCGGTAAACGTGAATCCGAATTGGTCTTTCACGGTTCAGTCTTCTGGTTCAGTGGCGACGTGCAGCGACTGGACTTCATTTGGTGTTGTTCGATTCAAAGCCTGCCTCGGTGGGAGCTACAGCATCTCTCTGTCCACCTCGGCCCCGAACGTTGCCTTCACCCTCGGATTCGATGTTTCCGTGAAGCGCCAAGTTTGGATTGTGACGGTTTCCTGTAGGGGGCGCTGGTACAACCCTTCGTCCTGGCGCTGCGACGTGACGGCTGGTTGGGGGAGCACCCGAGACCTCGTTTCCATTGGTGGAACGGTGGACTCCAACGGAAACGTCAGAGCTTCGTTTAACGGTATTGGTTGGAGGTTCAAGGTCTAATGCGCAACATTCAACTCTTGAAGGTACTTGCTCGTCGCATTCGTGCCTATGGAAAGTGGCCGCTAGGAGAATCACCGCGCTTTCGGCCACGCGTGATGACAGCCAGCGGAGTCGTGATGGTCGCCTTTACGCTCAGCCTGTTGACCGCTGGCTCGGCCTGGGCAGCATCACGGGTGATTCAATTTTTGGTGGCAGGTCCCGTAATGCCAAATTGCGCACCGAATTGTGCGGGACAGAATCTCACTGGATCGAATATGTCGGGGCTGAATTTGTCAGGTATCAACTTTTCGAATGCGACTCTCGCCAACACCAATCTCGCCAACGCGAATCTCTCGAATGCCAATCTCTCGAATGCCAATCTCGCCAACGCCAATCTCTCGGGAGCAACGGTGACCGGGGTTGATTTCAGCGGGCTAAATCTTTCAAACTCGAACTTGTCGGGGGTGAGTCTTAACGGCAAAAACCTGACCAATGCCAACTTAAGTGGTGCGACTTTTGGTAGCACATCCATGCAGTACGCCAACGTCGCGAACGCCAACTTTTCCTCAACTTCACCCGCCGGCCTCGTCACTGGAGGGCTCGTTGGTACCGCTGTGAACCTTCCTGCCAACTGGGTGCAGCGTGCAGGATTCTTCTTCGGACCGAACGCTTCTCTCGGTGGACTCAACGTCACGGGAGCTGACCTCAGTGGCATCAATCTGTCTGGAGCAAATCTCAAAAATGCTTTGTTAACGAGCGTAAATCTCAGTAATACAAATCTTTCCAACGCCGATCTTTCAAATTGCACATTCTCCGCAGTCAATGTGACGGGCACCAATTTCACGAACGCAACGCTTGCGGGTGTCAAGAGTGCCAACGTCACTGCAGCGTCAGGTCCGATTTTTTCGAATTCGACGTGGCGACTGGTGGGCGGCATCCTTATTGGTCCCTCCGCGAATTTGACTAACGCTAATTTGTCCAACCTCGACTTGTCGAATACCAATCTTGCCAATGCCAACCTCTCGGGGGCTGTTGTGTCGGGAGCGAATCTGTCGAATGCCAACCTTGCGGGTGTGCAGTCGGGGGGCGTTAGCGGTTCATCGGTCGTTTGGCCAACTGGGTTTAGTGAAGTTCGCGGATACATCGTTGGTCCGGGCGTGAACTTAACCAATCTCTCGGTCTCGCCACCAACGACGACAGTCTCGGCGTCAGCGCTCAGTGCCAGCTCAAACACCGTGACGGTGTCGTCATTCGCCGCGTTTCCCCAATCGGGATCGTTTGGAGTGCAGATCGACAGCGAGGTGATGACTGTCACGGCCGGAGCAGGCTCATCGACCTGGACGATAGTGAGAGGCGCGTCGGGCTCGATTCCGGCCCCACACTCGATCAGCTCGAAACTGGTGCAAACCAGTGGTATCGATCTTTCGAACATAAATCTCTCCGGGGCCAATCTTTCCGGAGCGAGTTTGGCCTACTCCAATCTCAGCGGAACAAATTTGGCAAGCGCCACACTGGTCAAGGCAAACCTTGCGGGTGTGAGGATGAACTCTTCGACAAACCTCTCAGGAGCTGTTGTGGCGGGCGCAACCTTGCGCAGTAGCAACCTCACAGGGGTAGATCTCAGTCAAGTCGTGTTGTCCTCTCAGGCTGCATTATCAACAGTGAATGGTGTAAATCTGGCTGCAGCGACGTTGACGAACGCCAAAATGGGAACGCTCAACTTTTCATCATCGTCGTTTGATTCAGTCCGATCTGGTGGTGTCAACGGTTCTCCGGTACTGCCGAATTCTTGGACATTGAATTCGGGAGTTCTCGTGGGTCCGTCGGCAAACTTGTCGGGTATGAACCTCACGGGGATGTCTTTTCAAGACTCCAAGGGTCTCAGCGGAATCAATCTTCAGAACTCAAACCTCACAAATGTGAACTTTTCGAATGCGTCCCTGGTTGGTTTTGTTTTTACGGGCTGCAATGTAACGAATGCGAACTTCACCGGTGCCAACCTCACCGGAGCTGTTTCTGGAACCATTACCACGGGAATCACGCCGCAGCTTCCGAGCGGCTGGACACTCACGAGCGGGTATCTCATTGGCCCAGGGGCCAATCTCTCCGGAGCTTCCCTTGCCGGGATCAATTTGTCTAATCGTCTGCTTAATACGACAATGCTGTCGAATGCGACGTTGACGAATGCCAATCTGACTGGGACGAATCTGACGAGTGCGGTGCTGACGGCAGCAAATCTCACGAACGTAAATTTCACCAATGCTGTGCTCAAGAATGCCAATATTGCCTCGGCCAATCTCTCGGCAGCGAACTTGTCTGGTGCTTCGCTGCGAGGCGCAACGTTGACATCGGTGAATCTGTCTGGTGCCAATCTGTACCGAGTCATTTCCGGTTCAGTAGTTTCGGCCTCAGCCCCAATACTTCCTTCTGGTTGGACAATTAAGGTGGGCTATCTCGTCGGGCCAACAGCCGATTTGACAAATGCCGTGGTGACCAATGGCAACTTCAGCGATGTCAACATCTCGAACGCATTGGTTACCGGAATTCGCTCAGGAAATGTGACTGGCGCAACGGTTCTTTTGCCATTTGGATACGGTCTGATTGGCGGTTACATCGTTGGCCCCGGGGTCGACCTATCTGGCGCCAATTTGACCAATCTGAACCTCGGTAGCTTCAGTCTGAATGGAGCGAATTTGAAAGGTGCTTCTCTTAGCGGTGCGAATCTCACGGGAAACAACCTGACGGGCCTGGTGAGTGGATCAATCTCCTCGGCCCCCGCGCTGCCGAATGGATACCAACTCGCTGGTGGTTACATCGTTGGTCCCAGCGTGAATCTAACCAACGCCAACCTCGGAACTTCGAGTTTGGCCAATGTCAATCTCTCGGGGGCCACTCTTATCGGGGCGAATTTGTCCAATGTGAATCTCAACGGAGTGAGGTCCGGGTCCATCAACGGTTGGCCGCAACTGCCCGCCGGTTGGAAAATGGCAAATGGCTACCTGGTAGGCCGAGGTGCCAATCTCAACTCAGCTAATTTGGCTGGTGCCAGTGTCATCGGGGTCGACCTCACGGGTACGAGTTTTGTTAACGCTTCGCTACAAGGCGTCGACTTCACCAATGCCATTTTGACCAACGCCAATATGACCGGTGCAAATCTGGGTCCGATGCCAGTCTCGACAACGCTTGCCGGCACCATAACGGCTCAACAGACGACAATCTCGGTAGATTCCGCGGCAGGATTTCCTGAAAGTGGAAGTTTCATCATCGCTCTAGAAAACGAGAAACTTCAAGTAACGGCAGGAAACACGACAACGTCGTGGTTGGTGAAGCGTGGGCAATACGGAACGGCGCCAGCGGTCCATGCCAGTGGAGCGACCATCACGCTGCAGAGCGCTGGAGCAAAGTTCACTGGTGCCACCTTGACTGGATTAAATCTCGCCAACGCGACCCTCCGCGGTGTGGTCTCGGGGTCGGTCCAAATCGGTGGTACCTCGCCGACACTACCTTCGGCGTGGACATTGACCCAAGGCGGGTTCTTGGTTGGGCCTGGTTCGGATTTGTCGGGCGCAAGGATGAGCAACCTCAACTTGAGTGGGGTGAATTTCTCTGGCGTACTCCTCATTGGCGCGAATTTGACGAATTCCAATTTGTCGAATGCGAATCTCACCGGCTCCTGTCTCACCAGTGCGAACCTGGCTGGAACCAATCTGGCGGGAGCAAATTTGTCCGGTGTTTCGACGGGCGGGGTGTCTGGATCGCCCAATTTGCCCTCTGGATTCATTTTAAATAATGGATTCCTCCTAGGCACTGGCCTTGATCTTCGTGGCGCCATTTTGGCAAACGTCAATTTGAGCGGCGTTAATCTGTCGGGCTCAAATCTGAGTGGTGCAAATTTGAATGGCGCAACGCTGACCGCCACGTCAAACTTGACCAACACAGATTTCACCAATGCGTTTTTGCAAACAACAAATCTGACGGGAGCGAATCTCAGGCGGGCGAACATCGCCGGTGCCAACTTCAGCGGAGCAAACTTGTCAGCCGCGACCCTTGGTCCATTGACGAACGTTTCAAGCTCGACCGTCCTGATTAACGCGAACGTGTTCGGGGCAACTCTAGGCGGGTTCAATCTGTCGACTGTTGGGTCTGAAAACCTCTCGGGATTGATGTCCGGCTCAGTGAGCGGGAGCCCCTCGCTTCCCTCGGGATGGTGGCAAACCCCTGCGAACGGCTACCTCGTTGGACCAGGGGCCAACCTCGGCAACGCCAATTTGCAGGGCATCATTTTTTCTTCACCGAACTTCTCGAATGTTGATCTCCATGGCTCAAATCTCTATGGCTCGGTTCTGTCGAATGCCAATTTCTCTAATACCGATCTCACGGGTGCCAATTTGGCTAATGCCAACTTGATCAATGCCAACCTCTCGTCGGCCACAGTGGCTTCGGTGGATCTCAGCGGCGCCGATATTGCTGGTATTCGCCTTCCGAGCACAGTGGTGAAGCTGTATTCGAGGGGCGTCAACTTCTGCACATCAAACTACTTATTTTCAGTCTCATCAAGCACCTGGAGTGGTAGTTGTTCAAGCTCGAATGGGGCTGCACAGTTACCAGCCAACTGGCAAGTGTTTAACGCTGGCCCCGGTAGCGCCCGCACCTTCTTGGCGGGCCCCGGAGCCAGCCTCTACAACGCTGATTTGTCGAACTGGAACTTGAGTGGTGTCACCCTCGACAACGTCTCGTCAGGATTCTTGATGGCCTGTCCAACCGGCCTGCCGGCAAACTGGGTTTGTCGCAGCGCAGGGACCCAAGATGGCTTCAATGCGAACGATGGAACTGCTAACGATTATTGGCTCCTGGGGCCAGGTGTTGACCTGAGCTCGCAGGACTTTACGCAACTCACCAATCCAACCCTTCGCTCCGCTTATTTATCGGGCGCCAACATGGCGGGCTCGGACTTTTCGACAACCGACCTGAGTGGACTCGACCTCGGCTCGGGAGCCAACCTTATGAACACCAATCTCTCCGGCGCCAACCTCACAGGTTCGTACATTCATGATCTGGCCAACTATCGCGGATTGGCCCTGTCAAATGAATTTCAAGTTTTCACGAGGTCGGGAACTCTCAGCAACGGACCCGCAAATGTATTGGTCGGCCCCGGCGTGAGTTTTTACATGATGGATTTGTCGAATTGGGATCTCTCGGGACTCAATCTTCGCGGTGCTTTTTTTGAGGGCACCAATATGCGTGGCGCCAACTTTGCTAATGCCAATTTGTCAGGTGCGTACTTGTATAACGCCACCTTGACGAATGCCAATCTGTCTAACACGAATCTGAATATGGCGGTCGAAGGTGGCTATTCTCGGGTAACGCTGAATTGGGGTTGGCCAGGGGCTCAGTATCAAACCCAGGCTCCAATCGACACGACGTGTCCGCCGGGATACGTGATTGGTCAGATGACCACCGGAACAAATAATGGTATCCCTGGACTTGAAGCACTCGGATTTAATTGCGTTCCAATAACCGCCCAGGGCACAACGGGGTCGCAAGGAGTCCAGCACGTTGATGTTTTAGACAACTACTCCATGGGTAAGTGGACGTCCTATTGCGGAAGTGGCCAGGCGGCGATTGGTCTCCAGGTTCACGCTGATGGCAACCGGGTTCAAAACATGGGTCCAATCTGCGCAACCTTCCCTACCCAGAGCAATGCCAATGCTCCCCAAATGACGTTGACAAATGACGGGCTCGGAAGTGGTGGTACCTACGGCAAGTTCCCCAACGGTGTGTACACCTGTCCGGTGGGTCAGTGGCTAGTGGGAGTGCAAGCCCAAATAAGTGTCCCCAACGGATCGGTCTTCATGATTAATCAGGCGATATGTGAGACGTGGACCCAAGTATCGGCCGTGGGCCTTGTTTCCGGTGGGATTATTGGGCAACCGAAGTTGACCCCAGGCTGGGCATTGGTGAATGGTTACTTGGTAGGACCGGGAGTGAACTTGGCCAATGTGAATCTGTCGGGAGCGAACCTTACCGGAGTGAATTTTGGCGGCACCAACTTGTCGGGTGCCAACCTGACCAATGCCACCTTGGACTACGTGAGCTCTCGCGGAATCATTGGAATGCCGCAGTTGAGTTGGCCGTTTGGTGTTTACAACGGCTATCTGCTTGGACCAAAAATTGCTCTCGTTGGTGCAGATCTTCCCAATGCGACTCTGAAGAACTGGTTGTTACAAGGAGCGACGTTCGTGAACACCAATCTCGCCGGAACGAATATGGAGGGCATCCAGGCCCAGAACGCCTATTTCGATTCATCAACCAACTTAAGTAACGTCAATCTCTATGGCTCGAATCTGAGCGGAGCCAATATGTCGTGGCATGACTACAGCAGCGTCAATTTGTCCAACGCGAACTGCACTGGTGCGAATTTCACATCCACCACGCTCAATGGCGGTGGCAATAGGGGCGTGGGCAATTCCTGGACTATGAACAACACGAATTTCACGAATGCGACCATTGTTTTTTCAACGCTGACTGGCAACTTGTCGACCACGAATTACGCCGGCAATTTTTCCTATCGCAATAACTTTCTTCAGTGGATTCTGTTCCCAAGGATTTGGAACTACTCCAATGGCACTATTCATTACTAAGCCGACCATGTTTGCCGAGTCCCCATCAATGACCAATACACTTTCGATGAAGAATAAGAACGCGAAGAAAGTTCTTGGCTCCTGCGTTGCTGCGGTAGCATCACTGTCGCTCTGCTTTTCCAATGGAGCGGGCGCGACGACCGTTCGCTTGATCTTTGGCCAGTCGGCACCACCGAATCAAGCAATTGTGCTGAACCCCGGGGGGTCAAGCAGCTTGACTGGCCTTTTGAGCAACCCGGAGCAGAGCGTGGTTGATACGCGAGGCAATATGTTCATTGCCAATTTCGGAACGGGGGGCAACGGAAGTATCACGGTGGTTCCGGGGTCCTCCTCAACACAGCTGTACGGTCAGTCGGTCACGCCGAACCAACCAGTCGCTCTCGATCCGGGTAGTCCATCGTTGAGTTCGCTGCTTTTAAATCCATGGGGTATCGCAGTTGACCGCGCCGGTGACTTGTTCATCGCCAACTATTCCTACCTTGGCTCCGGAAATGTGATCGTCGTTCCAGGCGACTCCACCACATCGCTGTTCGGACAGGCGGTTTTGCCTGGTCAGCCCGTGGAGCTGAATCCCGGCAACACGTCAACGCTTGATTCGCTGGTAGACGGGCCCTCGGGTATCGCGCTGAATCAGGCGGGAGATCTCATTGTGACCAATTTCCTAGGTGGATCTGTCGTGGTCGTCCCGAGTCCGAGAACCACCTCAATCTTCGGTCAAGCAACCACACCCAGCCAACCGGCCCTGCTCAACCCTGGTACAACCGGCAGTCTTGCTCAATTCGTCACCCAACCTGGCGTTGCCAGCTTCAACGCTCAGGGTGATCTCTTTATTGACAACTACGCCAATGGCAACACGGTCACTGTGATCCCGTCACCAACTACCCGTGCACTCTTCGGCCAGATCATGACGCCTAATCAGCCCACAGTGCTGGACCCTGGAACTCCGGGAACTCTGAGTGCCCTGCTTACTGCGCCAACTGGAATTGCTAGTGACATGAGCGGCAATCTCTTCATCGCCAATGCTGACTCGACGCGTCTTGGTGGCGACAAGATTGTGATTGTACCGAGCCCAGGGACGACGATTCTTTTTGGACAGAGTGTTATTTCGAATCAACCGGTTGTATTGAACCCCGGAGTTGAGGGAAGCCTGAACGCCCTCCTTGAGGGACCAAGCGGCTTGACTTTTAGTTCCAGTGGGGACCTGTTCATTGCGAACTCCTCGGGCAACAATATTGTTGCCGTCGAGTATCAAGCACCACCTCTACTGGCGCAACGTCCGTTGCGAATCTCCAATACCTATCTGGTCGGTTCTTCGGGCAGCCCAATCACCCTCACTACAACTGGAGGCTCGGGGGTGATTGCCCCGAGTTACAGCGTCACTGGAGCGGGTTGCTCGATTCAGGCCAACCAAGTTGTGTCCAGTCGACCTAGCTCGTGCGTGGTCACTGCTCGCAACCCCGCGAATGGTCGGTACGCCGAGGCGTCAACAGTGCCCGTGACGTTTCGCTTCCTGCTTGCTCAGTCGACGTTGACAGTAGCGAATGCAAAACTCACCGCGGTAGCGGGAACTCCTGTCACGTTGATGACCCTTGGGGGAACGGGGTCGGGTGGCGCCTCCTACCTGGTCTCGGGCTATTCCTGCACGGTATCTGGTGGGTTGCTGAAAACAACCAGTCCTACTACCTGCGTTGTTCGTGCCGCCAAGGCGGCATCTGGCAACTATGGACCAGCGATTTCAGCACCAATAACGTTTACGTTTTCCGCACGCAAGCAGTCTGAGTTGATCATTACTAAGCAATCAAAGGTTGGGATTGTCGGTATTAGTGTCGTGGTGGCAACCTCGGGGGGCTCGGGCTCGGGTGTGGTGAGTTATACGGCATCAGGTCAAGGTTGTTTGATAAACGGCAACAAACTCACAATGAGAATGTCGGGAACCTGCGTGGTTCAGGCCACAAAAGGTGCGAGCGGGACGTACGACTCAGTCAGGTCAGCACCCGTTTCGTTCTTCTTTCTACCAATGACGAGATAACCCCCGCCCATTGGTCGAGCCGGGCGGAATTGTGGGTAGTGACTAGCGAATTACCTCGCTAGTCACTGTTTGCCAATCAACGCAACACTGAACAGTTAGTGCTCTGTTGCGGCTTTGGAATTAGCGGTCTAGAAACTGCTGATGTCTTTCTAGGTCCGTTTACGACGGCTCAGGTTTTACGAGAGGTCGGTCGGGGTGCAGGGTTTATCTGTCCACACCTCAACTCTGCGAACACTGTGTGGCGGGTCTGGGGAACGCTCGGGGGAACGCGTCGTGTCACAGCCCAGCCCTATTTTCCAATGTGGTCACTCAGAAGGGACTAACATTGAACTTCATACTTGAAGAAACTGCGGTTTCTCAATGCGGGCGCTTAGCTCAGTTGGTTAGAGCAGCTGATTTACACTCAGCAGGTCGGGGGTTCGAGTCCCTCAGCGCCCACT
>Ga0114960_10002956_pt1 | contig 13117 bp, 16 predicted proteins | sample C_130625_MF_Meta_FD_92637 | JGI IMG/M metagenome (GOLD analysis project Ga0114960, IMG submission 92637) | Freshwater microbial communities from Lake Croche, Canada to study carbon cycling - C_130625_MF_MetaG | ecosystem: Environmental > Aquatic > Freshwater > Lake | place: Lake Croche, Canada... | reverse complement strand
TGAAACTTAGAAAGGTTATAAAGAAAGTTACAGATAAAAATATGAGATTAATACCAAAGTATAGAGAGAAATATCCCGATTGTAACAAAAGTATTTCAAGATATTCTGACCAATATAATAAAATTATTGTAGAATCCATGGGTGGCTCTGGTGATAATGACCATGAAAAAGCAAGCAAAATTATTAAAAACATATCAAAACAGGTTCTTGTAGAAAAAGAATCAGAAGGAATTGTATCTATTCACTAACTAGATGTAGTCTTATTTTTCTTTTAAAATTTTCTTCATTGTCAAAGAGGAAGAGTTTAAATTTTTTACAGTCAAAATTATCAAAATTGTCTCTCATTGTAATCCTTGAAGACATTTTTAATTCAGGTAGGAATACAACAAATTGATAAAGTCCATCATTTCTAGAAATTTTATCAAACAAATATCCGTCATATTCTTTTTCCATAATTTCAGGAGTATTATGACATATATCAAGCAATGTGCAATCACACTGAACCTTTCGTATTGAACGCATTGTCGTATTTATGTATTCAATATCTCCTAACCATTTATTGTAAAATTTATCTACATTATCAGACAATTTAATAATACCAGTAGTTTGTTGTAATTTAATCATATTAAGCAAATCAACCAGACGACGAATTGGACTAGTAATATGTATATACGCATCAACATCCAACATTTCATGTCTAGTATCAACAATTTCAGAACCGTCAATATATTGACCAGATGCGCTATTCCATATTTTAATAAACTTTGTCACATCTTCTGGAATCGTTTCAGGCACCGATATTTCTCTCTTCATTATGGTTGAACGAAAAATTCCAGTTTTATGTTTAATTAGTTCTGTGGCACAATGGTAGTTCATTAATATCATAAGGTAACACACTATTTCATGACTATTTCTCACATTATTAATGTATTTAAATTTCCTAGATAAACCTTTGGTGGTTTCAAGTAGATGTAAATATTTTTTATCACACAATAATTTTGGTTCTTCATAACAATAATTTTTGAATACTTTAATTAGACAATTACTATACTTTATTTCGACAATATTAGCATCTTTAATAAAAATATCCATAACAAAAGCGATTCTATTTACATTTTCTTGAAGACTACACAAACAATCAGATAAAATAGTTGGAAGCATAGGGCGTTTTTTGTCAGGCAAATAAATGGTTGAAATACGACGTGAAAACGTATCCCAAAGATTCAAGACATCCATCCAGACAGTGACATTAGAAATGTATATACTTAACTGCTGTATACCATCCCCAATGTCATTAATACTGAATCCGTCGTCGAAATCTTGGCTATTCGGTGGGTCAATAGTAATTATGTGCCACATTTGTTGGTTTGTTCTATCTTCAATATCAGGGTATTTTGTTTTAATACTCTCAATGAATGAATCATGTGATTTGTTATCAATTGCTTTTTGTGTTGCCTTTTGAAATTTTTGAATTGACGCATTTAAACTTTTACAATATAGTTGATATTCATAAAAATTATCAAGAACATCAACAGAACCAATAACATTATCTAATTTTCCGATTGGATGTTTATCATTCCATTGTTCAAAAGTAAAAGTCACATACAAATTTGACATAACCTTAGAAAAACCAATGTGTTTTATTTCATATGGAATTAAAAAAGAAGGCAATCTCATATCATCTGGGATACACTTGTATAACAATTTACCATTTTTTTTGTCAGTTTTAGAATTTATATGTCTTCCATATGTTTTATTACCTGCTATAATAAGAACCGCTGGAATTGGCGGTCCAGACCTAATACTAGAGTGTATCAAACTTGTAGTATTGTCTTTATTAATAATAAATACGTCATTTGAAAATAGCTTTCTTTCAATAGGATTAATGTCTAATTGAACTTTATTGAAGTTTTTTGTTTCAAATACTTCCCATGAATTGTAGTTACGGTCATGAACAGATAGTTTAAAGTTCTCCATATTTAACTAGATATATGTAGTTATGTTAATATCTTTAACTTATATTTATAATTGTTATATGTATAAAGTATTGTAATTTCATATGTGAAGTAACAATACAAAAAAAGTTTTTACCTATTTTAATTATCTTAATAGAAAATTTTGTATATATCTTGTTCTAAAAAAGCTGTTGTTGAGTAGCTAGTTCTTGTGCCATCATGCCTAAAATACCAATCATTGCTAATCTGCCATTGTTCAACTCTTTATCCATTTGATTACCCAATGATTCATTATTTACTCCAAGTGCTATACCAAAATCACCAGGCTGATAGTCTTTTTTCAAAGCAAACGGCTTAACAAGAGGATTTTCCCAACCACGAATCATGGAAGAAAACTCAGTTATAAACATAAAAGAAAGACCAATGGCAACAAAGTCTGGATGGTCTTGAAAAAAGTGAATTCCTAGATTATCAGAAAATTGTTCAGATAGTGGCAATAAAATAGATGCGACCATCGCAAGTCTTCCATGTTTAAGTTCGGCTTCACGTAGAAATACAGGTTCAACACCTTTTGCCACAACCGATGGGTCAAATAAATCTACATTTTCCAATGGTGCTGTAGCTCTGCGAATAATAGGCTTATTGGGATAACTAAATGAAGATACAGATGAAAAAAGAGCAAATAGTAAAAAAAGTGATTTGAACATTGTATATATAATCTCATATATTCTTTAAGTTATTTGACAAATCATATGTATTTTATATTAAAACCAAATACTTTTTTGTATAGTTATTTCAAATGATAAAAGGTGTAAGTAATAATACAAAATACGTTTAATAAAAAATTGAAATAAATATAAAATGATAGTTAAACAATAAATAACTACATAATAAAGCAAAAAATGAATGCTGAAAATAGAAGTGAAAATGTGTTTAATCAAACATTTCCTACAAATAGAATTGGCGTTTTGAGAAATATAGCAAGAACTTGTTCATTTTGTCGTTGTCAAGGACATATTATTACATCCTGTAATGACCAAAGAATAACAAACTTTGAAGAAACTTGTATATCTCAAAAGCGTATATTTGACGAACATGAAAACTCACGTAATAATTTTGAACAATGGATGGCAAGTTATTATCTAGAAAACCCATTAGTTTCTAAAGCATTTGCCGTTAGAAAATGTGGCTCTACATTAAGGTCAAATGTTCAGCGCAATTTACGTTTAATAACAGAATACTTTTATTATAATGAAATATCTGTGGAAACACCAGATTTTGTGCCATTTTTGGGAAACAATTCAGATTTATCAAATGTAAATGTATCTGATGTAATATTGGCTATGGTTATGTTAAGTCAAGATACACAGTTTATAAATAATTATGTAAATAATCCTCAACCTTATATTGAAGAAATGTTAAATTTGATTGTCAGACAAAGAAGAATGAATGAGAGAAAATTAGAAATTGAAACAAATGTAATTAAATGTGAAACCCCTGATGAATCATGTGAATGTAATATTTGTTATGAAACTACATGTAATGAAAATTTTGTAAAATTAAATTGTAGTCATCAATTTTGTAAAGAATGTGTAAAAAAAACATTACATACTTGTGACAATAATGCTAAATGTGCTTACTGTAGAATTGAAATAAAAACGATTACGATTTCTTCAGAAGATATAAAAAATGAATTTTCGGAAATAATAGCGTAAAATTACAAATATTTTTATAAAAATTTAAATATAAAAATATTTTTCTTTATCAAAAAAGAGACCGTAAATCAGTAGGTTTTTGTCATTCAAGAAATTTTTTATATTAGAATGAACGTTATTATACGTTAGTAGCCATAGGTTCAACCGCGCCTCATCCACCCTTCATAATAGTAGGGATATTTATAGATGGTATAGTTCCACCTCAGCCGCCCCTTTTAATCATTTTGTTTCTAGAATGTCTTACTTTGCGGCGTTTTGTTCGTGTGTTTTTTCTTTTATTCCTTTTATATTTTGTTTTAGACAAAGACGTGAAGAGAGAAGCAACCGCTTTTTTAAGTGACTTCATATATTAAACGAATATAAAAATTACTCTATATTATTTATTTCAGAACCAAATGTTATTGATGATGAATTTATAGCAACTGGAATGTTGTTGTGTGAATCATTCATAGTTGCTGCTATATTAGTATTAGTATTAGTATTATTAATATCAATGTTTTTTTGTTTTTCGTTATCTAGAGTATCATTATCATTAACATCACTATTTGGAGGAATAACTTCATTATTAATCTCATTAATGCTAACCTTTTTTGCGACATTGCGTTTCACATTTTGAATTTGTAAAGCATGTAGTCCAATATAAGGCATTATAGCAATGTTATTCATATAAGTTCTATAATGAAAACAAGAAATGCTAGTGTTATTTGTAAATTTAATACTATACCACCAATAAGCAGGTATAAACAATGTTTTTCCAGGAGTTAAAGTAAATTCGAGACATTTTATTTTATCAAAATCAGCAATATATTTTGTCTGTGGTGTCCAAGGATTAACAGGTGACCTAAATTCAAAGTTTTCATAATCGTATATAGGATAAAGATATCTACTGCTATGTGGAGGCGCCATTTTAATTTGTGCGCTACCTTGCGTTAAAAGAAAGTAATTTCTATAATTAATTTCATATCTAAATGGTGTACATACATTGTTACTACCTATCATAATATCATAGTTACAATTAGAAACCATATATGGTCGTAAAAATCCATCGTTGTATTTAAAATGCTTAACGATTCCAGTTTCTTCTAAAAAGTCGGAATTATTTTCAGAAAAATAGCTAGATGATTTATCTTCTTCGAAAAGTTTAATAGCAGAATGTAATGGCAAAGGAATATATAGTTCAGAATTAATATCAGTATCTTTTATATTACGTATTTTAATTTCAAAAGCATTATAATTATTTACAATATTCGCTTTATTAGAAGCGTCGATAATTTTTTTACTGTCAAAATCAAAAAGCACTGGCTGCCTAATGTCGCATATTTCTTCTAATTTGTCTTTAGAAGGGTCTTCAATCTCATACATTTCAAGGTCTGCGCTTGTTTTTAGATGGAATTGAATATGTAAATATATAAATAAAACTAAACAAAAGATGAAAAACCCAATTATTATTTTCATTGTAATCTTAAATAAAAATAATAATAATTTTTGCTAACTGGAACGAAACGTGGTTAATCGGTTATTTTAGGAGCAATATAAAATGTAAGATTACTATCATCTCCTAAATCATAAGAAATTTTCATTGGTAATTCAGATACAATAGATATTTTAACTTCATTAGATATTTTATTTGTTAAACACATTTTGTTAATATAGCTTAAGCTGTATGTAATGTCTATTTGTTCTCCTTCAACGATAGAGTATTCTGTCAAATCTTCAATAGGTATATTAACCAACATTTCTCCAGTAACACCGTTTGTAATTAAATCGATTTTATCTTCACTACATTTTACATTAACATCATTACCAAATGTCATCATTTGTGAAACAATTTCGCATATTTTTTTAGAAGATATAGAAAATTCAGCATCATAATCAACAACGGGAATATTCATTTCTTGATAATCATATTCAGCTAAAGGAATTTTAAAATATTTATCAAATTCACCTTTAAGATGTTCTTTTGCCACAAGCGATATACTTAAACTATCTTCACCGTCAGAATGTATAATTATATCATGTGACTCTTGTTTTGTGCTTATAACAGAATGAAAAATAGATGAATCAAAACACACTTGTGTCTCCCCGCTAACTTCATAATGACAAAACCAATTTTTTTGAATACTTACATCGAATAGGCAAACATGTGATTTATCTAATCCTTGAATATGTAACTTATTTACTTCAAAATTAACACTAAGCAAAGCTGAACAATTTTTTAAGGTTTGAAATAAAGCAACAAATATGTCTTTTTTATGTCTATCAGTTATAGTAACCTTCATATTAAATATATTACAATTTATATATTTAATATCTTTTGATAAGATAAATTAAATTGATTCATTCGCAAATTCCTCTTTAATTATATTTTTTAAGTCAACCGAAATAATTGTATTATTATCTATTTCAGATTCATTTTCATGAACTATTTTTTCAGGTACAACAATATTTTCACTTACAGCAATAGTGGTATTTTTTTCAAGTTCAGCAATAGCATATTCATAATCTGTAAATTTATCGTTAGTATCTTTAATAAATGAATCAAATTTCAACATAAACGATTTTAATAATTCTTTTGTTTCAGTTAAATCCTTCTCAAAAACATCGATTTTGTCATTTTGTTTACTTACTAAGAGATTTGTCTTTTCTATTTCAGAATTCATTTTAGATATTTCATCAGTAAAAAGTGTGACATTTTGGTTATTACCTGATAAAGGCCCACTTTTTTCAAGTGAAATAATTCTATTTACAATACTAGTTAACACACTGTTATCAATTAACTTGGAATTTTCTGGAATATTACTATTGGATGATTCAATGTTAGTTTCACCATTTTCAAAATCAATAACAAATTGTTCAATACGTCCTAAGCGCAATGTGATTAAACCAATAGCATCAGAAATGCTTAATTTTGAGAATGGTAAGCCATTACTGTTTTGAGTTACTTGTTGTTGTGGTGGTTGGCTAGGTTGTTGTCCTCTTGCGAGTCTAACATTGCTTGTAGATGTATTATTTTGATTCTGTGGCACAAAAGCCGCATGAGAACCAATGGATGTGCCAGGTCTGCCGCCACTTATAGGAGGTGCTGCCTCTCCAGCTCTTCTTGCTCTAGCCGCAGCTATAGATCTTGAACTACTACTCATTTTAATATAAATTATATACACTTTGTTTTTAAATTAATTACGCATGTTTGATATATATTTAAGGAATCATTTTCATTTTAATTACATCATGACTAATATAATTATGAATTATAAAATCATCAACTTGATAATCGTTAATGTCATCTTTAACTTCTTTAATCTCAACTGTTGGGAATTCATATGGAACTCTATTTAACACTTCTTTCATTGGTTCTATATGTTCTTCATATAAATGACAATTCCCTGAAAAATAAACTACTTCGTGCGCCTCTAACCCGCAATGTTTTGCTAGTAAATGTGTAAGAAAACTATAGGATGCTATATTAAAACTAGCGCCTAAAGCAACATCAAGAGACCTTTGATACATAGAACATGATAATTTATTGCCATTATGAACATTAAATTGACACAAAATATGACAAGGTGGTAATGCCATTTGGTCAATTTGTTTAGGATTCCATGATGTCATAACAAGTCTTCGGCTATTTCTAGTTTCAGGATTTTTCAATTGGTCAATAATTTGTTGTAATTGGTCAAATCCGTTAAAAGGATGGTCAGTTGTAATATACTTACCTGAGTAACAGTTATAACTAGCATTGAAAAATCGCCATTGATAACCATAAATAGGACCAGCCATGCCCTCAGGATAGTTAACAAGTCCTCTTGAATCTAAAAACTCACGTGATGTATTTCCATCCCAAATATGAACATCTTGTTGCTGCAACAATTTGTTGTTAGTTTCGCCTCTAATAAACCATAACAACTCTTTTAAACAAGTTTTCCAAGCTGTTTTTTTAGTTGTTAAAATAGGAATCTTACCGTCCTTTAGAGAAAATCTCATAGAATTACCAAAAATACTTTTAGTGTTACCATTTCTACCTTCTTCCAAATATCCGTTATCAATAATATTTTCAATTAAATTTAAGTATTGATATTCTTCATGTGTTCTTTGTTTAATATTATTGAAAATATTATCAGAAATATTAGAAGTATTTTCATATAAAAAAAAGTTGTGACTATTTTCAAAATCCATATTATATTATTTAGAATACATTTTAAATAATTTTTAACTTTAAACATATTTTGTATTTTTAATTTCTTATTATAAATCATATGGATACTTCAGATGATACTAAGCAAAGTTTTTTTAAACATGTATTTAACTTTGATGATGACTCAAAATCAGACTTATTAAATATAATTCAATATTCATTGATATCTGTCATACCAATTGTAAGTTTGAATAAATTGATGTCAAAATATGTTCCAGAAGCAGATGATAATAAAGGAAGTTTGGAAATCAGTGCTGAAATAGTAATTCAGATAATTGTTATGTTTATTGGTTTATTATTAATTCACAGAATTATAACATTTGTGCCAACATATAGTGGTTCCAAATACCCTGATTTTAGCATAATTTATATTATTTTAGCAGTTTTGATGATAACATTAAGTTTACAAACAAAAATAGGTGAAAAGGTAAGTATTTTAGTAGAAAGAATTAATGAGCTATGGAATGGAAAACCAGATAAGAAAAAGGGTTCTAAGAATGGTGCCGTTAAAGTAAGCCAACCAATTTCAGGGCAAATAACAGGACAAATAATGAATAATGCAGCTATGTCACAGTCATTGTATACAGATGGCACATCAATTAGTTCCTTACCAACAAATGAAGTATCTTATGGAAATGAAAACACCAGTCAGTCACAACAATTACCAAATTACAATGCTATGTATAAACAAGAGCCTACGCCTTTGGTAAATGCGGCAACTCCTGGGGGTCAAGAGGGATTTAATGAACCAATGGCGGCAAATTCTGTAATAGGAGGTGGATTTGGTAGTGCTTGGTAAATATAATAAAATTTATACCTTTGAAGATTTTTTAAGCGGTGTCCTTTACACCTTTTCTCATTTACACCTTTTTACATTTCAAACGCCTGTATTAATTAAAAAATTATCAAAATGATAAGTGTAACTTACATTTGTAATTTTATATTCATTATCAACCAAATCATATACATTTATTTCGTAATCATAATATTTAAAATCAAATGTTATTTTATAAATATTTTTTAACTCATTTTTTGCCTTTTCTAAATCAGAATAAAATGCTACAATACCTGTATCATTCTTTATCACAAATATTTTATTTAACATAATTATATATGATATGAATTATTTATATTATTTATATTATTTAGTAATACAAGAGTTTTATATGAGGTAAATTATATTTTACTTTATATATATATGCCATTTATTAGTAGTTATAATGGAGCTATAAAAATATTATCGGCAATAGAAAATGGAAATTGTAAAGAAAGTTGTAAAACATCATGGATACGTAATTTAAAATATGCGTTAAAAACTAAAACAAATCCTTTAGCATTAAACAAAAAACAACGTAAAAATATGACTGAAAAACTTAAAAGTGTTTCTGGTAAAAATGCTTTAAACCAACATAGCAAAACATTAAAAAAATATAAAAATAGAAAATCTCCGCCATACCCAGCAAATGAAAATTGTAATAAAACAATTGTTGGTAATGATGGGAACAAATATATATCTAAACCAAACAAAAATAACATTTGTTCTTGGAAGAAAATATAATCGCTCGGTTTACACCTTTTCTAATTTAAAATGCAAACAATTTATTATAAAATTGAAATAAACTACATAAATATAAACTGATTATATATTTATAAAATGTCTATTTATGAAAAAAACTTATCAGAACCATGGTTTTCTCTTATGCATTGTGGGATTAAAAGGGTAGAAGGAAGATTAAATAAGGGGGATTTTGCTAATATGAATATAGGGGATTTTATTATATTTACAAATAATGAGTTAGGATTTGAACGCAAATTACAAATTAAAATCAAACATATATCGTATTATGATAATTTTGAACTATATTTAGAAAAGGAAACATTAGAATTATGCCTTCCTACCATATATAATATAGAAGATGGATTAAAAGTATATTATAAGTATTATAACAAAAGTGATGAAATAGAATATGGAATAAAGGCATTTACATTTTTGAATTAGTGCCTTTTAAATGAGAAAAGGTGTAAATATTCAATGGCGTAAAAGTAATAGTGATAAAAAGTAAATAAAAATATGATATTATAATTTATATATTATCATATGGACGTAACAAAATTGTTAAAGGCTTTAGATGATGAAACAAACGAAAATCTGTTTAACTTTACTACAGATAAATTAAATGAGATGAAATTAAATATTTTGAAGGAATTACATCTTCCTAGAAGTATTACTTTAGATTTATTAAAGAAATTAAAAGACTATAAATATGTAGATGAAATGGATGATTTAAAATATGGAGCATACATTAGATGGATTCCAATTGAAGACCCAGCCAATATTTACTTAACAAAAGGTGCTATTTTTTGTGAAATGAAAATAACAAATGATGGTGTTTTTTGTATATGTAAAAATTTTGGATATAAGCATAATCATTTTCAGATTGAAATGGATAAAAATTTGATATTTCAAAAACTGACAGACCAAGAATTAGTATTATTATCCGCTTTAGATCATTTAGCAAAATAAATAGTTAAAATGTATCTAAAACAAATACAAATTATTATATTATGTTAAGCAATAATTTAATTATTATAAAACCAAAATTGTTTGTATTAAATAATTTAATTCATAATGACAAAACAGAAATAGAAAATAGAATGAAAAATACATATTATAAAAAAATAATTGGTATAAACATAAATAATGAGATAAAAAAATATATAAACAAATAGATAAATAATTAAGAAGTAAAATGATTTACATTAATCATGACAAAAAGGCAATTTTTATTCATATACCAAAAACAGGAGGCACATATATTGGTCCAACATTAGTTAAATATTATGGTTTCATAAGTTATTTATCTTTAATAACAAAAAGACGGCCAGACCATGATTACATTTGTAAGACAAATTATTTTAAACGCGTATTAACAGGCAACAATAAATACGACACCTCTTTTTTTAATAAATTAGTAGGATTATTAGTGTATTGTAAAAGTAGTGACTATTTAAATAAAGCAATGAATATGGATGAAAATAAATGGAAAACATACACTAAATTTTGTTTTATACGTAATCCGTATTCTAGAGCTTTATCTGGATGGAAACATTTTGATACTGTTTTAAACATGAACTCTTTATTTTACACATATATTAGTAAAAATAAATACGATGTTTCTGATATAGAATATGGTCATATATTTATGACACAAAAAACACAAATTCAAGATGTAGATGGGAGTTGCGGCGTTGATTTAATTGGAAGATTTGAGTATTTAGAAGACGATTTTATAAGTATTTTAAATAAAATTGGATTTAATCAGATTTTACATATTCCTACAAAACAAAATGTATCAAACAAAGAAGGTGCTGAAGATATAGTATTAGAAAAAAAAACAGTGAATAAATTAAATGAACTTTTTAAAGATGATTTTGAATTGTTCCATTATAAAAATGTGTGAATTTTATAAATTTATATAGTGTTTTTACAAGCGTATTTTATTTTTCATTGTTTTACATTTTTTGCCATCTTTACAATCAGAGAAAAATCCAGGTATAAATTTTTTTAGTTTGATTAATTGTATATGCGTCTTGCTAATAGGCTTTTTAATGGTATACAGCTTTTTACCTTTGGTATATTTAGTAACACTTTTATAACCATTACCTTTCTTAATATAAACCTTACGCACAGTTTTTCCACCTTTTTGAGCACTAACTTCTGTATTTTCATAGTTAAAGTTATCAATATTCATTATATATAATTTCAATAAAATAATATATAACTAAATATATGGATACAATAAAATTAGTTCATTTATTTCATATTATAATTGTAGGTGGTTTATTCCTTTATATAGGAATTAAGAGAACAACAATACCTAAAATGTTATACCCAATATTGATAGGTCTGGGAATAACAATAATTTTATATCACATTTTTAAGATTTACATTCATGTAAAAGAGAATAAACAATATTGGTTTAATTTGATACATATAATTTTAATAGGTCCATTATTAGTTTATATAGGTTACAATAGAGAGAACACTCAGAGATTATACTTTGAAATGTTGATGATGTTAGGTTTTGCGTCTATAGGTTATCATGGTTACTATTTACTTAACTAACATTGAGTGGTAACCCACTTTTTTGTTAAAACGGCTTCAACACTTTCAAGCGCACCTTCAGTCCAACCTTGATATCTGCTAACGGCTTCTCCAACAACTAGTAATCCTTTTTCAGGATGCTGAACTTTGTAAACAAAATCGTCTCTATCTTTCACGTCACTATGTAATGGTTCATAATAATGTGTGCCAATAGGCCAATAATATTCCTTAATAGCTAATATTTTTAAACTACCATTTGGTATTCCCAGTGATTTTTCAATCAATTCGCAATACAATTCGCGATTTTTTGGAGTATTTTCTAAAAACTCCTTTAGCGCTAAAGCATTGTTATTATCGCTATAAGCTATCATATAGACTCCTTTGTCGGGATTCATTGGAATAATTTTTTGTAGAGGCCCTGGAACTATTGTATATTGTGGCACATACTCTTTCATTATTTTAGAGGAAGCATGGTTAAACTTAGCATATAACCTCAAAAATGGTTGTCCATGTATTTGGTTGTATAAACTATTCTTATTAGAAGCACCAGGAATAAGTTTTTTAATACTAGATATAGTAGTTGCTAAAATTACTTTGTTAGAATGATAAACGTCGCCATTTGCTGTTGTAATTTTAAACAAACATGGTGTAGTATTAACTTTGAGTATTTCAATAACATCACTCGAAAATTTAAAATGATTAACACCTATTGTATTATACAATTTATAAACCATGTTTTTCCAAGGAATATACAATCCATTCCATCCTCCTTTGTTATCATCCATTCCGTAATTATGTAATGTTTCAAGTATATCAGCATTTTCATAGTCAGTATATCCAGCAGAAATTGTAAATTGTTTATATAAACGATTACCTAAAATGCTAACCGCATATTGTTTAAATGTTTTATCATGTAATTCAGGGTGTAATTTGTATTCATTTTTCAATTTATCAATAATCTTAACGATATCTACATGGTTAAATGTGTTGGAATAGTTCATTTCTGATAAAAACCCGCTATATTTAATATTTAACTCATTCATAAGTTTAATTAAAAGAGGATTCGTATCTTTTCTGCCAATTCCTGCTCCAGTTACAATATTTGTTCCATAAAATGTGTCATTACTTGTTCTACCACCTATCCATTTTT
>Ga0114960_10002954_pt1 | contig 13121 bp, 12 predicted proteins | sample C_130625_MF_Meta_FD_92637 | JGI IMG/M metagenome (GOLD analysis project Ga0114960, IMG submission 92637) | Freshwater microbial communities from Lake Croche, Canada to study carbon cycling - C_130625_MF_MetaG | ecosystem: Environmental > Aquatic > Freshwater > Lake | place: Lake Croche, Canada... | reverse complement strand
CGTAGGAACATTAGGAAGAGCAGCGGCGCGTTTCGATCCTGTTACGCCAATAGCTCGCAACCTGCCGGCTTCGATAAACGGAATTGCCGTTGGTGTACTGGCAAAAATCGCTGTGATATTGCCACCCAAGAGATCGTTCATCGCTGGCCCGCCGCCTTTGTAATTAATATGTTGCGCATCCATCCCAGCACGAATTTTTAAAAGTTCACCAGCAAGATGACCGGTACTGCCATTGCCTGATGAACCAAAGGTAATGAAAGATTTTTTATCCTTACCTGCCTGCACAAAATCTTTGAGATTTTTAATTGGCGAGTCAGCCTTAACAACTAAGATATTTGAAAAAGTGACTCCCTGAGTAATCATACTAAAGTCTTTTAGCGGATCAAAAGTAGTTCCTTCGGGCATATTGGGATTAATGGCTAATGACCCAATCGTGGTTAATAGAATCGTATAGCCATCTGCTGGAGATTTAACAATATATTCACTAGCAAGATTGCCACCGGCCCCGGGCTTGTTTTCAATGATGACGGATTGTCCAAGATATTCACTTAGCTTTGGAGCGATTAATCTAGCAGAAGTATCAGAGCCACCACCAGCTGAAAACCCAATAATGAGACGAATTGGTTTATTGGGATATTCAGATGAAGATTGCGAAAACGATGATGAGTTAAAACAAAAACTCATCAGCGCAAAAAAAAGTACTCTGAGAAGCCTTGCTTGCATTGTGTTGAGCAGCATCATCGTTTAAGCCTTATTAAAATTGTAAAGGTTTTACTCCTGCCATTTCAGCGCAAATGTGAAGATTTTTTAATAAACTCGCCGGAATTGGAATGCCTTCTTGATTTCTTTTCTTTTGCGACTTTGCGGCGCCATCACCCGGAACACGAATTTCAGCAACATTGGGAAGCGGTGTAGATGATTTTATCTCGTTAATCAGTTGACCCGTAGAACTTAACAAATGTTCAAAGCCTGCTAAAAATGCCGGATTCACCGCAATGATGGTTTGACCTGTATTTGTAACGGCTGTTTCATCATCATTAAAGTCGACTAATTGTGTGCCAACTGCTGCACCATTCATGCAACCAGCTAGAAGGGCAATCATTAATGACAAGCCATAGCCTTTATAGTCGCCTATTGGTAAAAGGGTGCCTTCTGAAGACCGTTTAGGATCGGTCAGTGGGTTACCTTGTTTATCAATCATCCAACCCTCTGGCATTAACTCGCCAGCCTGGGCTTTCATTTTTACTTTTCCATAGGCAGCAACCGTTGTAGCCATATCTAAAACTACAGGGGAGAGATTGGTGCCGGTTGGGACAGAAATGGCAATAGGGTTGGTTGATAACAGCGGGTCAACACCACCCCAGGGCGCCATATGATTGGCACTACCAACGGCTAAATAGATACCAACCAAGCCAGCCTCAGAAACGAGGTTGGCATAAGTGGAACCTGCACCTGCATGATTGCCATAGCAACATCCCATCCAGCCAATACCGGTTGTTTTAGCTTTTTCTATCGCTAGTTCAGCACAACGGTGCATGACTAAATGCCCCATTGCGTTATCACCGTGCAATAAACCAATCGACGGTGCATCCTGAATGAGTTTCATATTCGGATGTAAATTGATGCCGCCGGCTTTGATTCTGCGAGCATATTGAAGAAGACGAAACACGCCGTGACCATCGCCGCCAGATAAATCTGTTCGAACCATTAACTCTGCGCACAGTGTTGCTTGCGCAGAAGGCATTCCTAAACCACAAAATACTTCAGTGATGAAGGTACGAACTTGCTCGGCACTTAAATAATTTGTGTCCATACTTGGCTTCCTGTGGCATATTTTTTTACGGCAGATTCATCAAAGTTAAAGCCAAGACCAGGCTCTTGATGAAGAATCAAGTCACCATTGTCAAAGCCTAATTGTTTATCTAATAAACGACGGAAATTAAGGACCTGATCATCCGTGAAGAATTCTACAAAACGTGCATTCGGAGTTGCTGCAACCAAAGGTGCATGCAAATCATGGAACCAGTGCGGGCTAATCGTAACTCCTTTGGAGTCAGCAAAGGCAGCGATACGACGCCATTCACTAATACCACCACAAACAGCAGCATCTGACTGTAATATTTCACAGCCACCAGCTTCGACTAATTCACGATGACGCCAGCGACCGACTTCGATTTCACCTGTAGCCACAGTAATACTTGTGCGATTAGCTAGGCGCACATGTAAATCAATTGCATCAGGAGAAAACGGCTCTTCAATCCAGTAAGGGTTGTATTGCTCAAAGCGTTGAATGTATTCCATTGCCGTAGGCAAATCACGCCAAGCATTATTGGCATCCATCGTCACGATAATGTCATCGCCAACTGCGTCGCGAACCGCGGCTAAGCGCTCTTCCTCTTCGCGTGGCGAGAGGCGTCCAGTTTTCATCTTGACAGCTTTAAAGCCCATCGCGACATATGATTCCATTTCTTTTGCAAGCAGAGCCGGAGTTTTGCCATCGACATAATAACCACCACTAGCATAGGCTGGCACACGGTCTAGAACGACAGCGCCCAAATATTTATGAAGAGGCAAACCAACGGAACGTGCATTTAGATCCCAAATCGCGGTATCCAAAATAGAAATTCCTCGCATTACTGAACCGGAGCGTCCTTGCAGGATGGACTCAGAGTACATCTCTTGCCAGAGACCTTCACTGCGATGGCTTTCCTGACCAATCAGAATTGGTGCAAGCAATTGCTCAACAGCAACTTTTGCAATTTCACCAGCCTTACTTCCTACATAGCAAAATCCGATACCTTCTACGCCGTCGGTGTTGGTTACTTTGACCAAGCAGTAGTGGCGTTCAGAAACGGTTCTTGTAGAAAAAGAAGTTACTTGATCTAAAGGGATGCTGACATTTGTTACGTGCACAGATTTGATGATGGACATAGAAATTTCTCTTAAGTTAATTAATGGAGGGAACTACGAAGATTCATTTTGAAGGTATAGCGATTTTCTGGGTGATGCGTCATGGAGATTTCAAATGGATTTCCAGCTTGATCAAAATACCTTCTTAAAACAATCAAAGAAGGGGTGCCTTGCGGAACACCTAAAAGCTCAGCATGTTTTTTTGATAATTGAGAAGCAGAGATTTCAACATCGGCATGGGCAATACTTACACCAAAATGTTTTTCTATTTGAGCGTAAACCATTTCTCGGGAATGCTCTTTCATTTGGGTTAATTTAGCAAATTTTTGCAAAATATAAATATCTGTCCAGGCTAATTTGATATTAGTTTCTTGCTCTAGTCTAACAGCACCGATGTGATACCAAGCAGAGCCTAACGGAGCAGTTAATATTTTTTGTAGGTGAGAGTCGCACTCAACATATTCTTCAATATGATTCTCGCGATAGGTATTTCTTGGGTAATTGAGTATTTCCCCAAGCGAGTTAAAGCTTTGGCTAAATTTTCTGGGTTGAGACGTGGAGATGACTTTCGTTGCCGCACCTTGTTGGCGGTGGATAAAGCCATTTTCTTGCATACACTGTAATGCCTGCCGAATCGTTTGCCGACTCACCTGAAAATTAATCGCCAATTGCGTTTCAGAAGGCAAGTTATCACCGACTGTCCAAGTACCTGACTGGATATGATCGACAAGTTGCTCCGCGACTTGTCGATATAAAACGCTTCTCTTGACAACTGACTCGAGCATTTTAGCTAAGACCAAACATTTTTTTACCAGCAACAGGTAAGCGAGCTTTCAGAATATCTCCAGACATTGACTCTGTAATATAAAGATCACGACCATCACCACCAGTACAGATATTTGCTAAATGATGATGATGTTTGTTCTCAGAGTAGATTAAGTGCGTAGGAAGCATATTGCTATCAAAACGCCAAACACCCACGCCTAAATGACAAACGAGTAAGCCGTTTTCTGAATCCATTTCGATACCATCTGGACCTGCCGCACCACCTGATAATTGAATGGCAACCCCAGTTTTGGAAACAGAGCCATCCGCCATGATAGGTAAGCGCCAAATTTGCTGTGAGCGAGTTACTGCAACATAGCAATGCTTATCCGTTGTAGATAAAGTAATGCCATTAGGGCTTGGCACATTTAAAGCTAAGCGATCTAACTGACCATTGGCACGCAAGCGAAACACTCGGCCTGTAGGATCTGCAATACCCGTTTGACCTTGATCCGTGAAATATAAGTCGCCATTGGCAGCAAAATGTAAATCATTCAAACCTTTAAAGGATTCGCTATACATCGAGCCCAAAATCGTTTCGATTTTTCCTGTTTTTGTATCGAGGCTAAGTAGACCCATTTTGTAATCGCAAATAAATGCTCGACCATCTTTATGAAACTTCAGTCCGTTAGGCCAACCATCATATTGGGTGATGAGTTCCCACTCACCTTTAGTAGAAATTCTGAAAATACGTCCATAAGGAATATCAACGAACCATAAGTTACCCTCACGATCAAACGAAGGACCTTCGAGAAAACATTCAATTTCAGCACCTTGACGATTTGGATCAGCCCATGAAGTTCGCTTTGGATTGCGGAACTTAGCAGGCATAGTCATAAATAATTCAGCTTTAATTAATTCAACTTGTTGAAAGGGATTAAACACAGGTAGAGCTCCTTACTTGTACGAACAGGTTATGAAAAAATAATTTATCCATTTAATAAATCGAAAATTATCGTGTTTGAATTGTATACAATGGATTCAACTTAAAAAAAATAAAGTATACAGAAATTACTTGTACGTACAAGTTAAAAATTAGCGGAGAAATTACATGAAAAAAGTTGTCATCCTTGGGACGGGTATTATGGCCGTTGGTATTGCTGCAGGATTTTTGGCGAGTGCACATGCAGTGATATTGCTAGGAAGAAGTAAAGAACGCGCAGAAAGTCAGAAGGATGAAATTTACCAATTAACCAAGGAGATGAATGCTGCTTGGGATTCTGAGGCAGTTCCCTTAGTTTTTGGGGCTATTGAGGATTGGTCTGATTGGTCTGACGTGATTTGGGTCCTGGAAACCATTAAAGAGGATATGGGTTTAAAACAGGCGTTATTTGCCCAGTTAGATCAACGAGTACCCAAAAATATACCGATTGGCAGTAATAGCTCAGGGTTTCCTATCTCTAAGATAGCCGCAAATTTAGCGACAGCTAACCGAATGTTTAATGCTCATTACTTCATGCCAGCGCATATCGTGCCCTTAGTCGAGGTGGTTTTAGGGGAGCTCTCTGACCCAGTGATGGGTGAACAAGTGTGCCAAATCTACCGTGACGCAGGTAAAAAGCCAGTACTTGTAAGAAAAGATATTCCTGGGTTTTTAGCCAATCGCATCCAGCATGCATTAATGCGTGAAGCCCTATCCTTGGTTGATGCAGGCATTGCAACGCCGGATGATGTAGATACTGCGGTACGTTACAGTTTTGGCTTTAGGTATGCCGCAGTTGGCCCGATGACCCAAAAAGAAATCAGTGGCTGGGAAGGTATGGCGGGAGCTTCCGTTGAAATTTGGCCATCTTTATATAATGTGAAGGAATTACAGCCAGTCATGGCAAACCTGATCGCAAATGGTAAATATGGCATGAAATCCAAAGAAGGATTTAGAACCTGGAGTGATGAAGAGATGAAGGAAATGCGACGTAAATACAGTGCAAGATTGAAGGGTGCTTTTGATGTTTTACAGATTGAACCCGATTAATTTTCTAATTGTTATTACAATTGTAGGTTAATATATCCGAGCTGTTAGTGTAGTTTTTATTAATAATTAAATTGGAGTAGTTATGGAGAATCAGAAAAAATATAAAGACATCATTTTTGAAGTTACAGATCAAGTAGCTTGGATCACGATCAATCGTCCGCGTGTCATGAACGCATTTAGAGAGCAAACTTTAGATGAAATGATTGATGCGGTTAAATCAACACGTGAAGATCCATCAATTGCTTGTATCGTCTTTAAAGGCGCTGGAAATCAAGCTTTCTCAGCGGGTGGTGACTTTTATGCCATGAAGCGTTTAACGTTTACGAATGCTTCTATGTGGAATGATCGTATGTTAGGTCTAGCGATGGCGATTCGTGGTGTTCCTATTCCAGCAATAGCAATGGTTAATGGCTGGTGTATGGGTGGTGGACACGAGCTAGCTTTGTGGTGTGACTTAGTTATCGCCTCAGAAAAATCTATGTTAGGTCAAACAGGTGCAAAAGTTGGCGCATGTCCAACCGTTGGCGCAACACAATATTTACCAAGAATTGTTGGTGAGCGTATTGCACGTGAAATGATTTTCTTGGCAAAGCGTTTTGAAGCTAAAGAAGCTGAAAAAATTGGCTTGATCAATAAATGTGTACCAGAAGAAAAGTTAATGGAAGAAACACTTGCTTGGTGTGAAAACATTAAGAGCAATAGTTCACAAACGATTCGTATGACGAAGAAGAGTTTGAACTTTGAATCTGATCAGTTGTACGCATCATGGCAGCACGGTATGGAATTGTTGGCGTATGTTTGGGGATCTGAAGAAAGCTTAGAAGGTATGAACGCATTCTTAGAAGGTCGTAAGCCAGACTTCCAAAAATTCCGTTTAAGAAATAAAGAAGCTCTTGCAGACTATATGGATGGCTTTCATAAAAACTTAAACGCGCCGCCGCATATGCGTGATCTTTAAAATGTCTGAAGCACATCATATCCCCGAAGGGGCATTAGCAGGTTTTAAAGTCCTTGATCTAAGTCGCATTCTCGCCGGTCCATGGTGTGGAATGCTACTTGGTGATATGGGTGCAGAAGTAGTCAAAGTGGAATCCCCGACATCTGGGGATGACACTCGTGCCTGGGGGCCTCCTTTCTTGGAAGGAGAGTCTTCTTATTACCTTGGCTGTAATCGAAATAAAAGAGGAATCACCATTGATTTTTCTCAAGCAGAAGGTAAGGCGCTTCTTGCCAAACTGATCCCGCATTTCGATGTTGTTTTAGAGAATTTTAAAAATGGTACTCTTGAAAAATGGGGATTTGATCAAGCTTGGTTTAAAGAGCATGCCCCAAAGGTTGTTAGGTGCTCTATCACAGGATATGGCACACAAGGACCCCTTTCACATTTGCCGGGTTATGACTTTATATTACAAGCAGAGTCTGGCCTGATGAGTATTTGTGGTGAAGAAGGTGGTGTTCCGAGTAAATATGGCGTGGCGATTGTTGATTTGGCAACGGGCATGATGGCTGCTAATGTGATTCAAGGTGCGCTTTTGGCAAGATACCGAACTGGACTTGGACAGCATGTTGAGGTGGCTTTATACGATACCTCCATTGCACTGCTAGCCAACGTAGGCTCTAGTCATTTGGCGACCGGAAAAGAAGCACGACGTTTTGGTAATGGGCATCCGACGATTGTTCCCTACACCACGTTTGATGCAGCGGACAAAATGATTGCACTAGCGATTGGCAATGATGGTCAGTTTGCTAAATTAGCTGAAATTCTTGGGCATCCTGAATGGCCAAAAAACGAAAAATATAGAACCAACACTGCCAGGATTGCAAACCGTATTGAAGTAGACGGTATGGTGGCTGCAGAGTTAAAGAAAATCCAGTCCACAGACTTGATTCCCCTGTTGCGCAAGAATGGCATACCAGTTGGACCCGTTAACACGGTCGCTGAAGCATTAGCCACTGAGCACACCCTGGCGCGACAAATGATTGTCAAAGGACCTCATCCAAGCATTGGTGAGTTAAAGGGCCTAGGCACACCGCTAAAGATGCATGAAACGCCTACATCCCTGCGTTACCCACCACCGCGTTTAGGAGAGCACACGCAAGAGGTTTTGTCAGAGTATTTGGATCAACAAGCAATTGCCGAACTCATGACCAAAAAAGTAATTGCGTAGTCTGTAAAATTTCTGCAAAAAAAAACCGCCGAGGCGGTTTTTTTTCCGTCTGATTCGTGAAAATTAAACTGGCGCAAACATTAGACCACCATCAACATTAATGACTGATCCGCTCAAATAGCCACAGAGTGGTGAAGAGCAAAACACAGTTAAGTTAGCGATTTCATCAGGCTCAGTCATGCGTCCAAAAGGAAGCTTTTGAGTAAGTTCTGTCCAGCGCGCTTCGTCACCCAAGTTCTTTTTAGCATTCGTCTTCATCATATTTTCCATACGATCACTACGAGTAGGCGAAGGGTTAATACCGAATACACGAACGCCATGCTTGTGGCTAGTAGCACCAACACCTTGCGTAAATGCCATTAAAGCAGCATTTGCTGTAGCACCACAAATATATTCAGCACGTGGAGCTGCACCAGCCATACCAATAATATTACCGATAATGCCAGTACCTTTTTTCTCCATACTAGCCAAATACACTCTGGTCAAGTTAATGTAACCAAAAAGCTTTAATTCCCAAGCCTGTCTCCAACGCTCTTCGTTGATGTCGGCAATTGTTCCACCAGGAATAGCACCAGCATTATTAATTAAAATGTCTACATCACCAACTTTAGCAAAAAGAGCTTCAGCTGATTGAGGAGCGCCAAGATCGCACTCAACTGTTTCACAAGTTACGCCATATTTGGATTCAATCGCAGCTTTTGCGTTAGCGAGATTCTTTGCATCACGAGAAGTGATGATTGGATGGGCGCCTTCAGCCGCATAGGCCATAGCAACAGCAAGACCGATCCCTTTTGAGCCGCCAGTAACGAGTACTTTTTTTCCTTTTAACTGCAAATCCATATCAAACCCTTTCAGAAGTTATTTAATTTTTAAAGCAAGTATTGAAAAACACTAGAAATTAAAGCCATAGACAATTTAATGATCAAGTGATCCATAAAATAAAAACATGTGATGAACAAATTTGTCTCTTATGATTTTTTAATTATGATACATGAGATTGTTAAAGTCTTGTTCAAAGCTAAACAAGTTTTGAGTCTCTAGGGTAACTACTTAGAAGAAGTTTGTTGACGTAAAATACAATTTGGAAAAAAATAGTATTAACAAATCATTTAATTAAATGAAGATTTGATCAATTAAATTAACCTTAAGGTAATGGAGACAGAAAATGTTTAGTAAAAAACTATTAGCGACCCTAGTATTGGGAGCTTCCTTTGGAACGGCGCAAGCACAAGCGCCCGCCGCACCAGCTGCTCCGGCCGCACCGGCAGAACTACGGATTGGTATAGTTTCATTCCTCTCCGGTCCTGGAGCTGCTCCGTTTGGAGTGCCTGCCCGTAATACTGCTGAGATGCTTGCTGATGCATTTAATAATGCCAAGGCTCCAGCTCCTTATAACGTCAAAGGTTTTGGTGGAATGCCTGTCAAGCTTGTTGTGATCGATGAAGCTGGCTCGCCAACGAACGTTGTAACTGAATATCGCAACTTGGTGCAACGTGACAAGGTTGATATTGTCATTGGTTATGTTTCCAGCGGCAATTGCTTAGCTGTAGCTCCAATTGCTGAAGAGTTAAAAACACTAACTTTGATGTATGACTGTGGTTCACCGCGTTTATTTGAAGAGAGCCCTAAAAAATATGTATTTAGAGCTGTTAATCATGCAACAGCCGATAGCGTAGGTGCCGCTCTGTACATTAAAGCGATTAAGCCAAATGCAAAGACATACTCTGGCTTAAATCAAAACTATGCTTTCGGTCAAGACTCATGGTCAGATTTCCAAGGTGCTGTAAAAATGGTGATGCCACAGTTGCAAGAAAAAACATCACAAATGCCTAAATTATTTGCTGGCCAATACAGTGCTGAAATTTCATCTTTATTAGAAAGCAAAGCAGATGTGATTCACTCGAGTATTTGGGGTGGTGATATGGAAGCGTTTATTCTTCAGGCCGGTCCAAGAGGCTTGTTTAAGCAATCATCAGTGATTTTGACTGGTGGTGAAGTTTCCATGTTCCGTTTAGGTACAAAGATCCCTGAAGGTACTATCATCGGTTCACGTGGACCTTATGGTGTTTATGCTCCGAAATCTGCATTGAATGATTGGTATCGTTCTACTGTTATTGATCGTTATAACGCACCTCCAAATTTAGCTGCTTATCAAATGGCACACACTTTCATGGCTACCAAATTAGCTTTTGAAAAAGCCCTTGCAGCTAATGGCGGTAACAAACCTAACTCTGATCAAATTGCAGATGCGATGCGTGGTATGACTTATGAAGGCCCAGGTGGCATTCATAAGTTCAACTTGAGTAATGGTCATCAAGCAACAGCAGAAATGGTCTATGGACGTGTGAAGCACGTAAACGGTCAGATTCAGTTAGTTGACCAAAAGCGCTTTACACCAGACCAAGTAATGCCACCAGATGGCGTTAAGGCTGCTGATTGGATGGCGTCTAAAAAGCAATAAAAATCTTATTTCTTAGTAAAAAATGACGAGGCCTCGCGCCTCGTTTTTTAAGGGTTTCTCATGTCAAATTTGTTGATTGTTCTCATTGATGGGATTAATTATGCGGCTTGGTTATTTATTTCAGCCGTTGGATTAACACTCATTTATGGCGTCATGCGTGTTCTGAATGTGGCGCATGCTAGTTTTTATGCATTTGGTTGTTATGTTGCTGTCACACTGGCTGGTTTTTGGTTTAGCCATAACTACCCACCGCACTTATCCTTTTTTGCCTTATTCGGTGCATCATTCGTCGCTGGATTTATCGTTGGCTGGATCTTAGAGAGGTTTTTACTCCGTTATCAATACGCTAAAGATGAAGTCGTTATTTTATTAATTACATATGCGGTCTTTTTAATTTTGGATGATGTCTTAAAACTCATTTGGGGCGTAGATCCTTATTACGCATCGGATCCATATGAACTATTGGGTAACTTTAGTGTTGGTGAAATGATCTATCCAAACTATTACTTGTTAATGGTTGGTGCGGCGCTGATACTAGGTTTAGGCTTGACGTACATGTTAAAGATGACACGTTCTGGCAAGCTCCTCGTGAGCGTGATTCATGATCGTGAAATTAGTTCTGCTATGGGTATTAATGTAGGAAGATTTTTTAGTTTGACCTTCTCATTTGGGTGTGCGCTTGCCGCCATCGCTGGAGGAATCACAACACCGACTATTTCAGTAGTACCTGGATTAGGTGTTGATGTGATTGTTCTGTCATTTGCTGTGGTGGTTACTGGAGGACTTGGAAGTTTGCCAGGAACCGCATTAGCCGCAATCATCATGGGTGTTGTGAGATCGTTCTGCGTTCACTATGTTCCACAATTAGAATTATTTGTTATTTTCTCAGTGATGGCTTTAGTTTTGGTATTTCGCCCTAGAGGATTGTTTAGTTTGGCAGAGGCAAGAAAGATATGAAGCTTGATAAATCTTTAGTAGTGATGTTGGGTCTTCTTGTGGCGATTTTTGCTGCATCACCTTGGATCCCACAATGGATATTGTTTATTATTACCTTGGCTGGGGCTAATGGTCTTGTCGTCTTAGGTCTCATGCTTTTTATGCGCTTAGGATTGGTTTCATTTGGTCAGGCCTTATTCTTTTGTGCTGGAGCATACACAACAGGAATGTTGAGTTTGTTATTAAAAGTATCAGATATCATTCTCTTAATGGTGGCGAGTGGCATTATTGCCGGCTTGCTTGCATACTTGCTTGGATTTTTACTTGCCAAGTACCGGGCAATCTTTTTTGGTTTATTGTCTTTGGCATTTTCGATGATTCTGTATGGTGTCTTAGTCAAGAGTGAGACCTTAGGTTCAACCGATGGTTTTACCGTCAGCGGTTTGACCATCTTGGGCTTGGTTCCAGATCCAACACAAATGAAGATTGTTTTATTTGGCATAACCATTATTGTTGTGATGGCGTCCTTGTTATTCGTTAACATGGTACTCAAAAGTCCTCGAGGTCTTTTACTAACAGCGATTCGAGATAATGAGATTCGTGCTGAGTACATGGGCGCATCTGCGAAAAGTACGATTCACTTAATTTATGTGATTGCAGGTGTTCTATCAGGATTTGGCGGGGCAATTGCGGCGATGGTTTCAGGCCATATTGACCCGAATATGACTTTCTGGACAACCTCTGGTGAATTTGTCTTTATTGCCATCTTAGGTGGTATTGGAAGTGTTAGTGCACCGTTCATTGGAGCATTAATCTTTGGTGTGATTCAAACGATTGCTTATGGTTACTCACCAAATACATGGCAAATGACTATTGGTATTTGTTTAATTGCAGTCATCTTAGTATTGCCAGATGGCTTATGGTCATTAATGGCAAAGATGAGGAAAAATTCTCGTGTCTAAAATTATTCTTACCGCTCATAATTTAAATAAAAGCTTCGGGGCTGTAACGGCAGCTTCTGAAATCAATGTCGATGTTGCAGAAGGTTCTTGTATTGGCTTAATTGGTACCAATGGTGCCGGTAAAACAACATTTGTAAACATGATCACTGGTTACCTCAAGCCAGATACTGGTGTGATTACATTTAATGGTGTTGATATTACCAGTTTGCCCCCTAGAAAAATCACTCAACTTGGTATCTGTCGTTCATTTCAGATACCGCAGTTGTACAACACGATGACCGCACTTGAAAACCTAGAAGTGAGTTTTGGCATTATTGCTCTCCAAGAAAGTAAGGGTGCTTTAACAACGAGCTCGAAAGCCATCATTCCTTCCTATGGTAAGACGATACGTGAACTTGCTCTAGAGAGTATTGAGAAATATGGTTTGTTGCAATATAAAGATCAGGCTACGAAAATATTACCCGGTGGTGTTCGGAAGGTTTTAGATATTGCCATGGCGATGTCCACGCGCCCTAAAATTCTATTTTTGGACGAACCAACTAGTGGCGTTTCTGCAGAAGAAAAGTTTGACATGATGGATATGATCATGCAAGTGATTCGCGATGCTGGAACTACTGTTTTATTTGTTGAACATGATATGGAAGTAGTCATGCGCTACTCACAACGCGTCCTTGCCTTTTATGAAGGCAAAATTATTGCAGATGATCATCCGGATATTGCATTGAAAGATGATCGGGTTCTTAAATATATTGTTGGCCACAGCCAGGCTCAACATGTTTTAGCGGAGAAATCAGATGCTTAAAATTTCAGGGCTAAATGTATCCATTCAATCGGTAGATATTCTTCGCAATGTTTCTATCGAAATGCCAAGTGCATCAATGGCTGGT
>Ga0114960_10002953_pt1 | contig 13123 bp, 15 predicted proteins | sample C_130625_MF_Meta_FD_92637 | JGI IMG/M metagenome (GOLD analysis project Ga0114960, IMG submission 92637) | Freshwater microbial communities from Lake Croche, Canada to study carbon cycling - C_130625_MF_MetaG | ecosystem: Environmental > Aquatic > Freshwater > Lake | place: Lake Croche, Canada... | reverse complement strand
ATTGGCTGACTGTAACGGGCACTACCGCAGCTCTGCCTCAGTTGGCTGCTCCTGCTTCTGCTAACAATGGCTCCTCAGTCTCTAACAATGGCTCCTCAGTCTCTAACAATGGAGGCTCCTCAGTCTCTAACAATGGTTCATCAGTCTCTAACAATGGTTCATCAGTCTCTAACAATGAGACCTCCAACAATGAAAGCGTCGCCCTTCCTCCAGCCACCAGAGTCCGTAAGTCCAAGGCTCGGCAATAATAGAATCATAATATAGAATGATCTACGAGATTTCATTATTACTCCTTCTTATTTTTGTTCTGCTTGTAGCACAGATGAGCCCCCGTCGTTTTCTAACAGAAAACTTCGCCTCGTCTGGCCAAACTGAGTATCCCCCATGCTCTTATCAAACCGCGTCTGAATACAACGTAAAGAAACGCGAATTGGATGTTCTGTTACTAAAGGTGGAAAATATGCGTAAAGATATCACACAAGGACGCAGCAAAATTTACTATAGTATTGATACCCCCTACTCAACTGAACAGGATATTGAGCCCGCAGCTGTGCTTGTGAGCCGCTGCCATAAAAAACTCCTAAGACAACGTGATATTGAACTTGCCACTGACCGTTATACAACCAGAGGTAATCAACTAATTGACGGACTTAATGCGTACTTCCCTAATTTAACAGCAACTGCTAGAGAGAATCTGAAGACTCAGATTATAACACTCAAGGCACTTATGTTAGGACAATGTATGACCGAGCAGCCGCAAATGGATATGCCGGACGGTGTACGCGACCCCGCCTTTTACGAGCCCCCGAAACTCGAAGAACTCCGGGCAACTTCCACCTTTATGAGTGTACAATAAGTAAAAACAATAATAAACCAGCAGCGGTCCAAACACTCTTAATGGGTTTTGCGATTGTAATCACATTTACAATCACATGATTCCAAAGCCAATAGATAATACCAACATCCGCTGCTAGAATCGCAAGAAGCAGTAGGAAAAAAGCGGGACCAGTAGCAACGGTGCTCCCAGTCATATTTGTAAAATCCTCCCGCAGATTCATTTTAACAACGCTGTCAATCAAAGGACTCAAACTTTGAACTGTCATTCTACTTAATCCCGCTCTAATTTTATATTATCCTTGGATTTCTTGCCCCGATGCTCCTCTAAATAATTATAGATTTCAGTCGCCTTGATAATATCCCCCTTGAAATACTCCGTCAACTTAGATACAATGAACTTTTTACCCATTGATTCCTTCGTCTGCTTGTTCTGATAAATAATAGAGCCACTCTTAATATTAACACGACCAATCTTGTGTCCTTTCATGGTCTTTGTAATAAGTCCCTGTAATATTCCCATACGCTTCTTCTTCTCCCTTGTGGCAGCACTCAAAACCTTCAAGTCTTCTTCAAGTGTTAGCCATTCTTTCAAATAGTTGGGTAATACTGAAATCTCAGGCAGATCTTCTGCTTGTGTTAGAGCGGTATTAGTTTGGTCTGCCATATGAGTTATGATATACTCGTCCTGATTCATTATTCTATTAAATCCTTAAGCAAATAAATTTGACTATTTATACGCTTATAGCAAACAGTAAATATGGAAATCCAAGATACACCCACCCGCCAGACTCTTATTCGGCTTTTTGCAAAACGGAGGGAATATATTATGCTTCGTCTAGCTGCTACATACCCGGAAAAGAAGGAACGTCTTCAGCGTCTTAAACCGATGGCATTCGAGCATTCAGCCCTTGAACCCATCGTCAAAGAACTAAGGGAAGTGGAGTTTTAGGCGGTCGCGAACACTTGTACGACAGATATAACAGAGACTCATCTGCTTATTAATACACCCCGAGCAGAATGTATGTCCGCAGGGAATCATCGCGTGTGTTACATCTGCTTGGGCACAAATACAACACTGTGGTGGGGCTGATGCGGATGACACACGATTTAACTGTATTAAGTCGTACAGTGCGATCCAGCGTTTATAGGTCATCATGAATAAAACAAAGTCACTGCTAAAATCATTGCTTTTTAGAACAGCCGCTAAGTAATTAGCAGTGGGTTCTGCTAGATCCGCCAGTTCTTTGTTAGTTTCCAGCAGTAAAAGTCCTTGAACTTTATCAACGATTTGATTCAATTTATTGATCTTTTCTTGTAGCCGTGCGTCAATTAAAAAGAGTTCTTTCAGCGTATCGGAATAAACCCGTGTCATTTTTTTCTGCGATTCCTTGAATTCATCAAACTGAAATCCCATATCCGTCTGTAACTCCTCTACAATGGAATTCATACTGATATCCCATCCAAGTTCAGGGAAATAAACACGTCCTGACGATGGTATATTTGACATTCGGTTTATTAAAGACTTCATCTTTACGATTGTTTCCTGGTCCTTTCCCTCCGAGTCTCGTATTAGGAAATCAAAGAAAGAATCATTGAATCGTGTAACAGTTTCTCTGATTTTCTTTCGCCATATACGGATCCAATCACGCTCATCTGGAGCCGCACCTTGTATTTCATTCATTCCTCTTTGCTGGATGCTACGAGTTGCTTGTAGATTTGTTATGAGTCTACTAGACTCTGCTCCACCTCCGGAGCCCGCATTTAGATCCATAAACTCAACTGGAGCATACGCACCAACGGCATATTCTAACGGATGAAGCGGCGGCGAACCATTCATTCTCTTCTCGGTGGCGAAGTTAAAGTTCTATTGTGTCCGCAGCAGCCGCCGCCTCCGTGGTAGTAGCTGTAGCAGGTGTATGTAAATGACAGAAACCTGTGTATGTTCTCTTACGACATTTCTTTCCAGTGGCCGTTTTACCCTTACACCAAGTAGCCCGTGCTTTTCTGTCTAGTACCCGCTTTGCTTTTTGTGCGTATGGTAATTTTACTGGTTCTTCGCACACAAGACATAATTTCTTTTTTGTGCTAGATCTGAAACATACACGGTGATATTCGTGTCCATGACTACACTTATAACCCTTAGATTCTAGACTAGTCACCTCGCCACAAACAACACAGTCCTCCATCAACTGCTTTAAATTAATTTACAGGTCCTTAAAATAGGGGATGGAGACGCCATCAAAAGAACAATTGCTAGAAGATCTTCGGCTCTCCGAAGAAGAAATAAAAGCCCAGCCCAATGTTTTCTTTGACGGTTTACGCAAAATTCTGTTGGGATACGCTGTTCTTTCCGAAGCAATTACAATACATGGTTTTTCATCTGAGGTTGCAGCAAAAGTTCTAGCAAAAGAATTGGACATAACAGAGGCCGAAGCCACCAAGTTTGTTGAAATGTTTAATGGTATAGACTGGTCTGAGCCAAAAAAACAAGAAAAGCCTAGGCAAAGAGGTGGAGCAACAAAAGACACAGAGGAAGAAGATAGTATGTTTCTTAAAATGATCAGAAAAATACCGGGATTTGAAGAATTCGTAGAGATTTGGAAAGAAGCTAAGATAATGCCTCCGCAGCGTTATATTGGTCCATCGCAAAAACTTATTCATTGGGAAGATAATACAGATCATCTTGTGGGTGCTGGATTTGGTGCGATTAACTTTTTGGATCGTTTGAACGATGCTCTTTCACGCCGCGTTGGTATTTGGGCTATTGACCGCTTCCGACCTTTTGTATCACCAACAAAACCTATACCAACACAATTGGCATTTTCGGCTATTATTCTTTTGATAGAACTTATTCGCATGTTACTTACCCTGTTGCCTGATTTTCTATTCAACTGGATTTCACCTTTTTTTTCCACAATTATGGCTATCTTAGAAATTGCTCGTGGTGACTGGAAACACGCCATCTTAACACTATATGGCTCTGTCAAATCCGGGTTTTGGTCTAGTATGCGTTGGAAGATGGTTTTGAATACGCTGACATTAATAAATCCAGAAACAAAAGCACAAGTGTTAGAAATTGCGTTAAATACTCCCCGTGATATTATGCGTGCGTTCATCTGGTGGCTGGTTACATTCGTTATGCCGAAACAAGAGGAAATTGCCAAAGTCCGTGACATTATGTATGTAGTAACAGGAACAGAAGTTTCGGGTATCGGACATTTAGAAGTTCAAGACTTTTATAAAATCCGAAATCTCTTGAGTGATTCACCAATTTGGTGTTTTACACCGCTTCAACTTGCTTTAAAGAAAATCACAAAGGGGGATCCGTGGTACATGTATCTTTTACCGGAGGATGTCATCAAGAAATTTCCCATCAGTATTACGAATTGGCCTGCTAGAAAAGCCGCATCTATTTTAATAGCCGCTACAATAACCATACCTGTTATAGCAGAGCCCAGAACAATTGAATTAAAATGCGGCAAATCAACAATTTTAAAAATGTATGAGGCTCTTCAACGTTTATTAGATAGCAAAGACACAATTAAAAAATCACTACCAGATAAATTTCATGCGACATGGGATAATATTATACATACGCTTGAATATGTGGATGCTCCCGATAAATTATTAGAAGATACACACTTGAGTATGGAAGAAGCATTCGGACCGATTCTACAACTCAAGGAGCCAAGTGGTATACGACAATACTTTCAGCCTGCTTTCGTAAAGCAAATTGAAGAGTTTATTAAAAATGACGATAAAGTGGGTTTCAAAGAATGGATTCACAAATATCCGAAGGACCAAATATTTAATACAAATGCTTCAGTTAATCTGCTAGATCCAATTGTAATGCCCGAAGCCGGTAGGTTTGCTTCACAAATTTCACCTGCTTTACAAAAAATTTCAAATCAAACACTCAAAGGAAGTGTACCACAAGTGGATGCTCTTATAGCATCACTATCTCATATGGACAATCCGGATACAATTCTTACCAGACATGGTGTAACGCCGAATGATATCATTAAGCCCATTGTTAATGAACCCAAAATTGCGGCTGTTTTAGATCCTGCTTTTTTGGACAAATTAAAGAAAACAGCAGCGGCTTCCGCATCTAACAAAGTTCGTTTTGTAGAATTCTTGGTGGGGTTTCCTAAAGCACAAATGTTTAATTTGAAGGAACCACAGAAGTTTCTTGAACTTCAGTCGTTGGCTCAGAAACCGCCGCAACTTGACCCAAAAGTACAGGCGGCTCTGAAGAATTTTTCAGTGCCTGCTCCTCCTGCTGCTGTGCGAGCCAGATTGCCTTCGCCTTTGCTTTCACAGCGGCTTCAGCAGCGGCGGACGCGGCGGCGGCAGCCTCGGTCACGGAGGTCTGCCCTAAACCGTGTAAAAACAAGAAAAACTCGTCGCTAAAACCATAGTGGCAACCATTCTGTGAATCCTTGTTATCTTTCGCCGCTGTAATACCCCTGCTGCTAGTATTCTGTGCGTGAAGTAGTGAAACAATGACGCCCTGTGTTGGAATCTCAACTGTCTCCTCCTCCCTTCCAGCAAAGAATCCTTCACCCTCCGCCATACTTACCGTGCTAGGAAACTCCTTAGCCTTAAAAAACTCGGTCGTGAAAGCCATTGAAGCTTCACTACAGCGTTTAGCCGGTCCCAGATTTAATGGGGGCACATTCACTGTGCTTGTATATGTCCCCAAGTCATACATAGGGAGAATACTACAATAACACGCTCCCTTCTTGCTTGAGGAAAGCCACGAAACACGGTCACGAACTGAATTGGGGAAATAGACATCATCATCATCCATCATACAGAAATAAGCGGTATCGGGGAAATTCTCAAGAATTCGCTTGATACCCCTGTTACGCTTACCCCCAATATGTGTCTTCTTTCCGATACTTACATACTCAACCTTGAGCTTGGGATTTTGCTCGGCAAACTTAATTACAGACTGGTCAACACGCTTATCAAAAGAGCCATCGTCCACAACGCACCAAACTAGTCGGTCCAATGGATAATTCTGTGCTAGAATGTTCTTGAATGCTAATTTCAACCAATGGGGCCGATTCCATGTTAAAGTGACAACGCCTACACGAGGCAACACGTTTCCTTCTCCTAAAGCAGGTAATAGCGGCGGAGCACCCGCAGCAGGAAAAGCAGGAATCTTCTCTAGGTCGCGGAGCATGGTGTTCCAAAGAAGTGTCGCATGCTGCCGGAAAATTGCTGTTCTATCATTGACAGCACTTATCAAACGGTTGCGTGCGGCAAAAATATCATCCTTCGGCATCTCCAGCAGAAGACGAATCGCGGTTTCTAGCGTGTGAGGCTTTAATAGTCGCGGCTTTACTAGAAATTCGCAGGGCTCAGTGGTTGCTGATCCCAGCATCTGTCCGTTTGATCCCATCAAATCATCCAAGAAAGTACAATATGCGGGCACATCAGACCAAAGAGGCAAGCAGCCTGTCATCATAGCATCTGTCAAAGCATAACCGAATCCTTCTGCTTGAGAAGGCAACAAGCAGAATTCACTGTCACTAAGTGTCTTGAGAACTTCTTCGCTGGTGATGTAGTCACCAATCAACTTAACGTTTGCTTTTCCAGCAGCCACTGCTGTCAACTTCGCGATAACATCCGCTGAACCCCAGATTTTGAGTAGCGGAGCCGTGGGAGGCCAAATGGTTAATACTTCAAGAGCAGCGGCTAACTTATGCTTGGATGCTCCAAGAAAACAAACAAAAGTACGCTGACGAATCTTCTTAACAGGCGGTGCCAGCACATTCGGAGCACGCCATAGCCATGTGAATACACTAGAGGCAGGAGCACCAAGTTCTGCTAGAGCCTTCGGATATCGTTGGATAAATGTTGCATTCGCCACTGACAATGTCCATTTCCACGCATCTGTATAATACCACTCTGGATTTATCATGAAATAATGTTTTCTAGCAAAGGGAATAGCGATACGACACGGGACCTCAATATGAAAAGCAACATCTGCCCAACTCCACTGAGCCGTTCGCGGATCTACATGATGAACCATCAGATTTACATCGCCCGTTTTGGCAGCACGCTCCTTCAAGGCAGTTTCAAGAATCTCAGCGTCTTTGGATAAACCATACTTAATATCCATTTTCATACATATGATTAGAACTTTGAGATCCTTCTTTGGGGCCATCGGTTCCTTGACTAAAAATAATACAAGCCAGTATTTTAAGCCACGTTCAAGTATTATATAAATGGCACCATCAGTTCTTTTATATACAATTTTATTTACTCTTGATCATGTTCCATGTCATAAGAATAAATATATAGACGTATTTCTAATTTGGCTTTCTTGTCTTGTTAAATCAAAATCATTAAATGAAAATGACATGCTGCTTATAATAATGGATAAACATACAAAAAAATATCTTGAACGGGACACTATTTGTAATAAATTAATCTCTACGTATCATTTTCATATTATGCCTACTCCAAAAACATTATTGGAAGGATGTATGTGGAAATATAATGCTTTAACAGAAGGCCTACTTACTCATTACAATAAAGATATACTTTTTTATTTAGATATTGATGTTATTTTTAATAAGTCATTCAAGTCCATTACAGATAATATGATTCCAGAAAATATTTATGTTCAGCAAGAAGGTTCCTTTGATTTACGGTATTATAGTGATGGAATTCCCCACGAAGAAAAAGATGAATTTATAAAATGTATTCCTACTATTAAAGGTATAAGTGCTGGAAAATTTATTATCTATGGAATTTCTTTAGCAGTTGATTTTTTTAATAGAATTATTGAGTATAATAAAGTTAAAACAAATTATGAATCATTAGAACAACCTTTTTTTAACAGGGCTATTTATAATTTTTTATGTATAGAGAAAAAAATACAAATATTATATTGTATCAGTAATAATATAATTTATTGGAGTCAAATGGATAATAATCCATCTGCTATTATGATTGATTTCTGCGGAAATACGGGTGATGGTTCCGAACATTTAGATAAGATTCAAGGCGTATTCTGTTTACTTTATATTAATAGCAAATGAAACACACCCATCATTACCCTTCGCAAATATAGTTTGTCCATATTTTTGACAAAATTCATTTACTGCCTGATTTACACCAAATACATACATTGTATGAGCCTTATTCATATTCATTTCATAATCGTGACCCATAATCCATCCACCCTTTTTCACTTTGAGAATTGCTTGTTCTAAGTCTTTTTTTACACCTTCGTACGCATGGTCTCCATCCAAGTATATCATATCAAAAAATTCATTTGGGTAAATAGATAACATTGAGGAACTATCGCCCTTTTCAACAGTAATATTATTTTGATCTATTGCCCATTTTTTAATCTTAATATATTCTTCCTCTAAATTTGCCCATTGAACATTATTACCATCTTGATCACCTGATTGTTGTACTCCTTGAAAAGCATCAATTAAAATAAGTTTTCGTGGATTTAAACTGTATAAAAATCTGGAAAATTCTCCTTTAAAAACTCCAATTTCAGCTATTACGCCATTAGATGGAATAAGAGCACAAACCATAAGTTCTCTAGTTTCAAAATTATACATTATTATAACAGTCGCCATACTATTTTAAGCCACATCTGAAGAAGCAACTCGTGATTTTTTGGACCACTTCCATTTTATTTTAGGAAATTTCCATGACCATCGTGTCCGTTTTGGTTTATTATAGTTTTTGATTTCATTTAACATATATTGTATTTGTACTGCTGGATCATCACCGGGATAAAAAGACTTTTCATATTCATCCTTGTAATAAATATGAAAAGCAGGTAACTTAGTTATACATTCCCTATCTTGTATGAACGCAGCACTATTAAAAATACGTATACCAAATTGAATACGATGGTTAGCACAGAAAATACGTACAAGATCAAAGACAGTTTCATTCAGTTTACCCTCAGCATAGACTCCTTCAACTTCTAGCAGATGACTTGCTATCATAATTTCTTTTTCCTGTGCTTTGTAATCAAGATGTTCAATAATATATGGATTTGTCGTAACTGGTAGAACAGACATTCCCTATGATATTCACGCTAAAATAGTTTAAGCGATTATAATAGGGTAGAAGATAAGATGGAAATTGTTAAACTTCCATTTATTGAGTATCGCGATGAATTAGCTTACATGGAGCATTTAGATAATCCTGACACGCAGGCTGCTTTACGGGATGAGGCAAATCGGTGGTCTAAAGCAACAGCAAACCTACCGACTAAACGCTGGCTAAAACTTCTACAAGAAGCCGAAGTAACTATGCTAGAAAAACCGCATTTTATTGATCAAGGCATAGAAGTCCGTTATCTAGACCATGACCTTAAACATTTGACATACAAAAAAAGAGTATGGCCATGTATATATGAACACGCAGTTTTTAGAGACCTTTTGTTAGTTATCGAGGATATTAAATGGCAAGGAAGCGAACGCAAGAAGTTAACAGCATACAGACTTGACAATCTTGAAGAGGTATGGTCAGTTGAAAATGTAGGTTCTATGATTACTAGTAAGGGCAGAATCATTGTTCAAACTTCGGAGGAAGTTCAACGTTTTTACACACTTGAGGAAATTACGGAAAAGGGCGAACGTATTCCTCTTGTTAAAAGCAGGTCAATAAATCAAGTTGTCCGTGCTAGTCGTATCGTTGGAACACGTCTTTTTTATTTCCAAGAGGGGCGGCGTTTCCGGAATATATATGCCTATGATTTCACAACAAAGCATAGCAAAAAGGTATTAGGAAAAGCCAATCTGCTGGGATTCTCGTACCCTTTCTGGTGGACTGATACGACCATCTATAATGTGAAATCAACACAGCAGGTATGGCAAATCCCGGATAAACGCAAAATCGCAGACATTATTCCAACAGATGATGGTTTTTTCTGCCAGACTAATACACAGCAAATTGTTCAATTGTCCTTTATTCGTGATGGCAAGGAACGTGTCCTATTTGAGCCGAACACGGGTGGAAAACTCTTATTGCTAGATTCTATGAAACGCTCATTTCTGTGGTTTTCGCCCACACGGAGAGCCCAGCACTTGGATATTTCTGCTTCTTTTGATATAAAACTAGAAACCGCTCCAGACCTAGGCTTAGAAGCCGATTATAGTCTTCTGACACGTGAAGGTCATCATATTCCTGCCACTACAATTTTCCAAAAGGGTAAAGAGCCGATAGCTCTTATAGCATATGTTTATGGCCATTATGGTATTCCAACACCCTGTCATCTAATCCCACGATTCTTGCCCTTTATCCGTCAAGGATATGCGGTTTCATTTATTGGTGTTCGCGGTGGAGGCGACAACGGCTTAGGAGGCTGGGATGCTGCTCGTGGTAACAATCGTTTAGTTGGCCTTCTAGATTATATCGCTGCTATTCCGCAAATTCAAGCACTCTTCAATGTAAAACCAGCAAAGACAATTTTGTATGGGCGATCTGCTGGAGGCTTTCATGTGGCAAATGCGGTTCAACGGGTTTCTAAGGTGCGAGCCTTGTGTGGAGCCGCATGTGCAGAAGTACCCTTTGTTGATGTGGTGAAAGGCTGTACAAATGACGTTATTCCCGTTTTACGCTTAGAAGTAGACGAGTTCTTTGACTGCTCGGACTACGATGGTTTCCGAGCAGCAGCTTCTTTAGATCCCTTGTTAACTACACACGAAGGTCCCGGTGTTCCTGTTCTTACATCGGGAGGTCTTCATGATACAGAAGTGATGTATTGGGAGCCGCTCAAGTGGACCACGCTCCTGCGAAAAAAAGGATGGCGAGTTGCGTGTCGTATTGACGCTGAAACGGGACATTTTATGTATGGTCCGTATGCCTTAGAGAAACGAGCAGAGGAATCCGCTTGGTTACACGCCTGTATAGGGCTTGATTGAGTGTAGCAGGTCCTCATCCTTTGCGATCATAGTACGCCCGGTGATCTGGGTACACTTTTGGAGAATCTCCCTGTAGCGACTATCACGGCACATAACCCAGAAACATAGAGCCGCACAATGTAGGTCATGTGTCGCTGTATGCCATGGAACCGCCGACCCGGAACAATCATAGGTTCCCGGAATACAAGCATCATGTAGTTGCTTGAGAGTCGGTGCCTTAGGATTACCATTCCGATCTGGACCAAAATCATAGAATCCTTGTGCTCCACGCATAGTACAGAGTTCAAGAACAGTGCCTTCCGACCAAGGTACACAACCTGTCCGCCAGATTCCAGCACGAATAATCTTGCGATCAAAGTCAAGGTTATGTGCTGCTAGACCATCACATCTGGCTAGATCTTCCTGAAACTTCATAAGGACAGGCTTCCATTCCTCTCCCTGATTCTGGCACATTTCAAGGGTAATACCGTGGAAACCCTGTGCAACAGTTGACCACTTAATTGCGGGATCCTGCTTGAGCAAATAGTCTTCTGACTTTACAATGCGGGGCTCTTCCCCAGTAACAACCTCCCAGATTTCCCAACTAATCTGAAGAATCTCCGGCCATTGCTTCCAATCCGATTCCTTGGCCCACCTGGTTGCGGGAAGACCATTTGTTTCAGTATCTACAATAAGAAGACGCATTTTAGTTATGTGCTGTATTAAAAAATCAAATGGTTTGCCTGCGTTCAAATTTATTTCACTACCCTTAATATACGGCATGGGTGGAAAGCATATGATGCGTGGTGGTGCTAAGAAGACTCTCAAGAAGAACGGTCGCAAGGGTAAGACGTTGAAGAAGCAGCAGAACCGCCAGCAGCAGCAGCACCGTCAGACGCAGCAGAACCGTCAGACGCAGCAGAACCGCCAGAACCGCAACCGTAATCGCCAGAACTGGTTTTAAACAGGTCTGACTCTTAGAGGTCTGACTCTTGGGGTGCTGACTCTAAGAACCGAGCCATCCAATAACATCCTTAACTGGCTTGAAAGACCTCCGGTGTAGGCTTGAAGCCCCATGCTCTTTTAGTCCCCGCATGTGTGTTGCTGTCCCATATCCCATATTTGACAGTAAACCATACTTAGTGTTAAGTTCTGGATTAGCAGTACATATTTCGGTTATCCAGCGATCATGCTCTACCTTTGCTATAATAGAAGCCGCAGCGATACATAAATACTTTGCGTCACCCTGTGGAATACAGTATTCTTCTACAATGGAACCAGCCTTAGAGAAATTTACTGCGGTATCTCCATCAATCAAGTAGCGTCCAGCAGTAAACTCCAACTTGGCCGCCGCCCGACGCATCGCCATCAAGTCCGCCTGTAGAATATTCATTTCATCAATCTCTGCTGGTTCTGCGTATCCTGATGCCCAGTCCAATGCGACTTCTTTGACGTAGTCGTATAGAATATCACGACGACGCTTTGTCAGTTTCTTACTATCATTAATCTGCTTGAGTTCGGCTCCATGGTCAAAGATATCATCCTTGTCAAAAGGAAGGATAACTGCTCCAGTATATAAACGGCCATAGAGGGAGCCCCGCCCCGCCTCATCAATTCCAACCTCTAGCACATCATCCTCCTTATATTTGTAGGAAAGCATCCGCGGATACTGTAAATATCGGGCAAAAATATATTCAAATTTAAGTAGGATGAGTAAACTAAATGTACGTGTTATTATCGCATTTGGAATCCTCTTCGGTGCCCTTTATGCGTTATTAACACCTGAAACCTTCACTACTTACAAGGCACAGTCAGTTGTTATTAATGGTCCAACAAATCCCATGACAGATGCTGAGATTGAGAAGACACTTGGCGTAGACAAGTATTTGCCGAATGCTGAGGAAGAATATGAAAATGACTAATAAAGAATAGGAATGCGTGTATCAAAACTGATGATAGTCCTTGGTTTAACTGCGCTCTATCTTCTTTTTACTTTGGCTTTTCCAATGGATAGTTTTATTGATTTTGATCCTAATTCGACTTTTGCCGCACAACTCATGCGAAAAAGGTTAGAAGGTGATGGAACGCGTTTGATTAGTCCCACATATAATAAGGAAAACGTAAATAAGCCGTTTATAGCCTCGGATGATGAAACAAATAATGTACCTATCCCTGAACTGATTCGCTATGGTTATAGCAATGATACTGTTCGCTCATTCGTGCCGGTCGATGGAATAGGCGGATCTCAGGATACGCGTTATAATACAGATAATGTGACGCGTGTCTTTAATCCTTCAAATTACCGTGAGCCCAAATACAATTATCAACCCAATTATGTTTATTACAAAGACAACTTATCGCAACTCTATAGTACAATTATTCTTGGCCCTGTT
>Ga0114960_10002951_pt1 | contig 13128 bp, 14 predicted proteins | sample C_130625_MF_Meta_FD_92637 | JGI IMG/M metagenome (GOLD analysis project Ga0114960, IMG submission 92637) | Freshwater microbial communities from Lake Croche, Canada to study carbon cycling - C_130625_MF_MetaG | ecosystem: Environmental > Aquatic > Freshwater > Lake | place: Lake Croche, Canada... | reverse complement strand
TGATAGAGAACGACGTTGCCGTGACCCCCGTGACTTGCTGGGAACCGTTGTAGGGGCCGATATCGCCAATATTGACGTATTCACCAGTATTTACATATTGGTTGGGGGGGTAATTGGAGTTAACTTCAAAAGTTGCCGTTGCCGTTGTGCTGGAATAAGCAGTAATAGGCAAAAACCACGAACCACCCTCAAACGCACCGCTATTTTGTGATTGTCCAACCACGCCAGAGTAAAGAGTTGAACCAACATACCCATTTATTTGCGTTCCACCACCAGATAGACCAGTTAATGTAGTGCTAGATGTCACCAATGCGCCTTGGTCGCCGCCAGCCGCCCCTCCTCCACCCGTGCCGTTTGATGTAACACGCTGTGCAGTACCGCCCGTTCCCGGTTTCATTAGATTGTTGCTGTGATTCCACCAAGTAAAAGTATTTGTTGATGTGGCAACCGCTACCCCTAAGCCGCTAGCGGTGGTCAAACCGCTAGGGATTGCGGAGGCAACACTAGATGTTGCTGAATAACCCGTCGGGGTTTTGCCGATTACATTAGAGCCAATCAAAACTAAAGTACTCCCAACAGCGAATGCACTTGGCGAGCCAGTAATGACCAAACTAGCGTTAGAGCCAATGGGCCAAACGGCAGAGGGCGAACCAAGTAGTGAAATGCTTGTCCTACTGGCAGAACACGCAGAGCCGGTAATCGCCACCAATCCAAAACTGTTTCCACTAGCGGTAAAACCACTTGCGCTTGTTGCGGATACATACATAAGATTTGTATTGCCGTAGCCTTGATAAACGGTGGCTGACCCCGTTGTTTTTCCCTGTGCCGAGAACGTTCCTGATGAACCAAGAATGGTGAAGTTTCCAGCCGCACCCGTAGCGACGGTGCGGACAAAGCCTGTTATGTTGAACTGCGCCGTTGGGCTACCCGTGATGGTGAATAACTGCCCAGTCCAACCCGTTGCGCTTGCCGGAACATTGAAGTAGTAGGTAGCGGTTGTTGCAGTCGCAGAGCAGGCGGTGACGGTAGCAAGGCTTGTAACACCCGTGATGTTTACCAACTGACCAACCACAAAGTTATGCGAAAAACCGTTGTAGGTCACATTCAGAGAGCCGCTGGTGGTGGAAATAGAGGCTGACGAACCGGCAAACGCCACGTCTGTCAAATTGGAAATGGTTACGCTGTCGACGGGATAAACACCCGACGCACCATTGGTCACGGTTACGGTTGTATTACTTCCGTCTGTATTGGAAATGGAAGTGACAGGCCCAGCCGTTGAAGTTTGGTTGATTCCCGTCAGGTTGATAATTTCGCCAACTTGGAATCCGTGACCAGATGCGGTTATTACATTGGTGTATTCACTGGTGGCGAAGATGGTTATGGGTGGGGAAATTGTGGCAGTAACACCACTTGCCATACTGGTAAGGGAAACCGCCCCTTCAAAAACATTGTGAGAATTGCCCCCTTGACCCGTATAGCCACCTGCGCCACCGCCTCCGCCCGCCCCCGCTCCACCATATCCGCCACCTGTAGCACCAGATGAAATACCCAATGGTGGTGAAATCGTGTACGTTCCGCCGCTGACCTGAACATACGACGAGGAAGTTGCGGTCTGACCAACACCACCACCAGCAGTTATGTAAGCGGTTCCTGAATATCCAAAAGATGTGTTTCCACCAGCAGTCCCAGATGTGTAAACATAAGTCGGGGTTTTGCCAGATGCCGTATTTGTAATGTTTCCACCGCCGCCGCCGCCCCCGATAGCCAGAACACTGATGTTGTAGACATTGGGCGGACAAGTCCACGTCGTCATAGGTGAAACGGTTGCCTGATAACCAGCACCCTGACTTATGGAATAATTACCCGTTGCTGTGCTGGAAACCGTGAAGGACGTTGGCGTTGTTGAGGCAACCGTGTATGAGCCGTTAAACAACGGTGCATTGGCGACAGTGACCGTGACGGGCGATGCAATAGTGTTTAAGTAGTGAAATCCTGCGGTTTGGAACGTAATTGCCGACCCCGTTCCCGAAGCGGCTGTGGCACACGAAACGGCATAAATCACCGCCGTTGCATTGGTCGCTTGTAGTAGGTCAAACTGACCTTCTCCACGAACCGAGGCACCTGCGAGCGAACTAGCGATAGGCATGGTTAGAACTTAGTCTGTGAGGCGAATACCGTGTAGGTGGAAGCGGCTGTCTGAATCACAGTGATGGTGTAAGCGTCGTAAAAACTTGCGTCAGCAGTTGATGGGTAGGTTGCCCCCGTTCCCTGCCAACGGAGGGTGGCTGGCGCAGAGCCGTTGATGGTGATTGCCGTTGGGGCATAAGCCGTTGCGCCGTTAAGAACCATAAATGCCACCGTTGCGGATTGACCCGTCGTGAGGGGGGAAGCCGTGGTGGAAACGTTGAGGGTAAATGCCCCACTTGCGCTTGCCGTGTAAAGGATAACGCTTGATGTTCCGAGTGTTGCTGTTCCGGTAGCACCTGCCGTTAAGCCCGTGCCGACAATGGTCACGTTTTCTAGCGGTGAGTTGAGCAGTGGGTTGTTGAGGATTGGGCTGGTGAGGGTCAGACCCGAAACTGCGGTAGCCGTTCCACCAAGACCAATGCTGGTAGAGCCGACTGTGACCGCCGAAGCGGCGAGTGCGCTGGCTGGTATTCCACTAAACGTATTCGCCGTGCCAGAAAGGGTAAGACCCGTAATGGCGGTGGCGGTTGAGCCTAGTGAAATAGTTGTAGAGCCGACGGTTACCTGTGGGTTGGCAATGTATGTATTGGAAATCGCTGTAGCGTTCCACGTTCCAGCCGTCACTGTTCCAACAGTCGCTATTGACGACGAACCTGCCGATGGTGAAGCCCCCAGTGCCGTGAGTGCGCCAGAGGCACTAGTAGCACTTGTTCCACCAGCGGCAATGGGGAGTGTTCCGGCAGTTAGGGCAGAAGCGGATGTGGAATACAAGGCGTTGTTTGACGCAGTAAATCCAGACAATCCAGTTCCACCATTGGCGACGGCAACAACTCCGACAAGGTGGTCGGCTCCGTTGGCAGTAGTCATATACCACTGCCCACCGCCGTAGTTGATGAATGAGTAAGCCTCATTGGGATTGACGGTGTAGTTGGTGACACCCGTTCCGCTACCGAGGGGAATCATCGAGTTGCTTCCAAAGCCAAGCGTCACATTGTTGGTTGAGCGATTGATGAACGACCACATAGCACCGTCTTGCGGATTTGAGGGTGCTGAAATCGTTTGACCCGTGCTACTTCCCGTGAAAATTGTAACTTCATTCACCTTTGCCGTGGCCGACGAGGAACGAAGGACTAGGTGATTGGAAATCGTAGACCACCAAGTACCGGGACTACCGGCAACCGTACAAACCCAAATGGTTGCCGTCTGGTCAATAACAAAGTCACCAACTTGAAAAGTTCCCGAAACAGGCGCACCGTTGGCGGTTCCACCCACATAACGGGTAGCGGTAGTAGCACCCGTCAAGCCCGTTGCGTTGTATGAGGGGGCGGACAGGTTTCCACCAGAATCAACTTTGGCGAGAATTGCAGAGGCACTGCTTTGCCATTCGGTTAGGTCTGCTGTCTGAGAAACCGCACCACGCACAACCATTGGGATTGAGCCAGAAGCAGTGGTGGAAACTATTGCGTTTGTTGCGGTTGGCGAAGTAAGTGTCAGGCCAGAAACAGCAGTTGCCGTAGAGCCGAGAGAAATGCTGGTTGACCCCACCGTGACGGCTGAGTTGGCAAGATAAGCGTTGGTGATGGGCGTGGCGTTCCACACACCTGCGGTAACGGTTCCAACGGTAGCGATAGAAGTCGCACCAGTCTTCGGCGCATAGGTGGTGGAAAGAGTAGAGACAACGCTAGACAGACCGGCGAAATACGTTCCACCCAACATTGGAAAGCAATTGTTGTTGGCAGACGAGCCAGCCGAGTGTGCTGAAATCGTTGTGCCATCCCAACCACGCCCGTCAAGAACGCCGTCAGTCCAAACCGTGACTACACCTGTTCCCGTAACTAGCGACGAGCAAAGGATGTGTTCTTCGGTGGAAAGTCCAAAATCAACGGCAACGACGAATAATCCCGTTGTGCCAAGTGGATTGGCGGTTATTTGACCGTTTATGCCCACTTCTAGCCACGTCGGAATGCTGTTCAGCGTGAATGTCTGACCCGACGAATACGAGCCAGCCAATGAACCCGTCAAATAAGTTGGTAACGCCTCGCCCGAAACAGATATTGCGGCAGTGGGGAGGGGATACGCCATGCCGTTAGTTTAGGCTACGAACGGGCGATTTCACTAGCCCTTACAAGAGCAGTTGCCACCACACTTGGGCTTGTTAGCCTCTGAATCGTAAAGAACCTTGGTAATAACGATTTGGTTTGCCAAGTCAAGGAGACTGTCCTCAACGCCCTCGTGGTTCATTTTCTTTCCACCAAAGAAGTTGGTCAAGCGTTGCACCTTTTCTAAAGCACGAACAAAGCACGACTTCCACGCTGGAACACCAATGGATTCGGCGGCTCGGTAGTTGGCGTACACGTCTGCGCCCGTTCCGTAGTCGCTGGACTTAGAAATGTGAATAGCCAACATTTCAGCAAGAACCTTGCGGAAACGGGGGTCGCCACCATCGGGGAATTCCTTATCGGAAATCCGGCTACCAAGAAACGTGGGGGTGAAATCCATACTCACGTTGTCGGGATACGAGACATGAACCGACACACCGTTCATAACGAAATACTTAGTAGTCATCTTGGGCTTCTCTCTGATGCACTTTTCCTCTGCTACCAACAGTGCATCAATACGAGCATAGTCATTGTGGTAGGTGGAATCCAGGTTTCCCAGTCCTTTGCCGAGACTACTCATTGTTCTTTTCCTTTTCTTTATCCACAAGCCTGTGGATATCGTGTGCCAACTTACGAAGTTCGTGCATTTCGTGTCGGACTTCTCGGATTATTTCACTACTGTTTTTGGAAATCGTCAGGTGGCTAAGTGCTTGTTCGGCGGCGATGGCATCGGCTCTTTTGGCGGCAATAAGCAGGATAGCACCCTGTAGTCCAGCGAGCATTGAGAGAAACAGGTTCAGCAGGATGTATGGATAGGGGTCAAAGCCGTGATTTCGTAGCCACAGGCTGTTGATAACTGCCCAAACACCCATAAAACCGAGGAAGGTGATAACAAAGCCCCACGAACCCATACGGTTTCGCACGCTGTCGGCTGCTTTTTCACCACGGGATAGTTCCCCACCTGTGCGAACGCCGGGTAGCGGTGTCCAAGGGTTATTGGGGTCAAACCAGTGTTCGTCGTCGTCTGTCCAAGAAATATCTGCCATAACAGACAAAGGCTACTTTACAAAACTTGTAAATCACCCCAACCACGAACGCCGTAGTCAAGACCAATGCCGATTGTAATCATTCCAGCAGGACTGTTCTTGCCCGTGCCCGAAGTGAACCAGTTAGAGCCACCGTCCATAGCCGGACTTTGGAAAACGGTTCTACCAGATTCTTCCGAGCAAATAAAGTGGTGCAAATGCCCTGAAAATAAAATGGCGCATTGGGATACGGGTGTGCGACCCATTACTTGGCCCGTGAGCCAGCCTTCCAATTTGGCTTGCGACTTTCCACCTTTGGCGCACTGATGCCCGTGAATAAACGACACGGGAACACCACAGATGTTGAGGGTCATAGAAAGGTCGTCACTATTGAGGATTGCGTCAAAGTCGGGAACTGATACTTGTTTGTAGCGTTCGGGGTTAGCGTTTAGGATTTCACCTAACTGCTCAAAGACCGCCAAATCATCATTATCCAACCACGTCGTATATGCTTTTCCAGCACTGTTGCGATTTTCCCCGTGGTTTCCGGGAACAGCACCAAGAACGATGGGGATATCAAAGTTGTCCACCAGCAAGTCAACCAGTTTCAGCAACAAACGACGAACTGTCCGCATTTGCGAACGCCTGTCCATGTCGGTATTGGCGGTCTGCATTGCATAGTGTCCAGAACATTGTTCTATAAGGTCGCCCAAACCCACAATGTAAATAACACTTGGGGTGCGACCAGATTTCACTAGTTCACGAATGCGGAATTGGATTTCGTCAAACGCCGCCAAAATGCGCTCGGTTGTGGCTTCGGAACCGCCACCCTCATTTTTGCCCATCTGCCAATCGCTAATGACCGCTAGGAACGCCCTATTTTCGTTTCCAGCAGGTTCTCTACGCTTAGGGGTCTTGTGCCCCACCACAGCCTTACAAAGAGCCTCTACGTCGGCTCTGTCGTCGCTGGTGGAACGTGAGCGTATCTGCGCTCGGTAATACTTCATCCGACGGATATCACCGTTGCCTGCGTTGGTATCCCAAGCACGAATATGGACTGAACCCTCTACGATTTCAGTAAGTTCGGGGTTTAGACCCCAGTCTTGTATTACATCAGCCCAGATGCCCTCATCGGGTTCGCCCTCCATAGGCGGTGCGTCAATGAAGCCCTTTTTACCATCCCACTTGATTTGTAGTTCACTCCCCTTGTGGATGGCGTGAGTACGCTTTTCGGGTAGGGATTTTCCAGCATCACGCAAGGTCACGGTAGGTGCCTTTCATTTTGGTTTCGTCGGGGCAACAGCACTGACCGTCAAGGTGACGTTTGAGGGTTTTTTCGTTTAATTGTTTGCCGTCGGCTTTCACCACACGGGAAATCCAACCGGCAGGCTTACGGTCTTGTATCCACTCGGTAATACAAGCAAGGTCATCTTTTTCTAAGCCGTCAAGAAAGGCGACAACTTTACAGCAGACGGTCTGTTCTAAACGCTGTTGCGTTTGCCGTAATGACATACGCAAAGCATACATCACTACGCCGTAGCGGTGGTGGAATACTTTTACGCCTTCGGGGCGGTCTTTTTGGCAGGAGCCTTTTTCGCCACAGGCTTCTTGGCTACAGCCTTCTTGACTGGCTCGTGCGTTTCGTCAGTTTCCACCACTTCTGGTACTTCAAAAACTTCCGGCTCAAATGCGGACTTGTGGGGGTTTTCCACCAGTTCAATCATTCCACGCTCCAAAATAAGGCGCAGTCCGTCGTCCTCGTGATTGTAGGGGGCGACATCACCAACCTGCATATTCGCCAGTTCAGGGTCAACAAATTCAATCGGGGTAAGGGCACGAAAGTGTGTGGTCATAGGGTTTAGCGTATCACACATTGAAAAGCAAAATCCCCCCCAACCCGAAGGTCAAGGGGGATTTCACTAGAGCCGCTAGGCGACTTCTGGCTTAGATAATGTTCGTCCAGAAGTAACCCAAGTCGGAGGCGACGACCTTGTTGTCAAAGGCGATTTCACCCTCAACACGGTCAGCCTTCAACTCTTCCATACGGAAGCGTGAGACACCAACGGTGGTTCCAAGACCGCCCGATACACCCGTCCACATGAACGTGTAGCCAGCCGAAGGGGTCATAAGACCTGGGTTCGGGGCGGTGTAGCAAAGCAGACAGTTGTTTCCAATGGTGAACTGGTAGTTGCTTGCGGAAACGTTGGCGGGGAGAACACCTGCGGTGGTCTGACCCTGCTCCTGAGCCGTGTTGACAACTGCCTTCGCAACGAGAACACGGTCAACACCGAAGAGTTGCGCCAGCAAGTCCTCAGTGACGATTGCGCCAGCCTGCGTGTACTTGTAGCGGTCAACGAGCAGTGGGTGGTTCTTGAGGGTCTGGAAGACCTTGTATCCAAGAACCAGCGTGTTTGGCTCGTAGCCCGTGGTCTGCAAGACGTAAGCCTTAGCAAGTTCAACGTCCGTGATGGGGTTGGAGTTGTAAGACGTTGCGCCAACGTAGTCCGACCACTTGTAGGTCGAAGTACCGGCAACAGGGCTAGAGGCAACGCCCGTGATGTTGGTGCCCCAAACGGAACCCTGGAAGTAGTCCGTCGACCACTGAACTTCACGACGAAGGAGCAAACGCTGAGTAACAAACTGCGTCGCTTCCATGTCGGGGTTCAGGGGGTTGTCGGCGTTAGCACGAGTCTGGTCACCAATGTCCTTGTGGAAGGCGAAAACGTCTGCCATGTAGGTGTCGGTGGTCAGTCCGTAGCCTGAACCTGCTGAAGCAGTGCCGTCTGCACGACGCTGCGCCTCGTCACGGAACCAGTCGTCCTTGGTGTACTTGAAGTAAAGGTTCGACTTCTTGTCCACTGGGATGACGGGGAAAACCTTGTCCGCAATGAAGTTGTTAGTGTTCTGCAAGTAAGCAACGCTGATGTTGGTCAGAATTGCGTCGATGTGAACTTGTGAAACTGATGGCTGTGGCATTTTTCAGTCCTTTCTGACTAGTAACCACGCACTGCGTTGTGACACGCAAGCGCAACAGTAATGATGTCACCAGAAATACCAGCCGAAAGGGCTGTTCCGACGACGTATTGACCAGTAATGGCGGCGAATGCCGACACGACCGTGCTGAAGGTGTAAGCCGTAGCGTTACCCGAAGCGTCAATGGTAACGGGGTTACCCGGCAGGATGGTGCCACCGGCACGCATCTTGGTCACACCGGAAACGGTGATTTCCGCCTCAGAAATGCCTTCAAGGTTGCCGTTTGCGTCGTACCAAGCGTAAGGCTGGTTCTGCAACACACCGACAGGACGCTGCGTAGAGGCAGTGACCGAAGCCGACGTGCTGAACGACTCGTTGGTTCCCGTGACCAAACGGACAAGTCCGTTGGCGGTTGAGGGGTTACCCGTTGCCGTGCTTTGAAGGGTTGCGGTTAACGTCCAAGCGGAAGCACTACCACCAGTAGCGGTGATGTAGAACTGACCGTTGTAGACCGCAGGCGCAAAACCTTCGGTGTTGACAACCTGACCGACGGCAATGGGGTTAGCCGTTGCGGTGACTGCGGTGGGCAAGGTGATGGTAACCGAAGCACCACTGTTAGCCGAAACCGAAGTCGCCGCAGAGAACACCAAAGGTGACTGTGCGGGGCCAGTGGTCAAGACCTGTGCGGTGAATGGAATACCGGCTGCGACACGCTGACCAGCAATGGCGGTAACACCCGACACGTCTGGGATAAGCGTAATCTTTACGGCATAAGGATTCTGTTCGTAAGCCATGACTTATCGACCCTTCTCGTTCAAGTAAGCGGTGTAAAGGTCGGGGTTCGACTGAGCCACTGCCATGAGAGCAGACTCGAAAGATGGTGCGGTGCCAGAGGCAACAGCCGCCTTAGCAAGCGACTCCATCTTTGAGAAAGCGTCGTCAGCGGCAACAGGTGCGTCAGTTCCGACTTCGGTGAAGACCACGTTGGATTCGAGCAGTGCGTTTGCGCTGTCAAGAGCCTTTACGATTTCACCGGCAAGCGTTCCGTCGATCTCTGAAAGACGACGAAGTGCTGGGCCGACAATCGTCGGGTCAATGTTTAGGTGTGACCACTCAGCAGCCTTCAAAACGGCGGCCTCGTCAGCACGGGCTTCACGCTCGGCAACAAGGGCGGCCTCAGAAGCGGCTGCCTTGCGAAGAGCCAACTCGGCGGTAGCGGCGCTGTCATCCAACATCTTGCGGATTTGAGCAGGCATAGCCTTGATGATTTCTTCGTTAGTGGCTTCCCCAGGAATTACTACGACTTCAGTTGCGTCGCTCATAAGTTTGTCCTCCTGTGGACTTTGGGTTTTCACTACATCGTCTGATGCAGTGTTGGGTACTTCCAAGTTGCCTTCAACGGGCAACTCACTTATTACGATTTCCGGCTCAATCACCACAGCATCGTCGTCGCTCTTGGCAACGGGTTCGGCGGTAGGGGCTTCGCTGGAAGGTCGCAGTTCGTCAAGAACGGCGGTTAGTTCAGAAGTAGCGTCAGCAGATTTCATGATGACCCAGCCTTCGGTAAGGTGCGCCGGGTGGTCAACACCCGACGTTTCCTTGATGCTAAGTTTCACTAACTTTCGTGCCACTTGCTACTTCCTAATCGACTTTGCCTATGCGAATGCACAGGTCTTGACAGAAAGAACAATAGAGGGTGTTTTCTATTTGTCAAGAGTTGAATTGGAAACGGGGTCTAAATGCCCCTAGAAGGGATATTCGTCGTCTTGGCTAAACAAGGGGCAGATGTTCTTAAACGAACACCACTTGTCGCACAGGTTGTTCTTGACAGGGGGGAAGTAGCCCTGCTCAAACCAGTTCTCAATCTTGCCCCACGCCTCACGGACACGCTTTTCAGCGTAGATAACGTCAGCGTCGGTCACTTCTATGGTCAGGGTCTTGCCGAACTGAACGTAGAGTAGGCGTATTTTGGTCGGGCGTTCACCTAAGTGCTTCTCGCACAGGTAGGCGTAAATCTTGGCTGGCAGGGTCGCTGATGCCTTGTATTTCTCTTGTGGCACTTTGCCGGTCTTGTAGTCCACAATCACCAAAGAACCGTCGGGGTCACGGTCTAGGCGGTCAAGGATGCCACGCAGGGTGTATCCGCCCATATCCACGTCCATCTTGATTTCTATGCCCTCGCTGGTGATTTCTGTGGGGCTTTCCATTGTGAAGTAGGTGCGTATGTATTTGGCTAAGTCTGCGACGAGCGACTGACGACCGGCCGTATCCAATTCCATTTCAGCGCAGATTTCGGGGCTGAGTAGGTCGGGCAACAGTTCACGCATGATTTCCATAGTCAGTTCAGGCGTGCGGTCTTGTGGTGTTTCCGTAGTCCGCAGAAACAACTCTTCCAAGATGGCGTGGAACACCGTGCCCCGATAGGTCGCCATTTTCTTGACTTCAGGCAGACGCTCAATGGTGGTGTATTGGTATTGACGTGGGCAAGTCTCAATCTGGTTCACACGGCTTGGCGAAACACCATAGGGCTTTTCGCCCAAGAACACAGATTGGGCATTGGTCATTGACCCACCCTAGTTGGTTGGTGCGACACAAGTCAAGCACTCCCCCAGAAATCCTTACCATTGCTGGTGATTTGGGGGTTCTCAAAAAACTTTGCGAATTGACTTGCTTTTGTCACACCAATACTGTATGCTGGTTTAGTAGTCGTAGTTGGGCTATGTAGTATCCGATAGGTGTGGGATTTGCCCTAAGGCTTAGTCTGTTCTAAGGCAGACGGCGAGGGGGAACTTACTACTTAGAGGGGTGGTTCCTATTTGCGTCACGCACCACAGGGTTAGTGAGAGCAGGATGTGTCTCGGCAGGGATACAGACTGACTACTAATTGCTGGTCGCTGGAACACTTGGGGGCAAGTCGCCAGACCTATCGGGTACTACGAAAAAGCCTGACCCGTGAAAGAGGGGATGGCAAGCCTGAAGGTGTCGCTCTAGAAGCCGAGCCGTGAGACACACGGTAAGTCGGTGCTAATAGGGGGCGGTGGCGTTCAGGCACTCACAGGCTGAAGTTGTTGTAGTGACGAGCCTTGACGAATTCACGGTTCAGTTTGTCTGCTAATACCTTCGCCGCCCGTTCGTCACGGACACGGATGCTGAAGTCGTAGAACGGAACGCCTACGCCAAACCCAATGGTGTCATAGCGATAGAACCGAAGTTCGGTTCCCTCTTTCTCGCCGTAGTTCCAAATGACGAACCGATACTTGTCGTCACGGGCTTCCCATTCGCCCATAGGTTGCTGAACCCACGACAAACCCTTACGGCGAAACATTAAATACTGCCCTCTGCCGAGTATTGGACAAGGTGGCTCAAAGGTTCCAACTGCTGAATGTGCTTGCCAGCCGTTTCCACGGCTTCGGTCAGACGCTTGTTATCGGCAATCAGCAATTCAATGGTTGCCTTTTGACCAAGTGCCGTCGCAATCAGAAAACCAATGTCGTTGTCGTCATAGATGTTCTGCGTGACGGATTTCCAAATCTTGTCTGTTAGTTGCTCTAGGTCTTTTGTTGTCATATTTCACCCCACCTACTATGGTTGCTTACCCATAGCATAGCATACCCCTGTGGATAAACCTGTCGCTAACCGACAAAACGCAACCAAGTCTTAGGTTCGTTCGGGTCGGAAGTGAATTCTTTGGCGGTTTCGTGGCGACACAAGACGCAGACAACCTTGATTTCACCGTTCTTGGGCTTGGGGTCTTTCACACGCCAATCGTGGTCACAAGATTCCACCGACCAGCCGGTAACGACTTGTATGGTCTTTCTCTTGCCGTAGCGGACAATACGCCCACGGCGTTCTAGGTTGCGTATGGTGTCTAGGGCTGTGGATGACGAGCGCATATCAAAGGCTTTGGCGATATCCCTGATGGTGGGGGCGTAGCCAAGTTCTTTCCAATGCTTTTGGATAAACAAACAAATGTCGTCGCCACTCCGTGTGCTGAAGTTTCCAATTCCGGTCATAACCACAGTTTAGTCAAACAATGTGTCGCCTTTTAGTTCATCAAGCAAAGTTTCCGCCCACGTTGAAAGGTTTTCACTACTAATGCCTATGTGGGTTGATAGACGACCAGCAACGGTGTAGAACGCTTTGGCATACAGGTTTTTTTCAGCCTCTAGTTCGGCTAGTGCCACTCTTTGCGCCTCTTGTACCAGCGTTGCCGTATGTAGGGCTGTGCTGACGCTCTCGGCAATGATGCTCTGACGTTCTAGGGATTCCGTCAGGCTTTTCACCACCTTGCGGTTAAATGACATCAGGCAAGAATTCTGGGGGAACAGGCCCACGCCACGGCAAGCCGTTGTGTTGGGGGGTGATTTGGAAACGACCACTGCAGTTTGGGCAGACTACCCACACTTTTCCACTAGGAACCATCAAAGTCCAGTTGTGCTTACAGTCTTTTTTTCCCACTATTTCTCTCGTTTCCAAAACTTCCAACCGGACTTTGCCGTTGGGGTAGTGGAATAATAGTCGTCACGCCACTGCCGGTAGTGGTTGTTCGCCTCTGTTTTTTTCATCATTTTGTCAAACTGCCTAGAAGAGCGTGTCATTCTTACCTGCCTTGTCCGTTGCCCACGCAACACGGGCTTCAATAATCGCCCAATATTCCTCGGTCATTTCGCATCCAATCCACTCAAAGCCTTCCAAGATGGCGGCAACTGCGGTAGTGCCCGAACCAAGGAACGGGTCAAGCACTGTTCCGCCTGGGGGTGTCACCAACTTGACTAGGTATCGCATTAGGGCTAGTGGCTTGACGGTGGGGTGGATATTGGCAGTTACCTTGGAGCGAGTCTTAT
>Ga0114960_10002947_pt1 | contig 13133 bp, 9 predicted proteins | sample C_130625_MF_Meta_FD_92637 | JGI IMG/M metagenome (GOLD analysis project Ga0114960, IMG submission 92637) | Freshwater microbial communities from Lake Croche, Canada to study carbon cycling - C_130625_MF_MetaG | ecosystem: Environmental > Aquatic > Freshwater > Lake | place: Lake Croche, Canada... | reverse complement strand
ATAATGGAAGCAGGCACTTTTAACACTTCAATTCTTGTCACATTGTACTCGTCAATTTCAATGCCATGTTCATCGCCCCATTGCTGACCCTCTTGTTTTACACCATCATTCAAAACCATTACCCTATTATATCCTAGGCCTCTAATAATGGGTTTTGAAATGGCAGGCCCTGTTGTTAATTGGGTAACCCCAGGTGTTTTGGAGAGTGCATCAATTAAATTGGTGCCCGCTCCCCGGAATAAGTCCTCCTTTTTTAAAATGGTAATGGGTGTGGGGGTTTTTCGAGAACTGGTGGAACGTAAAAAACTGGTAACTGTTACATTGGAACTTTCAATAGCACTATGATTTAATGCAAAATGCACAACGGTGTTGCCACTGATTTGTATGTTTCTAGTAGATAGGGCGTAGCCGATATACCCCACTTCCAAGGTGTAATTACCTGCTACTAATTGAATTTGATACTGCCCTTTTTCATTTGTGAGTACTCCTTTTTTAAGTTCTGGGAAGTAAATGGAAGCTTCTTTTAAAGCTTGTCCATTAAGTTCGTCAGTGACAAGACCGGTAAGGGTGTATTTTTGGGCTGTTGATGAATTTACAGCAAACACCCCCACTAGCACTACAAGCATCCACTTAATAGGTATTGATCGAAGCAGCAAGTTTTTAAACATACCCTAAAGTTAGTCCAAATGCTTATGGTTCGGAGCTTATTTTATCCTTAATTTTTGGTTCTATATATCCGGATACTTGCATAAGCCACTAACAAACTCGTGATAAAAAGGAGGACCAAACCAGTATCGGTAGAAATTATTTTTTGAAAAAACAATAGGGTAACATTTAAGTACAAAAAGCAAAAAAGTTTAAAATAATTTTTCATTGTAAAGTAAGTTAGTATTTATTAAGATAAAAGTATTCATTATCATGAATTAGTTTTCGGGAAATGGACAATAGTTATCAATACAGGCAACACCTGCAGCTGCCTGAATGGTGCCACACAACAATACACAAACAGGTGCAGCAAGACCTGCAGTGGTACCAATACAGGAGGCATGACAAGTAATTCCAATGGCTAAAGAAGCTGACATGCATAAGTAATACCGCCATCCACAATCGGCCACTTTATTAATTTCATAAATGGATTGTGTGCCGATTGGTGTTACCCCTATCGGTTTTGTAAAAGGGGTTACAGATTGTTGGGCGTATATATTTTTACACGCTTCGTCAATCGCTAAGCTACTAACATATGTAAATTTGGTATTTATTTTTTGCCAATTGTTGGCATAGTTGATGGCATATTGTTGTAGAAAAGCTACATTCTCTTTTCCTAAAAAAGAGTTTACCATAACATCCCCCTTATGTTGCTTTTCATCTTGATCATGCAAGTTTTGCAGGGTATATTTTAACGCAGCCTGACTTAACCCTTTTGTTTTTGATAACTGTAAAATAAAGGCAAATAAATTTTCCTCCGCTTTTACGATTTCAATAAAATTACTGTCTTGTGATAAATTAAGGTTTTGAGTGGTAACAGTGCCTTGATCAACGGATTTAGCACAATTAAATTGTAAAGCGCTAAGGGCTAAAAGCAGGGCAGACTGTAAAAAAAATTGTTTTACATTTTTCATAGGTATTGTATTTGATTGATTAGCTGAATTTACCTTTCTTAGCCCTCCCCCTTTTACGTATTTAACGCAATAAATCATTGCCTTTTTTACCTTAAATAAATTTGGTGAATAAGGAATAAATCAATAATTTTGATGTTCAAACATTAATTAACTAACAATACCTATGAATTTATTAGATGCATTAAAATGGCGTTATGCTGTGAAAAGAATGAATGGCACAAAAATTCCTGCTGCTACCTTAGACACTATTTTGGAAGCAACACGTTTAGCACCCAGTTCATTTGGATTAACACCTTACAACATTATTGTTGTGGAAGACGAAGAAACGAGAAAAAAATTACAACCACATTTTTACAACCAACCTCAAGTTGGTGAATCTAGTGCCGTGGTAATTTTTGCAACTCATACGACCATCAATGAAGCGAGTGTTGATGCCTACATGCATGAAATTGCTGAACAAAGAGGCGTTCCTGTGGAAGCACTTAAAGATTTTGCAGGTTATATCAATGGTGCAATTGCTCATCAAACACCAGAACAATTACAAATTTGGGCTGCTAAACAAACTTATATCGCTTTAGGTTTTGCATTGGTTGCTGCTGCTAGCGAACAAGTTGATGGTACACCTATGGAAGGTTTTAATCCAGCAGCAGTTAATGCTGAATTAGGATTAACTGAACTAGGTTTGCATGCAACAGTTGCATTGACTTTAGGTTACAGAGATGCAGCGAATGATTATTTAGCAAATACATTAAAAGTAAGACGCGCGACTGATAAATTAATTATCAAAAAATAAATTAAATAGTTTGCAGATAGCTTAATTAATTTAGTGTAAATAGCTTAATTAATTAGTGTGATTAGTGTAGTTAGCTTATTTATTAGTTTGAGTTTTTTTACTATTTAACATCCAAGATTTAAATTCATTAAAGTTGCCTCCCATAGGGATGGCAACTTTTTGTTTTTCTAGTAAAAATTGAACAGCGGTTGGTATGGCAATGGTTTGTCCAATGGCCTGCTCCACCACTTCGGGAAACTTAACCGGATGAGCAGTTTCTAAAATAATACAAGGCTTGCCCAATTCCTTGGCTGCTAAAAAGGCAACTGCTCCATGCGGATCCAATGTATAGTTATATTGTTGATACACGCTTGTAATCGTTGATTGTGTTGTTGCATCATCATAGCTATAACTACTCAATGCATGCTTTATATTTTCATACTTGTTTTGCATCATTTCCATAATGCGCACAAAATTACTTGGATTGCCTACATCCATGGCATTGGATACGGTGGCTACTGCTTTATGAATTTCATAATTTCCAGTTTGCAAATATCTTGTGACAACATTGTTGGCATTACATGCGGCAACAAATTGTCCTAATGGTAAGCCACTTGCTTTTGCAATCATGCCTGCACAAATATTTCCAAAGTTGCCACTTGGCACCACAATATGCATTGGAACTGCATCACCATTTTTGGCCACCCATTGTTGCCATGCAAAAAAGTAATACAATTGTTGTGGCAACCATCGCGCCACATTAATAGAATTGGCTGAAGTTAAATTGTAGGTTGCATTTAATGCATCATCCATAAAGGCATCTTTCACCATCGCTTGACAATCATCGAAACTTCCGTCTACTTCCAAAGCTGTAATATTTTGTCCACAAGTCGTTAATTGTAATTCTTGTATGGGACTTACTTTTCCTTTGGGATATAATATAATGACTTGAACACCTTCCACGCCTAAAAATCCATTGGCTACTGCACCGCCTGTGTCTCCACTGGTTGCTACCAATACAGTGCTTAGTTTAGATTGTTGTTGTAAATCATTTTCAATATTTTGAAGTTCATCAATATTTCGAAGCGCTTCAAATTCAGAGCGCTCTTTCCCTTTTTCCGCTCTTGCTTGTTTTGAAAAATAACCTAAACATCTACTCATAAACCTTGCACCTACATCCTTAAATGCAAGTGTGGGGCCATGGAATAATTCTAGTGAAGAAATCGTTGTTGTAATGGGTACCAATGGAAAATCAAAATTGATGGTCTCTGCACAAATTTGTTGAAGGGATGCATCGTCAATGGTTCCACCAACATAAGGCTTCATTACTTCAAAAGCCAAACTTGCTTTATCCAAGGTTTTGAATTTTTCAATTTGTGCTTGTGTAAATTGAGGAATAGTTGTAGGAAAATACAAGCCTTTGTCAGGCGCCTGCCCGGTAATGGCAGCTGTTTTAAAATTTACATATGGGGATTGTTTTCCTAAACTATAATATTGCATCTCTATATTTTTCAAGCTACTAATCACTTTTTCAGTTAATCCTTATTCAATTGCGTGTAATTATTTTAGTCTACGCTTTAATCACTACACCGTTTTGATTAATATTTGTCACATAAGTATGGTGTGCTAAACCTAAACCTTCGTATAATTTTTTCATTTCTTGCTCCACTGCCAAAGCAGTTTCTTTTTGTTTACTTAAAAAGAAAATAGAAGGACCTGATCCGGAAATGCCACCACCCAATGCACCAACGGCCTTACATGCTTTTTTTAAATCATCAAAACCTGGTATTAAAATAGAACGCACAGGTTCTATAATTACATCTTCTAAACTTCTTCCAATTAAATCATAATCAGCTTTCATTAAACCAGCAACCAATCCTGCAATATTTCCCCACTGCTTGATCGCATCTTTTAATTGTACATTTTGTTTTAAGATACTGCGCGCATCTGCAGTACGCACTTCAATTTGCGGATGCACAATGGTTACAAATAAAGTAGGAGAAGGAAGCGCAATGACTTCCAAAGGAAAAATGGATCGCACAAGGGTTACGCCCCCATGAATACAAGGCGCAATATTATCTGCATGCTTTACACCCGATGCTACTTTTTCACCATTCATGGCAAAGCGTACTAAATCGTCTTTTGAAAATGGATTGCCCAATAAATAATTAGCGCCTACCACTGCGCCTGCACTACTTGCTGCACTAGATCCCACACCACTTCCTGGCTTAATAAGCTTATTTATTTTTACTTCGAATGCTAAATTTGAAAAATCACCAGCATACTCTTCAATCAAGGCAAGCAATGCTGCGCCTGCAACATTTTTTTCAGGATCGGTCGGTAAATGATAATCGTCAATATTAATAATGGTTATCGCTGCTTTGTCAACCTTACCTGAATTAGTATCACTAGCCGATTGGTTCTCTTTTCGATTCACCAATCGTATTTCCATTTCATCATATGGATTATCCACCGCAAAGCCCAAAATATCAAAGCCGCATACCATATTGGCTACAGTAGCAGGGGCTTTTATTTTTATCCATTGATTGATCGGAACCATTGTTGTCATGATAATAAAGACTTTTTGAAGCGTTTATAAATTGCCTACTTATTTTAGGAGACCCTTGCTGCTCTGATAATATCTGCGAACACACCTGATGCAGTTACATCGGCTCCTGCTCCTGCTCCCTTAATGACCATGGGCAATTCAGGATAACGCATGGTATAAAACAAGACTAAATTATCTTTACCATATAAATGATAAAAATCCGAACTAGTCGCAATAGGTTGCAACCCAACTTTCGCCGTAAACGTATCATCCTCCTCCTTTTCAAATTTGGCTACAAACTTTAATTTACAACCATTGGCTGCTGCAGCATCATACAATTTTTTAAAATGGGTTTCCTGCTTTTCCATTTCAGCATAAAAATCTTCAACAGATCCATCAAAACAACTTGCTGGTAAAAATCCTTCATTCACAATATCACTCATTTCAAGTTTTGTGCCCGCTTCACGTGCCAAGATCATAATTTTACGCATCACATCAGTGCCTCCTAAATCGAGTCTTGGGTCTGGCTCGGTATAGCCCTCGGCTTGTGCTTGTTGAACCACAGATGCAAAGGTTTTTCCATCTTGCCCACCTGTGTATTGATTGAATACAAAATTTAAAGTCCCCGATAATACTGCTTCTATTTTATGAATACGATCGCCACTGCGCATTAAATCATTCAGTGTGCCAATAATGGGTAAACTTGCCCCTACATTGGTTTCAAATAAAAAGGAAGCATTGTACGTACGTGCTAAATTTTTTAATTTTTGATAGCTTTCATAAGGAGCGGAGCAGGCAATTTTATTACAAGCCACAATGGATACTGCTTTTTCTAATAATTGAACATAGGTATTGGCGACCGTTTCATGGGCCGTTACGTCGACAAAAATGGAATTGCGCAAATTATTAGCTGTAATGGCCTTGATATAATCATGAATATTGCCCTCCGAGGCATGGGCCAGTTGTTGTTTCCAATCATTTAACTCAATGCCTTCCACATTTACCAATTGCCTTTTGCTATTGGCAATGCCAACAATATTTATTTGTAATCGCAAGGACTTTTTTAAGTACGCTATTTGTTTGTTTATTTGATCAATTAATTTACTGCCCACATTGCCAGCACCGGCTACATAAACATTTACTTGTTTATAAGAAGTTTCAAAAAATTCCTCATGCAATACGTTGATGGCTTTTTTCACATCACTATTGGCAATGACTGCTGTAATGTTTTTTTCCGATGACCCTTGTGCTATCGCGCGCACATTGATGCCATTGCGTCCCAATACCCCAAACATTTTACCACTCACGCCTGGATGGTTTTTCATTTGTTCTCCCACCAAAGCAATGATGGCCACCTCTTTTTCAACAATCAGCGGATCTACTTTAAGGGTATTGATTTCCTGTTCAAACTCGGCATCCACTGCTAGCTTGGCTTGAAAAGCATCATTGGCATTGATGCCTACACAAATAGCATGCTCAGATGAACTTTGTGTAATTAAAATAATATTGATTTGCTTTTTAGCAAGTGCTTCAAACAATCTTTTAGAAAAACCGGGAATACCCACCATGCCACTTCCTTCCAAACTTACCAAACATATGTCTTTGATACTTGATATGCCCCTAATAAAATTTGCATCTTGTAAGGATTCGTTTTTAATGAATGTACCAGGGTGCTCAGGTGCAAATGTATTTTTAATCCATAACGGAATGTTTTGATGCATTACTGGCTGGATCGTAGGGGGATAAATCACTTTTGCGCCAAAATGAGATAATTCCATTGCTTCCTGATAGGAAATTTGAGGAATTTCTTTTGCATTGTGGACCAACCGAGGATCGGCTGTCATCATCCCACTTACATCCGTCCAAATTTCTAAGGCCGTTGCTTTTACAGCTGCCGCCAACAAAGCACCGGTATAGTCCGAACCACCACGGCCTAGTGTGGTTGTGTTTCCCTCGTCATCGGCTGCAATAAATCCGGGTAAAATGTAGACATCAAAAGTATTGTTTTGGGAATGGGCAAAATAAGATTGAATGTTTTTGTTCGTTTTATCCTTGTCTACCAACGCATTTAAAAATTGTGCATTGGTTTTTATCAGCTCCCTTGCATCCACCCATTGAAGTTGAATTCCTTTAGAAATAAACGTAGCTGCTATAATTTTAGAGGCAAGTATTTCCCCATAACTTACTATTTTATCCTGCATCCGCGCAGACAATTCCTTTAACAAATACAGTCCCTCACAATTGGATTCCAATTCATTTAAGGTTTGTTTTACCAAACTTAAAGTTGCTGCTTGTGACTGAATTGGCAACAAAGTACGAACAACGTCCAAATGCTTTTGTTCAATATGTTGAATAATGGTTTTATACGCTTCATTGCCTTGAGAGGCACTTTGTGCCAATAACAACAATTGATCCGTTACGCCACTCATAGCCGACACAACCACAATGGTAGGTTCTTTTTTTAGGGCTGCAGTTACGATGTCAACCACTTTTACAATGGCTTCGGCACTTCCTACTGAACTTCCTCCAAATTTTAATACTTGCATACACCTAAATTTTTTTCACCATGACTATATTAAATAGCCATATATATTGTCGTCTTTGTTTATTTCGTTGTAGTTGATTTGATACCGATTCATTTGTGCAATAAGCACTTGGTAATCCTCTTTATTTTTTAGTTCCAATCCCACCAATGCGGGGCCTGTTTCCTTGTTGTGTTTTTGAATGTATTCAAACCTAGTAATGTCGTCCTCGGGCCCCAAGACATTGTTTACAAAATCTTTTAAAGCACCTGGTCTTTGTGCAAAGCGGATTAAAAAATAATACTTTAATCCTTCATACACCAATGACCTTTCTTTAATCTCTTGCATGCGCGCAATATCATTGTTGCTGCCACTCACAATACAAACAATGGTCTTCCCTTTAATTTGATCGGCATACGCATCCAATGCGGCTATGCTTAATGCCCCAGCCGGCTCCACCACCATGGCTTCCTCATTGTACACTTTTAAAATGGTCGTACAAATTTTTCCTTCTGGCACCAAGTGCATGTCATCAATCACCTCCTTGCAAATAGAAAAAGTATAATCACCTACTCTTTTTACCGCAGCTCCGTCTACAAACTTATCAATATTTTCAAGCTCGATGGGCATTCCTGATTGCAAGGCCCAATACATACTAGGGGCGCCTTCGGGCTCTAGTCCAATAATTTTAGTATGAGGGGTATATTGTTTAAAATAAGTGCCCACACCTGCACACAATCCGCCTCCGCCTACAGGAATAAATATATAATCAATGGGTGTGTTGTCTGTTTCTTTTTTTTCCAGCGCATAATCTTGTAAAATTTCAACCCCTACGGTTGCCTGCCCCGCCATAATATCGGGATGATCAAATGGAGGGATAAAAGTCATGCCTTGCGCTATGGTATATGCTTTTGCGGCTTTTGCAGTATCATCAAATGTGTCTCCCACTAAAATGACTTCCACGAAATCCTCCCCAAACATTTTGGTTTGATTCACTTTTTGTTGAGGGGAAGGAATGGGCATAAACACTACCCCTTTTACATTTAATTTTTTACAACTATACGCGAAGCCTTGCGCATGGTTGCCAGCACTGGCACAAACCACTCCTTTTGCCAATTGATCAGCTGATAATTGGCTCATCATATTGTAAGCCCCCCTTAATTTATAGGAGCGCACTATTTGTAAATCTTCTCTTTTCAAATAAACCCTGCACTGATATTTGCGGGATAAGTTGACATTAAATTGAAGTGGGGTATGGGTTACCACCGGCTTTAATCTTTTGGCTGCCCCTTCAATATCAAGTGCAGGCTTATTTATGATTTGATCATCACGCATTTAACTTTATTTTCCGGGTTGGTTTTCGGGACGTAAACTTCTTACCGTACGTCCTGCTTGCCACATTTCACTGTTGTGTAGCTCCGCCAACTCCAATTCTAATTTGGCACGGTAATCCTCCTTGCTATTGGAGTCAATAGATCGTGCCGATTCCTTACCCAAAGCTACGCTTTTGTACAATTCAGCAAACACAGGCAAAGTTGCATCACGGAATTTAGTCCACCAATCCAAAGCGCCTCTCTGTGCAGTGGTAGAACAATTGGCGTACATCCAATCCATTCCATTTTCCGCTACCAATGGCATTAGGGATTGCGTCAATTCCTCAACCGTTTCATTAAATGATTCAGAAGGGGAATGGCCATTTTCGCGCAACACCTGGTATTGTGCGGCAAAGATACCCTGAATGGCGCCCATTAAAGTGCCACGCTCCCCAGTTAAATCGGAATATACTTCCTTTTTAAAATCTGTTTCAAATAGATAACCCGATCCTACGGCAATACCCAAGGCAATAACGCGATCATATGCTTTGCCCGTTGCATCTTGGAAGATGGCAAAACTACTATTTAAACCACGACCTTGTAAAAACATTCTTCTCAGCGAAGTTCCTGAACCCTTGGGGGCTACTAAAATTACATCTACATCTGTAGGAGGTATAATACCCGTTTGCTCTTTATAGGTAATACCAAATCCGTGTGAAAAATACAATGCCTTGCCAGGTGTTAAATGTTTTTTCACGGTAGGCCACATAGCTATTTGTGCAGCGTCACTCAATAAATAACAAATAATGGTTCCTTTTGCCAAAGCTTCTTCTATCTCAAATAAAGTTTCGCCAGGAACAAATCCATCTGCAACCGCTTTATCCCAAGACTTTGAATTTTTGCGTTGCCCAACAATTACATTGATGCCATTTTCTTTTTGGTTCAATGCCTGCCCTGGACCTTGAACGCCATAACCAATCACGGCGATGGTTTCATTTTTTAACACTTCTTGTGCTTTTGCCAACGGAAACTCTTCGCGTGTTACTACATTTTCTTCGGTACCCCCAAAATTTAACTTTGCCATTTTTTTTTGTTTTAGTAAGATATAAAAAAATTATTTGTTGTTTGTATGTGTTAAAAGATTTGATTACTGCACTTTTACTGGTTCGCGTTTTTCGAAATCTTTTAATTTTTCATGGAACCCCGCACTCTCTTTGATGATGGCTACCCTTGCACTGCGCACAAATTCAACCAATCCAAAAGGTTCCAAGGCTTTCATTAAATTATTGGTTTCCTCACGGTGTCCTGTTGTTTCAAAAACGATAAAGTCTTTTCTGATGGCTACTGCCCGCGCGCCAAACTCTCTTAACAACCTTTCTACTTTTACTTTCTCCGTAATCTCTTCACTCAGCACTTTGTACAAAGCCAACTCCTGCCATACAATTTCATCATTGGTATTAAAATAGGCTTTCAATACTTCCACTTGTTTTTCAATTTGGCGTACAATTTTTACCACCATCTCAGGTGATTCTTGCACAACAATGGTGAAACGATGGATACCTTGCACTTCGGAGGGGGAGGTGTTTAAACTTTCAACATTAATTTTGCGTCTTGAAAAAATAATGGCAATTCGATTTAACAATCCCACGTGGTTTTCGGTATAAACTGTGATGGTATATTCTTGTTTTTCGTTCGCTTGTGTCATAAAATGGTTACTTAAGTCTGATTTCTGAAACGGAACATCCTTGTGGTACCATGGGAAATACATTGTTTTCCTTGCCTACCATTACTTCCAATAAATAAGATCCTTCGGTTGTTAACATCGTGGTTACCGCTTGGGCTAATTGTGCTCTTGCAGTTACCTTCGCACCTTCAATGCCATATGATTTTGCCAAGAGCACATAATCGGGGCTTGCTATATCCACAAAGGAATAACGCTTATCCATAAACAAGTCCTGCCATTGGCGTACCATGCCTAAAAACTGATTGTTTAAGATGAGTATTTTTACCGCTACCCCTGTTTGCATAATGGTTCCTAGTTCCTGTAAGGTCATTTGAAAACCGCCATCGCCAATGACGGCTACCACGGTTTTATCAGGTGCCCCAAATTTGGCACCAATCGCTGCTGGTAGTCCAAAGCCCATCGTACCCAATCCTCCAGAAGTTACATTGCTTCTTGATTTATTAAACTTTGCATACCGACAAGTTACCATTTGGTGTTGCCCTACATCGGTTACCATGATGGCATTTCCCTTCGTAGTTTCATTCACATGTCGAATCACTTCGGCCATGGTCATCTCTTCACAACTTGGATACATTTCGGGTTGAATACATTGTTCATATTCTTGTTTTGCGTAGGCTGCAAACACCGCTAACCATTCAGTTCGATCTTTTTGTTCGATACCAGCGGTTAACAAGGGCAATGTTTCTTTACAGTCACCCCATACGCCTATATTCGCTTTTACGTTTTTATCTATTTCAGAAGGATCAATATCTAAATGTATAATTTTTGCTTGCTTCGCATATTTATCCAATCGGCCCGTTACCCGGTCGTCAAAACGCATGCCTACTGCAATCAACACATCACACTCATTGGTCAACACATTGGGACCATAGTTTCCGTGCATGCCCAACATGCCCACATTTTGGGGATGGTCTGTTGGCAAGGCACTTAGTCCTAAAATGGTCCAGGCAGCCGGCATCCCCGACTTTTCAATAAAGTGGATGAACTCTTTTTCGGCCTTTCCTAAGAGCACCCCTTGTCCAAAAATGACCAATGGTTTTTTTGCTTGATTGATTAAGGCAACCGCTTCATCGATATAATTTTTTCGAATGACTGGTTTTGGACGATAAGACCTAATATGATTACATAGGGTATAGCCTGGATAATTAAATGATTGAAACTGCGCATTTTTTGTAATATCAATTAAAACAGGGCCTGGACGACCACTTCTGGCTAAGTAAAATGCTTTTGCCAATATGGCTGGTATTTCTTCGGCATCTGTAATTTGATAATTCCACTTGGTTACCGGCATGGTAATATTAATCACGTCGGTTTCTTGGAATGCATCAGTTCCTAATAAATGTGCAAACACTTGTCCTGTGATACAAACTAAAGGGGTACTATCAATCATGGCATCAGCCAGTCCCGTTACTAAATTGGTGGCGCCTGGCCCGCTGGTTGCAAATACCACACCCACTTTGCCCGAACTACGGGCATAGCCTTGTCCTGCATGGATTCCTCCTTGCTCATGACGAACAAGTATATGACTTAGTTTGTCTTTATAATCATACAAAGCATCATAAATGGGCATGATGGCACCGCCTGGATAACCAAAAATGATGTCCACCCCTTCCGCGATACATGCTTCTAGTACTGCTTGTGATCCTGTTAATTGTTGTTGCTCCATAATCTTTCTTTTAATCAGTGTCCGTTACACATCCTTCACTTGCATCCTTCACCAATTTTGCATATTTATACAAAACGCCATTGGTTACTTTTAGGGTTGGGGTAGGTTTTGCTGCACTTCTTTTTGCAATCGTTGCTTCGTCTACTTTTAAAGTCATTGTTCGTTTGGGCACATTCAACTCAATAATATCTCCATCTTCTACAATACCAATCAAGCCTCCTTTATAAGCTTCTGGCGTTATGTGACCCACCACAAATCCATGGGTGCCACCACTGAATCTTCCATCTGTAATAAGTGCAACTGATTTTCCTAAACCTGCGCCAATAATGGCAGAGGTTGGTTTTAACATCTCCGGCATTCCTGGTGCGCCCACTGGTCCTACATTTTTGATCACTACAACATCACCGGGTTGAATTTTCTTTGAATTAATGCCTTCTATTAATGCATGCTCTCCATCAAATACACGCGCTGGACCTACAAACAGATCACCTTCTTTTCCTGAAATTTTTGCAACGCTTCCGCCTGTTGCTAAATTGCCATACATGATTTGTAAATGGCCTGTTGCCTTAATAGGGTTTTCCTTAGGAAGGATAATTTTTTGTTGATCAAAATTTAAGTCAGGTGCTGTTGCAACATTTTCGGCAATTGTTTTTCCAGTCACGGTTATACAATCACCATGCAACCATCCTTGCGCTAACATATACTTCATTACAGCAGGCACACCTCCATATTGATGTAAGTCCTGCATTAAATATTTACCGGATGGTTTGAAATCGGCCAGTACAGGCATTTTATCACTGACGGTTTGAAAGTCGTCTTGGGTAAATTCAACGCCCACACTTTTTGCCATCGCAATGATGTGCAATACCGCATTGGTGCTTCCCCCTAATACCATGATGACTGCTACCGCATTTTCAAATGCTTTGCGCGTCATGATATCACGTGGTTT
>Ga0114960_10002940_pt1 | contig 13143 bp, 11 predicted proteins | sample C_130625_MF_Meta_FD_92637 | JGI IMG/M metagenome (GOLD analysis project Ga0114960, IMG submission 92637) | Freshwater microbial communities from Lake Croche, Canada to study carbon cycling - C_130625_MF_MetaG | ecosystem: Environmental > Aquatic > Freshwater > Lake | place: Lake Croche, Canada... | reverse complement strand
GTTTCGCAGCAAACAGCCGGGGGGGCCTGCAACAGGCGAGACTCAAGCTGACATCCATGCATGGTCTTCGGATGGAACTGGTTCGCGTTCGCACCTCAACGGCCCCTGGCTTGGGCCTCTGGCTCAACACCCTGCGCAAGGGCCTTGGCCACCTGGGCCACCGGGTGGAAATCATTGATAACGGTCCGGTTTATGTGGCCCTGCGGGCCAGCCACCCCGACATCGAGGGGCTGCTCTGTGTAGACGCCACCCTGCAGGCAGACCGGGACCAGGGGGGCCTGGAACTGCTCACCCGCCTGCGCTGGCATGGGCAACAGGGCAGCGACGAAACCCTGGTGCAGATGCGGGATCAGATCTCTGGGCTCATCGCCAACGGCCCTGGCCTCAGCCTGCGGGTTGCCTAGGCCCTTGCCGCTGTCCCTAGGCTGATCTTCCGCCGAACTGATCCAATGGAGCCCAGGCTGTTGGAACCCAGGCTGTCCCTACAGCTGGCTGAGATTGCTGCTGATACCACCACCCTGCGGTCCCTCGACTGGGACCGCAGCCGTTTTGACATCGAATTCGGCCTGCGCAACGGCACCACCTACAACGCTTTTTTGGTGCGCGGCGAACGCACGGCCCTAATCGACAGCAGCCACGCCAAGTTCCGCAGCAGCTGGATTCCCCAGCTGCAGGAACTCATTGATCCCCGCGCCATCGATCAGCTGATCATTTCCCACACCGAACCCGACCATTCGGGCCTGGTAGGGGACCTGCTGGAACTCAACCCCGAGCTGGAGATCATTGGCTCGAAGGTGGCGATCAACTATCTGGAAAGCCAGGTGCACCGCCCCTTTCGCCATCGGGCGGTGAAAAGCGGCGATGAACTCGACCTGGGGGTAAACCCCCAGAGCGGGGTGCAGCACCGCTTTGCGTTCCTCAGTGCCCCAAACCTGCACTGGCCAGACACGATCTTTAGTTACGACCACGGCACCGGGGTGCTCTACACCTGTGATGCCTTTGGGCTGCATTACTGCAGCGACGATGTTTTTGACCGCGATCCGGGCGCCATCGCCCCCGACTTCCGCTACTACTACGACTGCCTGATGGGCCCCAATGCCCGCAGTGTGTTGCAGGCGCTCAAGCGCATGGAGGCATTGCCGGAGCTGAAGCTGATCGCCACCGGCCACGGGCCGCTGCTGCGGGATCACCTCAACCTGTGGGTGGGCGACTACGGCGACTGGAGTAGGGATCGCAGTAAGGGAGACCGCTATGGGGCAGTGGTTTACGTGAGTCAATACGGTTTCTGTGATCGCCTCAGCCAGGCCATTGCCCGGGGGATCAGCAAAACCGAGCTGCCAGTGCAGATGGTGGACCTGCGCCGCACCGACCCCCAGGAGCTATCGGCCTTGATCGGAGAAGCCAGTGCCGTGGTGCTTCCCACCCCGCCGGCCAACCCCGATGCCGAGCTCCAGAAAAATTGGGGCACCCTGCTGGCGGCCCTCCATGCCAAGCAACCGGTGGGGCTCTACGACGCCTACGGCGGTAACGACGAACCGATCGATGCGGTGGCCAGCCAGCTGCGGGGCCTGGGCCATGCCGAGGCCTTTGTGCCCCTGCGCATCCGCAGCGTGCCCGATGCCGCCGCCTATCAACTCTGCGAAGAGGCCGGCACCGACCTGGGGCAGCTGCTGATGCGCGACCGGGCGATTGCGGCGATGAAGGCCCTGGATGCCAACCTCGACAAGGCCCTGGGCCGACTCAGTGGCGGCCTCTATGTGGTTACCGCCCGCCAGGGGGAAGGGGAAAGCAGCCGCAGCAGCGCCATGGTGGCCAGCTGGGTGAGCCAGGCCAGCTTTGATCCCCCCGGCCTCACCGTGGCCGTGGCCAAGGACCGGGCCATCGAAGCCTTAATGCAGGTGGACGACCACTTTGTGCTCAACGTGCTAGCCGAACAAAACCACCAGGGGCTGCTGCGCCACTTCCTCAAACGTTTTCCCCCCGGCGCCGACCGGTTCAGCGGCGTTGCCACCCTGGATACGGTGGCCCAGGGCGGTCCGGTGCTGGTAGATGCCCTGGCCTTCCTCGACTGTCGCGTGCAACAGCGGCTGGAATGCGCCGACCACTGGCTTATCTATGCCCTGGTGGAAAACGGCAACGTGGCCGACAACGACTCCCTCACCGCCACCCACCACCGCAAGGTAGGCAACCACTACTAAATGACTAGCTCCGCCCCCAGCAGCAGCGACGACCGCCAGGTGATCCAGCTGCCCCTAGACGAGGGGCTGATCTGCCTGCGGGGCCTAAGCCCCCGGCGGCTGCGCTTTGAGGTGGAATACGGCCTTGAGCGTGGCACCTGCCACAACAGCTTTTTGTTTGCCGGCTCCCCGGCGGTGCTGGTGCACCCGCCGGGGGAAGCCTTTGCCGCCCCCTTCCTAGGCACCCTGCGGCAGCTGGTGCCCCAAGACCAGGCCCTCACGGTGGTGCTGGGCGATGTGAACCCCAACCGGGTGGCGCTGCTGCAACAGCTGCTGGCCGAATGGCCCCAGCTGCAGCTGGTGGCCTCCAATGCCGGCGCCAAGCTGCTGCAAGAGCTTTGGGGCCGCCGTAAACCCAGCCCTGAAGCTGAGGCAAACACCAAGCCCATGCCGCCCTTGCCACCGATCCAGGTGGTGAAGGCAGAGGAAGTACTGCCCTTGGCGGCCGGTCGCTCCTTGCGGCTGCTGCCGGTGCCCACCCCCCGCTGGCCCGGGGGTCTCGGGGCCTTTGATAACGAAAGCGGCCTGCTGATGAGTGGCCGTTTCTTCGCCGCCCATCTCTGCACCAACACCTACGCCGAAAGCCACCGCAGCGGCACGGAAGAAGACCGCAGGTATTACTACGACTGCCTGATGGCGCCCATGGCCAGCCAGGTGGAGGCGGTGGTGGATCGCCTCGAAGAATTGCCGATCCGCAGCATCGCCCCGGGCCATGGGCCGGCCATCAGCGAAAGCTGGCGCAGTTTGTTGAGTGATTACCGCCGCTGGGGGGAAGGCCAACAGAAGGCCAGCCTGGCGGTGACCATGCTCTACGCCAGTGCCTATGGCAACACGGCCGCCATCGCCGATGCCATCGCCCAGGGGATTGCCCGGGCTGGGGTGCGGGTAAACAGCCTCAACTGTGAATTCAGCAGCGGCGAAACCCTGCTGGAGGCGATCCGCAATTGTGATGCCGTGCTGATCGGCTCCCCCACCCTCGGCGGCCATGCGCCCACCCCCATCGTTTCGGCCCTGGGCAGCCTGCTGGCGGCCGGCGACCGCCAGAAACCGGTGGGGGTATTTGGCAGCTTTGGCTGGAGCGGCGAGGCCCTCGACCTGCTGGAAAGCAAGCTCACCGATGGCGGTTTCAAGATGGCCTTTGCGCCGATTCGGGTGAAATTCAGCCCCGATGCCCCCACCTTGAAACGCTGCGAAGAAACCGGCACCGCCCTGGCGCGCCAATTGCAACAGCAACACCAACGGCAACAGAAACGCGGGGGCGGCGGCCTCAATGAAAGCCGCAGCGATCCAGCGGTGCTCGCCCTAGGCCGGGTGATCGGCTCCCTATGTGTGCTCACCGCCCGCAAGGGCTCCGGCGAGAACGCCCTCAGCGGCGCCATGGTGGCCAGCTGGGTGAGCCAGGCCAGTTTTCAGCCGCCGGGCTTCTCCGTGGCCGTGGCCCGGGACCGGGCGGTGGAGGCCCTACTCCATGGGGGCGATTGCTTTGCGCTCAACGTGCTGGCCGCCGGCAAGGAACTCGGCCCCATGAAGCAATTCCTGCAGCGTTTCCCCCCGGGCAGCGACCGCTTTGCCGGCCTCGAGCTGGATGTGAGCCCCGGCGGCCAACCGCTGCTGCCAGACGCCCTTGCCTGGCTGGAGGCCACGGTGGTGCAACGGATGGAATGCGGTGACCACTGGGTGCTCTATGCCCAGGTGACCGCCGGCGGGCTCTGGGATGAGGCCGGCCAAACGGCGTTGCACCACCGCCGCAGCGGCGCCTTCTATTGAAGGGGCGCTCCCGTGGATTCAGTCAATTTGTTGCAAATTGGCCTGGGCTTGCTCAAATGGATTGTCGTTCTTGGCCTGGGCGCGTGGCAGCAAGCGATCTGATAGCTAAGCCAAAGCAAAATCCCCTGCGCTACCGGGGTTTTGTACTGCTACCCCAGGAAGATCTGAGCTGGCTGGTGCGGCCAGAACGCAGCCCAATGAGCGTGCTTCCCTTTCGGGCCCCCGCCTGTTCAATCGCCGATGTAAAGGCCCTAGTGGATTGGCGCCTGGCCCGGCTCGAACGCTGCAAAAAGCCGCAACTGCGGCTAGTGGAATCGGAGAGTCAGCTGCGTAGCGCCTAAGCCGCCTGGGGCGGAGGGGTGGGCTCCCAGCTGTGAAGGGGCAACACCAAAGTGGCCCAGGTGGCCTGGCGCTGGGGGCGGGGCCGGCGCGACTGACGCACGCCAAAGGGCACCCGAACCACATTGGTGCCGGCCACATTCACTGTTTCACCCCGGTCCAACAGGTGCTGGAACGGTAGTTGCGGCCCTGTGCCCTGGCTGTCGTTGGTGCCCATGGTCCCCTTAAGCAGCGGTGACAAGGAAGGCACGAGCCCCTCCACCGCAGTTGCAACAGATAATGACTGAAAGGCAAGGGCTAAATCAAGGAGAAAACCTTAAATTTTCAGCGCTTAGGTAAATAGACCTGGTATCCCGCCCATCGGGCCTGCCTATCATTCCAGCGCCGCTGAGCAACTGCACACCAGGTTGCGGTCCCCATAGGCATTGTCGATGCGGGCCACCGCCGGCCAAAGCTTGTTTTGCCTGAGGCCCTCCACCGGAAAAGCCGCCTGCTGGCGGCTGTAGGGGTGCCCCCAGTGCTCCGCCGTTAGCGCCGCCAGGGTGTGGGGGGCCTGGCGCAGCGGGTTATCGCTGGCGTCAGCCGTGCCGGCCTCAATTGCCGCCACCTCGGCGCGGATCGCCGCCATCGCCTCCACAAAACGATTCAGCTCCCCCAGGGATTCGCTTTCGGTGGGTTCCACCATCACTGTGCCGGCCACGGGCCAGCTCACGGTGGGCGCATGGAAGCCGTAGTCCATCAAACGTTTGGCCAGGTCTTCCACCTCAATGCCCGCCGAGCGCTTGAGGGGCCTTAGGTCGAGGATGCATTCATGGGCCACCCGGCCCTGGGCGCCGCGGTAAAGCACCGGGTAATAGGGGTTGAGCATTTCGGCCAGGTAGTTGGCGGCCAGCAGGGCCACCGCCGTGGCCTGGCGCAGGCCAGCCCCGCCCATCATCCGGATATACATCCAGCTGATCGGCAGGATGCTGGCGCTGCCCCAGGGGGCCGCAGAAACCGCACCGATCGCCTGGTGGCCGCCGCAGGCCCCCATGGGATGGCCCGGCAGGAACGGGGCCAGGTGGGCAGCCACGGCAATGGGCCCCACGCCGGGGCCGCCGCCCCCATGGGGAATACAGAAGGTTTTGTGCAGGTTGAGGTGGCACACATCGGCGCCGAAATCGGCAGGACGACACACCCCCACCTGGGCATTGAGATTGGCGCCATCCAGATACACCTGGCCCCCATGGCGATGGATCAGGGCACAGATCTCGCCGATGCCGGCCTCAAACACCCCATGGGTGGAGGGGTAGGTAACCATCAGGGCCGCCAGCTGGTCGCTGTGGGCCTCCGCCTTGGCGGCCAGATCTGCCCGGTCGATGTTGCCCTCGCTGTCGCACTGCACCGCCACCACCTCCAGGCCGGCCAGCACCGCACTGGCGGGGTTGGTGCCATGGGCGCTGGTGGGGATCAGGCACACCCGGCGCTGGCCCTGGCCGCGGCTGCGGTGCCAGGCGCGGATCACCACCAACCCGGCGAATTCCCCCTGGGAGCCGGCATTGGGCTGCAGCGAAACGGCGGCAGAACCGGTGATCGCCGCCAGCCAGCCCTCCAACTCAGTAATCAGTTGCAAAAAACCGCGGGTTTGGGCCGCTGGGGCAAAGGGATGCACCCGGCTGAAGGCCGCCCAGCTCACCGGCTGCAGTTCAGCGGCGCCATTCAGCTTCATGGTGCAGCTGCCCAACGGGATCATCCCGTGCACCAGGGAAAAGTCTTTACTGGCCAGCCGCTGGATGTAGCGCAGCAGCTCGGTTTCACTGCGGTAGCGGTGAAACACCTCCTGGGTTAACCAGGGGGCCTGGCGCCGGCCAATGGCGCCCACCCCATCGGGCTCGGGCAGGGCCTGGAGCAACGGCGCCACCGCCGGCGCCGGCTGGCCCTTGGCCTCAGCAAACAGGGCCAACAGCCGGGCCAGCTCGGCCCCGTCACTGCAACTGTCGAGGCTGATACCCAGGCCCGTGGCCAAGGGCAAAAAGTTGAAGCCCGCCGCCTCGGCCCTCTCCAGCCAAGGGGCCGGGTCCGGCAGCTGGATCCGCAGGGTGTCAAAGGCCGGTGCCGCCTCCAGCTGATAGCCCAGCTGGCCCAAGCCCAGGGCCAGGGCGGCCGTGAGCCGCTGCAGTTGCTGGGCCTGGGCGGTGAGGCCCTCGGGGCCATGGTGCACCGCATAGAAACCGGCCAACACCGCCAACAGCACCTGGGCGGTGCAAATGTTGCTGGTGGCCTTTTCCCGGCGGATGTGTTGCTCGCGGGTTTGCAGGGCCAGCCGCAGGGCCAGCCGACCCTCCGCATCCTTAGACACCCCCACCAAACGGCCAGGGATCTGACGCCGGTGGGCTTCTGTGGTGGCAAAGAAGGCGGCGTGGGGCCCACCAAAACCAAGGGGCACCCCGAAACGCTGGGCACTGCCCACGGCGATGTCCACCCCCAGCTCGGCCACCGGCCGCATTAGCACCTGGGCGAGGGGATCGACGCAGGCGATCACCAGCACCCCCGCCGCCTTGGCCCGGGCAATCACCGCCGCGGGATCGGGGCAGCCGCCACTGGCGCCGGGCAGCTGGAGCAACAACCCAAAACTGGCTTCGCTGAACTGCATCGCCCCGGGCTCCCCCTGCAGCAGCTCAATGCCGAGCGGTTCCGCCCGGGTTTGGAGCACCGCCAGGGTTTGGGGGAAGAGGTCGGCCTGCACATGGAAGTGGCGGGCGCCGCTGGCACCCCTGGCGCTGCGGGCCAGGGCCATGGCCTCCGCCGCCGCCGTGGCCTCATCCAGCAAGGAGGCATTGGCGATCGGCAGGCCGGTGAGCTCTGTGATCAGCGTTTGAAAATTGAGCAGGGCCTCCAGCCGCCCCTGGGCAATCTCCGCTTGGTAGGGGGTGTAGGCGGTGTACCAGGCAGGGTTTTCAAACACATGGCGCTGCAGCAGCGCCGGGGTCCAACAGTCGTAATAACCCAGGCCGATCAGGCTGCGGTGCGGTTGGTTGGCCGCAGCCCTTTCGGCCAGTTCCGCCAGGGCCTGGCCCTCGTCGCAACCGTCGGGTAAGCCAGCCAGGGCCGCCGCCGCCGGCAACAGAATTTCCGCCGGCACACATTGGCCCAGTAATTCCTCCAGGTCATTGCAGCCCAACCGCTCCAACATCAAGGCCTGGTCCGCCGGCGCTGGCCCCAGGTGGCGCTGCAAAAAAGGGCTTAAGGGGGTCCCGGGGCGGTCGTTTGCACTGGCAACCATCAAGCTGCCCCTGCCAACTTGGCGCTGTAGCTGGCCGCATCAAGCAGATCATCAAATTGCTGGGGCTCGGTGGCGCTGAGCTCCAGCAGCCAGCCGGCGCCGTAGGGGTCTTGTTGCAGCAGTTCCGGTTGATCAACCACCGCCTGGTTTACGGCCAGCACCGTGCCTGAAAGCGGCGCATAGATCTCCTCCACCGCCTTCACCGATTCCACGGTGCCAAAGCGATTGCCCCGTTCCAACTGCTCGCCCACCGCCGGCAATTCCACAAAAACAATGTCGCCCAGCTGATCCACAGCAAAGGCACTGATGCCCAGCCGCATCCCGGCGCCACTGGGGCCTGCGTATTCATGGCTATCGGCGTAGCGCAGCTCAGCCGGAAAGGAGAGGGCCATCAGGGGGGATTAGGGGTGGGAAGTAGGAAGCGGGCTGGAAAGCGCCGCCAGTCTGGCTGAGAAATGCTCAGTTGATTGCATCCAGGCGGGTGAGGGCTGCCGCCAGGCCCAAGGCGGCGTGGCTGCGGTGGGTGCCCCCCTGGCTGAAAAGCACATAGGGCTCGCGCAGGGGCCCATCGGCCGAAAACTCACTGGTGCTGCCGTCAATAAAGGTGCCGCCAGCCATCACCAGCTCACTGGCATAGCCAGGCATCGGCGCTGGCACGGGATCCACATAGCCGCCCACCGGCGAACAGGCCTGGAAAGCCCGGCACACCTCCTGCAGGGCCCGGGGTTCACCAAAACGCACCGCCTGGATCAGATCAGTGCGCTCAGCCCCGGGTAGGGGTTGCACCGCCAGGCCCCGATCGGCAAACACCTGGGCCACCAGGTCTGCACAGATCAGCGACTCCGCCACCATCTGCGGCGCCAGGAACAGGCCCTGGAACAGCAAGCGATGGAGGTCAAAGCCGCTGCCGCCCTCCGAACCGATGCCCGGGGCCGTGAGCCGGCAGCAGGCCTGCTCCACCAACTCAGCCTTGCCCGCCACGTAGCCGCCGCTGGGGGCGATGGTGCCCCCCAGGTTTTTGATCAATGAACCGGCAATCAGGTCAGCCCCCACCTGGGGGGGCTCCAACGGCTCCACCAACTCGCCGTAGCAGTTGTCTACAAACACCACACAACCGGGCTGCAGCCCTTTAACCCGTTCGCAGAGGCGACCAATGCTGGCCACCGGCAGCGAGGGCCGCCAGCTGTAACCGCAACTGCGCTGGATTAACACCATCCGCGTGGGCGGTGCCAGGGCCTCGGCCAGGCCCTCCCCATCCACCGCCCCGGCGGCCGTGAGCGGCAGTTCGGCATAGCTGATCCCAAATTCCGCCAGGGAACCCTGGCCCTGGCCGCGCACACCGATCACCTCCTCGAGGGTGTCGTAGGGGCGGCCGGTGAGCGAAAGCAAGCGATCGCCGGGGCGCAGCACCCCAAACAGGGCCGCGGCGATCGCATGGGTACCACTTACGAATTGCAGGCGCACCGCCGCCTTCTCTGCCCCCAGCACCCGGGCAAAAACCCGATCAAGGGTGTCGCGGCCCAGGTCGTTGTGGCCATAGCCACTCACCGAGGCGAAATGGTGGGTGCCGAGCCGTTCCGCTTGGAACGCCGCCAACACCTTGGCCAGCTGGGGTTGCACGGCGGCGGTGCGGCGGGCGTCACTGGCTTGCAGCCGCTGCTGGGCGGCCGCCACGGCCCCCCAGGCGGCACCACTGGCCAGGGGCCATGGGGGGGGAGTAATCGGCAACACCATTAGAGCAAGCTTCCCCAGCCTCCCCCAACGGCAGTTCAGGGGGTCTAGCCGCTAAATTTTTGAGCTGCAAAGGACCATCTCGGTCCTGGTTGCCCCCTCGGAGATTCGCTTGGTCGTTGCATCCACCTCTGCCCCCAGCGCCGAGGAACTGCTCTATGCCCCGCGCGGCCCCCTACCGGCCCAGCAACGCAAGCTCAAGCGGGGCACCTTCGTTTTCATGCTGGCCAACCACGTGGGGGCCGTGGCGGCGCTGTTGCCGATGTTTTGGAGCTGGCAGGGGGTGCTGGCCTTTGCGATTCTGTACTGGACCACGGTCTTAGGGGTAACCCTGGGCTTGCACCGGCTGGTGGCCCACCGCAGCTTCGAGGCGCCCCGCTGGTTAGAACGGGTCTTGGTGTTGATGGGCACCCTGGCCTGCCAGGCGGGACCGCTGGAATGGGTGGGACTGCACCGCCACCACCACAAATTTTCCGATCAACCCAACGACCACCACGATGCCGGCCGCGGCCTCTGGTGGGCCCACAGCGGCTGGATGTTGCACAGCATTCCCGCCCTTGAACACAGCGAACGCTTTGTGGGCGACCTGCGCAAGGATCCGCTTTACCACTGGCTAGATCGCTGGTTCCTGCTGTTGCAGCTACCGGTGGGAGCGCTGCTCTACTGGATTGGCGAAGCCGGCCATGTGCATGGGGGGGGCCTAGGGATGCTGCTCTGGGGCATCCCGCTGCGGCTCACGGTTGTGTATCACGTGACCTGGTTGGTGAATTCCGCCACCCACTTCTTTGGCTACCGCAACTTCGATTGCCCAGATCGCTCCAGCAACTGCTGGTGGGTGGCAATCCTCAGTTTTGGCGAGGGCTGGCACAACAACCACCATGCTTTCCCCCATTCGGCCCGCCATGGCCTGCGCTGGTTTGAGTTCGACATGACCTGGCAACACATCCGCCTACTACGCAAACTGGGCTGGGCCAAAAGGATTCGGCTAGCCAAATACCCAGGTTGAGGTTTTAGAACTGAATTTGGTTGACAGCTGGCCACAAGTTTCTGCGGGAGCTGCCTAACTCGGGAGCTGCCTAGTTTGGGAGCTGCCTAGAGATTGGCTGCGTGCTTGGCTGCGTGACTTTTTTGAGCTGCCTGGGCTCAGGTTTGCTCTACTGGCAGCCCCTGATCGATACCAAGGGCGTTTTACCTATTCCCGATCGATGCCGAGCTGGCGGCCACAGCCCAGCCCCTAGGCAGCCTTGCGCAACTGCTCCAACAATTGATCGGCGCTGAGCTGCCCCGCCGGGGAAATGCCAACCGCCACCAGGGTGCGCTGCAGATCAGGCAATTCCGCATCCAGCTCCGCTGCGCTGTAGTCACGCAGGCCAGCCATCACCTCGGCAAACCGCTCCCGCCGCTGGCGCTTCTCCACCCCATAGGCCGCCATCACGCTGTCGCGGCATTGGCGCCAGGGCCGGCCGGCCGCCAACAATTCGGCCAGGGCCGCACTCAACTCCGGGGCTTCCTGCTCACTGATGCGCAGGTCAAAGCCGGGGGGCACCGCCTGCAAGCCCACAAAAATTTCCAACAGCTCCCCCGCCCCGAGCACGGCGCCGTCGGAGCCCACCAGGGCCACGGCTGACTGGTTTAGGGCCGCCAACAGCTCTGGATCTGCGGCCAGGGCCCCTGCCGCCTCGGCGGAAAGCCGCTGATCCCCTGGGGCCAGCTTGTCCGCCTGGGCGGCCGCTAGCCAGCGGTTGCAACCGCCCAGGGCAAGAAACACCTCCGGGCCGGGGGAGGCCAACTTGCGATTGCGCAGGTTGGAGAGCTGGGAACTGTGCAACCTGCCCAGATCTAGGCGCTCCGCCAGGGAGGGCAACACCCGGTGGGACCAGCCATTGCGCTCATGCCAAGCGCGCACCAAAGCGGCAAAGGCCCCATGGCCAGCCTCCAACTGCTCCCGGTAGCCCACGCTTGGTCAAGATTCGTATGGATCATATTTTAATCATTGTTAACTCTGTCTTCGGATCCAGAGCGAGAGAAGATCATGCCCCTTGCGCAATCCGAATCCGTATTGCTAGGATTTCCCCATCGATAGCCATGCGCCGCGAATGACCGCCTCCCTGGGCCGGCTGCCCATAGCCGCCATCACTGCCCCCCGCCGGTCCCCCACCCTGCGCCATCCGCGCCGGGGCGAGGCTGAAGGCACCATCCCCAGGGGGGCCCGCTGGGGGACCCTGGGTTTCATGGTGGTGATTCACCTGCTGGCGGTTGTGGCCCTGCTGCCCCAATTCTGGAGCCTGCCCGCCGTTGCCACCCTGTTGGTGCTCTATTGGCTCACCGCCTGCCTGGGCGTAACCATTGGCTACCACCGGCTCCTCAGCCACCGCGCCTTCCGGGTGCCCCAATGGCTAGAGCGCTTCTTCGCCACCTGCGGGGCGATTAGCTGCCAGCACGGCCCGATCGACTGGGCCGGCCTGCACCGGCACCACCACAAGTTCTCCGACACCGACGCCGATCACCACAACAGCCACCGCGGCTTCTGGTGGAGCCACATGGGCTGGATGTTTGAAGAAATCCCCGCCATGGCCTCGGTGCCCCGGCTCACCGGGGACCTGGCCCGCGACCCTTACTACCGCTGGTTAAACAAGTATTTCCTGCTGCTGCAACTGCCCCTGGCGGGTCTGCTCTTTTGGATCGGCACCGTCACCGGTGCCGGCGGTTGGGCCCTGGTGCTCTGGGGGATCCCCTTGCGCCTAGTGCTGGTGTATCACATCACCTGGCTGGTGAATTCCGCCACCCATTGCTGGGGCACGGTGGCTTACCCCAGTGGTGACGCCTCCCGCAACAACCCCTGGGTGGCCGCCCTCACCTTTGGCGAAGGCTGGCACAACAACCACCATGCCTTCCCCCATTCCGCCAAGCACGGCCTGCAGCCTGGCCAGATCGACCTCACCTGGCAGCACATCCGGGTGATGCATGCCCTGGGCTTGGCCACCCAGGTGCGCCTACCGGTGGGCAGCAAGCACCCCGCCCGCTAAGATCAATGGTTGGCCTTCTCGGCAGCACTCAGGAATCCAGTCCCCATGGCGAAGCGCGTACAAGTAGTTCTTAACGAAGACGTTCTGAGCCTCGGCAAGAGCGGTGATCTGGTGGAGGTGGCCCCCGGCTACGCCCGCAACTTCCTGCTCCCCACCGGCAAGGGCCTGAGCGTCACCCCTGCGGTGCTGCGCCAGGTGGAGCACCGCCGCGCCAAGGAGGCCGAACGCCAGGCCGCCCTCAAGGCCGAGGCCGTGGCCTTCCGCACCGCCCTCGACACCATCGGGCGCTTCACCATCAAGAAGCAGACCGGTGGGGACGATGTGCTGTTCGGCACCGTGACCAACGTGGACGTGGCCGAAGCGATTGAAGCCGCCACCAAGCAGCCCGTCGACAAGCGCGACATCACCGTGCCCGAAGTGCACCGCACCGGCAGCTACAAGGTGCTGGTGAAGCTCCACCCTGAGGTGGTAGCTGAAATCAACGTGGAAGTGGTGAGCCACTGAGCCGCAAAGGGGCCAGGATGGGGGGCTACTGCCCAGTTAATTGCCCATGGTCACTGTCCCGCTGAGCGGCCCAGAACGGGAACGGCCGCACCGGGACAGCGCTGACCTGTTCGAGGCCACCCCCGATCAGCTGCCCCCCCAGAACCTGGAGGCCGAGGAGGCGGTGCTGGGGGGCATCCTGCTCGATCCCGACGCCATCGGCCGGGTGGCCGAGGTGCTCCAGCCCGAAGCCTTCTACCTGGGCGCCCACCGCGAGATCTACCGCACCGCCCTGATG
>Ga0114960_10002936_pt1 | contig 13156 bp, 15 predicted proteins | sample C_130625_MF_Meta_FD_92637 | JGI IMG/M metagenome (GOLD analysis project Ga0114960, IMG submission 92637) | Freshwater microbial communities from Lake Croche, Canada to study carbon cycling - C_130625_MF_MetaG | ecosystem: Environmental > Aquatic > Freshwater > Lake | place: Lake Croche, Canada... | reverse complement strand
AGTTATTCATCATATGGCTGATTCTGAAGCGCAGTCATATGCACGGATCAGACGATTGATTGCAGAACCTGAAGGAACTTCTATTCAGGGTTACGACGAGAACGCTTGGGGAGATTCAGCCGTACTTGGTTATGCAACTCTGCCGATTGATTTCTCAGTTAAAGTTTTTAGCTCAGTACGCGCCTCCTCACTGGTAATGATTGAGCGACTAGCTGAATCAGACCTAGCTAAATCTGGCCTGCACTCTGAAAGCGGTCTTTACACCATAGAGAAATGGTGCCGCACCTACACAGCGCATCCGCTTGATCACATTGGCCAAATTGAAAAAGCGCTGCGGGGAGAAAACTAAGCCGATTCGGTTGGGTTTTATTCGATGCTCGCTCAACTAAAAGATTTGCGTTCGCACGATGGTTTTAATTCGCTAGCTATCTCGCGCTTTATCTCTAACTTTGGAAATGGTTTATCTCCGATCGCACTTGCTTACGGAGTCTTGAGCATTCCTGGGGCCGATGGCAGTGACTTAAGTTTGGTAATGGCGGCGCGCTTTGTTCCGTTAATCGCGTTCATGTTATTTGGTGGCGTAATTGGCGATCGTTTTAAGCGTAATCGCATCGTGGGAATTTCTGACATTTTAGGTTCTTTTTTTGCGGCAGTTAGCGCAGTCTCATTTATAGCTGGTTTTCCATCGGTCTGGTTGTTGGCACTAATGGGCGCACTCTTTGGAGTTTTAAATGCACTCTGGTGGCCAGCTATGTCTGGCGTAATGCCAGAAATTTTACCGAAAGAGAAACTGCAACATGGCAATGCGGTAGTGGGCTTGATGACAAATACTGGTTTTATCGCTGGAACTTTGCTCGGTGGTGTCGTTGTTTCGCTATACGGATCTGGTTGGGCTCTACTGACTGATGCGATGACCTTTTTCATTGCAGGAATCTTGGTACTAAAAATTGATTTACCTGCGATGCCGCTACGTGAAAAGAATTCAATGCTGCATGACTTAAAGCTAGGCTGGATTGAATTTTCATCTCGATCTTGGGTAGTTGCAATGGTGATTACCTTTGCGGCAATTAATGCTTGCTTCGAATCTATGTTGCAGGTGTTGGGGCCGCTTGCGTTCAACAAGGGGGACTCAGGGCCGAGGAATTGGTCTTATAACTTAGCCGCGCTAACAGTTGGCATGATGCTTGGCGGCATAGTTGCACTGAAAGTTAAATTCTCTCGCCCATTAGGAATTTCCATGATCTTGATCTCGGCATCTGCCGTTTGGGATTTTGCGATAGCGCTAGAGCTGCCAATTATTTTTCCAATCACGGCCGCCCTCTTTTCTGGTTTTGCCCTAGAAATTTTCATTGTTATTTGGAATACCTCAATGCAAAAACATATTCCCGAAGAATCTTTCTCACGAGTTACTTCATATGATGCTTTCGGATCTTACGGAATTGCACCACTTGGCATTGTTGTAGCTGGTCCGATTGCAGCCATGATCGGTATTTCAAATGCACTTTGGTGGACTGGTGGGATCACTTGCATCGCTGCTTTACTGTCGCTACTTGTTAAATCTGTGCGTGATCTGCGCTAAGCGAGCTTAACAATGCTCAATAAGCCCATTAGCAGCCAGTAAAGAGTTAGGCTTCATTCAAGTTAACTAGCCGAGAGCGAGCAAGTCTTTGTCTAATCAGGTAGTACCACCAAAGCTACGTGGCTGGTTTCACTTAGGAGCAACTCCGGCAGTGATAATCGCTTCGCTCGTTCTCTTTCTTCTTAGTCGCAACTCAGTCAAGTTTGCGATCGCCCTTTATTCGATAACGGCAATTTTATTGTTCAGTGTTTCTGCCATTTACCATCGCGTTCCGTGGTCGCCGGCTAAAAAGAAAATTTGGCGTCGCTGGGATCATGCCAATATCAATTTACTAATCGCTGGTTCATATACTCCGTTTGCTGTTACTTTGCTCGAAGGTCGTGATCGCACAATTTTGCTTTCAGTAATCTGGACTGGTGCGCTAATTGGCGTTGCTGTTCGAGTCTTCTGGGTTGGTGCGCCACGTTGGTTGTATGTTGCTAACTATTTAGTTCTAGGCTGGGTGGCAGTTATTTATACGCCGCATCTTTATCGGGCCGGCGGCTGGTGGGTAATTTTGCCAATTATTTTCGGTGGCTTGCTTTACTCAATTGGAGCAATTTTCTACGCACTCAAGCGACCAGGGCGTGAGGCAAAGTATTTTGGCTTTCACGAGTTATTCCATATCTTTGTTCTAGCCGCATGGATCTCGCAATATGTGGCAATTTGCATTGCCGTATATAGATCCCGCTAATTGAGCCCATTTTCACCCCACATTAGCGCTGCGCTAACCCCACTTTTAGGTATGGCCCTTTTGCTCTAATCTAAGCCTTCCGTAAGTGTTTAAAGAGCATAAATGAGGTAGCGATGGCCGAGAAAAACTCCTTCCTTAATTGGGTTGGATTTAAAGGTGAAGAGAGCAGTCAGCCAAATTCGGTTGATCGTATTCGCGAGCTGGAAGCACAGTTAAATGACTTGCGCTCACGCCGCGATATAACCACGCTATCAAAAGAAGAATTTGAAATTCTGGCCACTGAAACTGCCATGACCATGATCAAGTCAGCGCAGCTACGCGAAGCAAAAGCACAGGCTGCTGCCGATCGCTTAGTTACCGAGACAAATCGTGCTGCTAAAGATGCGCTAGAAAATGCAGAGCAGAAAGCTCGATCAGTTCTCTCTGGCGCCGAAACTCGTGGCCGAAAGTATTTACAAACAGCTGAATCTGAAGCTGAAGAAATGGTTGCTAAAGCAGAAGTTGAAGCCGAAACTCTTTTTGAAAATAAGAAGCGCGAAATAAATGCAATGGCTACAGCTGCGCGCCGCGAGGGTGAACGGATTATTACTGAGGCAACAGGCGAAGTTGGAAATTACCGCCAGTGGCTAGCTAGCGTAATTTCTGAAGCTGAACGTCTATACAAAGTACAAACCCAATCTCTTGACCAAGCTGAAAGTGCAATTCAGCAATCACGTGCTCGACTCCAAAGTTCATTCGAGCGATTAGAACAATTGCAAGAACTAGTGCTTCAGAACTTAAATGCTGATGACACAATTATTAATCGTGGTCCAATCCGCGTAGCTAGCGAACGAACTAAGGTAGCGATTGACGCACCTAAAAAGGTGAAGTCGACAGCCCGCAAACCGGTGAAAAAAACTGCGGCCAAAAAACCAGTAAAGAAAGCTGCTGCAAAACGTAAGTAGTTTCTTACCGAGTACCAAAAGTTATGTCATCAAAAAAACGTGGGATCACCCATATCCCGGCGATCGATGGTTTGCGCGCCGTTGCAGTAATCGCGGTAATGCTTTATCACTTAGGTTTTTCTTGGATTCCCGGTGGATTTCTCGGCGTAGATCTATTCTTCGTAATTTCTGGCTACGTTATTACTCGCTTACTTCTCGATTCAATTCAGCGCAGTGGTGGCTTGGATCTACGAGCTTTTTATTTAGCCCGAGCCCGGCGCTTACTTCCTCCGTTGTTGTTTATGATTTTTGGAACCGCAATTTTTGTTGGTGTTTGGGCACCAGAAACGACTCGACGTTTAGTTAGTGATGCGCCTTTTTCAATCTTCGGTGGCATGAATTGGTGGCTGGTTTTTCGTCATACTGATTACTTTGAGGCCATTGGCCGCCCACCGCTGTTACAGCACACTTGGTCACTAGCCGTTGAAGCGCAGTTCTATCTTTTTTGGCCTTTAGTACTGCTGCTAATTCTTAAGTGGTTTGGCAAGAAACGAATTCCTGGGGCAGCACTAACTATCGCTGCCATTTCCGGAATTACCTTGTTTATTGTCTCTCTCTCACTCGATGCTTCAAGTAGTTCACAAGTTAGCCATGTTTACTTTGGAACCGACACTCACAGTATTGGCTTATTCCTGGGCGCAGCTTTGGCGGTTAGTTGGATTCCACAAAATTTGAAAAGTGAAGTTACTCAGCGGGCTCAAGATTTCGTAGATGGCATCGGCGTAATTGGTTTCATCGGAATTCTTGGGGCGTTCTTATTTATTAATGAAAGTGACACAACGCTTTATCGAATAGCTTTCCCACTTGCTGGAATTTTTGGTTGTGCGATTTTGACTTCGATTGTGCATCCAGCGTCTCGTTTCGCGCCATTATTGCGCACCCAAGCACTGGTATGGATTGGCGAACGTTCATATGCAATTTACTTATGGCACTGGATTGTTTTCCAATTAACTCGTCCCCGAGTAGATCTAGCTGGACAAGATTGGGCCCTCTATACAGTACGTTTCTTAATAGTTTTAGCACTCGCCGATATTTCACTGCGCTTAGTAGAACTACCTGTTCGAACTGGCGCTGTGGAATCCTGGTTTCGCGGCATGAAATATCGAACTAAGAAAGTTCGAATCAGACAAAAAATTTCGGTGACCATAGGCGTCATTGCTATGCTCGCCTCAGCGACAGCAATTAGTGCAAACGCTATTTCAGTTTCTGACCATGAAGCTGCTGCCTTAAAAAAAGAATTGCCCCAAGAACTTAAACCTGTCACGCAAAATCCTGCAGCGATCTCAAATGTGGCACTGCCTGACATCTGGGTTACCGGCGACTCAGTAATCTTAGGTATCCGATATGAACTTGGTGATCTAAGAACAATCGGTTTAATAAATGCGCGAGTCGGCCGTCAAGCGCCAGAATTATTAGAGGTAATTAAGCACGATAAGTTAACTGTCGGCGATGCTCCTATTATTTTTGACTTAGGAAATAACAACTCACTTACTCGAAATCAAGTTGCCGCTATTTTCACCGAACTAGAAACTCAAAGCCAGATTGTTGTTGTGAATACAGCAGTACCAAGACCATGGCGCGACGCAAATAATGCACTTATTGCCGAGTACGCAGCCACAAATTCTCGAGTTCAAATAGTTGATTGGGCTGCAATCTCACAGGATCATCCCGAGTATTTCGCACCTGATGGCGTACATCTGCGGCCAGCTGGAATCAGGGTTTATGTGGCTGCCATTATGGAAGCTTTGAGTAAGTAGCCTTACGGAAATACTAAAGCTACAAACCTCAACGATAGAAACTCGAAAAATTAGGGACGATTGATTTGTAAAATTGCAAATAAAAAGACCCCGAGCAAATGCTCAGGGCCCTTTTATTAATTTGTTTTACAGTTAGTTACTTACTTGTATTGACCAGGCAATCCGAAAATTTTCGCTGGCGCAACTTGACCATCTGAGTAAACGCTGGAAACTCGGAACTGAGTCCAACCACCATCACTCTTGGCCATTTCTAAAGTTGTTTGATCAACTGGAAGTGTCGCAACGCTCTGCCAAGTTTTTCCATTTGGTCCAATTTCAACCAAGTAACCTGTTAGACCATCAGTTGCCGCTGGAGCAAACCAACGCAACTTAATTCCAGTTGCTGTACCAAGTGCAACAAACTTTGATGGAGCTTCGATAGTTGAAACTGCTGCTCCCATTGATGCAGATTCGGAGGGGCTTGCTGAAGCTTCAGCAGTTGAACTTGCCTCAGTAGATGCGCTCGCTGTTGGCATTGGTGCCGCATCGTCATTTTTTGAAGATGATTGTGACCAAACTACAAATGCAAGTAGTGCGATACCAACAATTACAGCCATTACAACGCGACTTGATGCGCCTTGTTGTGGTTTAGCAGCAGGTGCTGGTGTAGCAGGACGAGCAGGAGCAACTGGAGCTGACACACGTGGCGCAGATGAAGTTACTGGAACTGCTGGAACTCTTACCGATGCTGCCGAAGATTTCTTAGCAGCGGCTTTCTTTACAACACGCTTCTTTGGAGCTGCTTTCTTGGCAACTTTCTTTACAGCTGCTTTTTTCGCAACTCTCTTCTTTGCTACTGCTTTTTTAGCTGGCTTCTTAGCAGCAGCTTTTTTAATAGTTTTTTTAGCAGCTGGCTTCTTGGCAGCGGCTTTCTTTTTGGCTACAGCTTTTTTAGCTGGTGCTTTTTTGGCAGGTGCTTTCTTTGTTGCTTTCTTAGCAACTTTCTTTTTTACAGCCACGTTCACTCCTTGGGTAGCGGTACGCACGCAAGTAACGCACTCGGATAAGCCAAGGTTACCGTAGCGATTAGAGCATTTCTAAGACAAAGGGGGCTATTGCGCGTAGCGATTTTCCACGATGACTGATGGCGTCTTTCTCGGAAGCGCTCATCTGCGCGCTTGAAATTGTTAATCCGTCAGGCCGAAATAGCGGGTCATATCCAAAACCATTTTTCCCGATCAGTTCGTGACCGATAGCGCCATAAAAACGCCCTTCGCGGGTGACTTCACGGCCATCAGGCATTACTAGCGCAGTTACGCAGATGAAGTAAGCAGTTCTTCTCCCATCGGGCACATGGATTAACTCTTGCAAAAGTTTCGCATTATTTGCAGCGTCATCGCCATGGGTGCCGGCGAATCGTGCCGAATAAATTCCAGGTGCGCCATAGAGTGCTTCGACACAGAGGCCACTGTCATCAGCTATTGCAGGTAGCCCAGTTTCTGCACAAATTGAACGAGCCTTCAGCAGCGCATTTTCTTCAAAAGTATCGCCGGTTTCATCGACATCACTTGTCTCTGGAAATTTTTCTAGCCCAAGTAGCCGAACGCTTCCAGGTGCTAACTCATCGAGGATACGTCGGAATTCTTCGATCTTGCCTTTATTGCGAGTAGCTAAAACTAAATCTTTCATCGATATCCCTTACGCAGTCTATAAAATAATTTTGGCTAGCTTTTTCCTAAATAATTATTTTGCCAACGCCGCAGCTTGAAGTTTTCCTAAATCTTTACAACCTGCAACAGCTAGATCTAATAATTGATTTAGTAGATCGCGATCAAACGGAACACCTTCAGCAGTGCCCTGCACTTCAATAAATCTTCCATCTCCGCTACAAACCACATTCATATCAGTATCTGCGCGCACATCTTCTTCATAACAAAGATCAAGCATTGGGACGCCACCAACTATGCCAACACTTACTGCTGCTACCGAGTCAGATAGTGGATTAGCAGTTGCTTTAATATGGCCTTGAGTTTTTGCCCAAGCAATCGCATCAGCTAACGCTACGTATGCACCAGTAATTGCAGCGGTGCGAGTTCCACCATCGGCTTGCAAAACATCACAGTCAATAACAATTGTGTTTTCACCCAGTTCTTTGGTGTTAACAATGGCGCGCAAAGAACGACCAACTAAACGAGAAATCTCTTGGGTGCGCCCACCTAACTTGCCTTTAACGCTCTCGCGATCAGAGCGGGTGTGAGTGGCGCGGGGCAACATCGCATATTCTGAAGTTACCCAGCCAGTACCACTGTCTTTTAACCAACGTGGCACACCAGGTGAAAATGAAGCAACGCAAAGGACGCGAGTTTTACCGAACTCAACTAGGACTGAGCCTTCAGCGTGATCAAGCCACTTTCGAGTGATTTTTATTTCGCGCAGATCAGTTACAGCACGGCCATCATTACGTATGGTTGTCATCATTTCCTCAGTCATCTTTCGTTTTTGGTTAGTGAATATCTAGTTTTTTTAATGTTAGTTGAACTTAAGTTAGCGATTGATGTTCTACTTGCCCAACTTCTGGGCCTAAGAATCGTCTAGCAAGCGTTTCAAAAGCAACCGCATCACCAGTGGCTAGGAAGCGATGAGTTGCTGGCGTGCTGTTATCAGTGCGCAAGGAATCGCTCTCTACCAAGATGCGATAAAGATCCTTGGCCGTTTCTTCTGCACTAGAAACTAAAGAAACATTATTTCCCATTACATATGAAATCACACCGGTTAGTAGTGGGTAATGAGTGCATCCTAAAACTAAAGTATCAACATCGGCTTGCATAACTTCGGCCAAATATTCTTTAGCAATTTTTGTAATTTCAGCACCAGATGTTTCACCGCGTTCAACAAATTCAACAAAGCGCGGGCAAGCAATCGAAGTAATCTCAAGATGTGGCGCAGCTGCAAAAGCATCTAAGTAGGCTGCTGAATCAATAGTTGCACGAGTTCCGATTACACCAATTCGACCTGAACGACTTGCGGCAACTGCGCGGCGCACTGCCGGTTGAATAACTTCAATTACCGGAATTGAATAGCGCTCACGTGCATCACGTAACATCGCAGCACTTGCCGTGTTACATGCAATCACAATTGCTTTCACGCCTTGTGCAACCAGGAAATCCATTAGCTCCAAGGAAAATTCGCGCACCTCGGCAAGTGGACGTGGGCCATAAGGGCCACGCGCGGTATCGCCGATATAAAGCGTGGATTCATTCGGTAATTGATCAAGTATTGCTCGAGCCACAGTTAATCCGCCGACGCCAGAATCGAAGATTCCGATGGGCGCGTTACTCATGTGTTGAAGTCTAACGGGCGAGGTGAAAAGAGCGGTAAATATAGGAAGGCTTACGCCCAGAGCTGCGTATCTAGACCTTCGGCAGCAGCTTCACTGGCAGCACCATAAATGCCAGTAGATAAGTATTTCCAACCTGCATCGCAGACTATAAAGGCGATATCGGCTGATTTTGCTGCTGCAATTGCTTCATTTCCCATTGCCAAGGCTGCATGCAAAATTGCGCCAGTTGAGATTCCAGCAAAAATTCCTTCGACTTCTAATAAATCACGCACCCGCCGTACTGAATCTTCGGCACCGACTGAAAAACGTCTAGTTAATACAGATGCGTCATAAAGCTCTGGTACAAAACCTTCATCGATATTTCGTAAACCGTAAACAACTTCACCGTAACGAGGTTCAGCTGCCACAATTGCTATGTCAGGATTCTGTTCACGCAAATATTTTCCAGCACCCATCAAGGTTCCAGTGGTTCCTAATCCGGCAACAAAATGAGTAATCGTTGGCAAATCTTTCCAAATTTCAGGGCCAGTACCACGATAGTGCGCTTCGGTGTTTGCAGGATTTCCATATTGATATAGAAAAACCCATTCTGGATTTTGTGCTGCTAATTCTTTCGCGACTCGTACTGCCTCATTTGACCCACCTGCAGCAGGAGACGAAATTATTTTTGCGCCCCACATTTCAAGTAACTGTCTGCGTTCAGGGCTAGTGTTTTCCGGCATTACGCAAATCAAGTTATAACCGCGAACTTTTGCAGCCATCGCTAATGAAATTCCAGTGTTGCCACTAGTTGGTTCCAGAATTGTGGCGCCAGGTTTTAGCGAACCATCGTGCTCAGCAGCATCGATCATGGAGATCGCTGTGCGATCTTTAATTGAACCAGTTGGGTTTCGATCTTCCATCTTTGCCCAAAGTCGAACATTTGGTGCCGGTGAAAGACGAGGCAAACCAATTAGCGGTGTGTGGCCAACTGAATCTGCGAGGGAATCAAAGCGAGCCATTATTAGCCACCAGCGACAGCAGGCAAGATAGTGACTGAGTCACCACTTTTTAATTGCGCAGATAACGAACCGATGAATCGAACATCTTCATCGTTTACATAAATATTGATAAAACGACGAAGTGCGCCATTCTCAAGTAGTCGATCAGCTAACCCTGGATATTGAGCGTCTAAGTCTGCGATAACTGACGCAAGATCGGCACCTGTCGCTGAAACTAACTTCTGTTCTTTTGTAAAAGGACGAAGAATGGTTGGGATACGGACTTCTACAGTTACGCTCATGTCTTAATTCTCTCTGGTTACTGTTGTTGTTACAAATTGAAAGCAAATAAAACTTTTCGGTGCAGTTGGATTGGTTTTTTTAAATGAATTCGACCGGCTCTTCAGTAACTACGCCATCAATTATTCGATATGAACGAAATTCGGTTGCAGGTGCAATCTCTTCGCGGGTAGATACCAAGACATAATGCGCACCAGGTTCACCGGCATAAGAGATATCTGTGCGTGATGGGAATGCTTCAGTTTCGGTATGTGAATGATAAATAACAATTATTTCTTCATCATTGTCATCGACCTCGCGATAAAGAGCTAACAAATCTTTTGGATCAAATTCATAAAAAGTTGGTGACGCCGCCGCATTGAACATTGGCTTAAGGCGTTCTGCGATTCCATTACGACCGATAATTACGCCACACGCCTCGTTTGGATATTCGGTTCTTGATTGGGCCAAAATTGCGTCAGCCATTTCTTGCGGAACTTGCAATCCGGTTACAGTTGACATGTCCGTTTTTTCCTCATTTGATAGTAACTCAGGCATTTAAAAAACTAGTGATAACCCGCTGGTATCGCCCTTTATCTGAAGATAAATAGTCTACCTGTCGGAAAAATATTAAAAAAGTTGCGAATCAGTCGCATTTATTCTTGCGAAAACCCTAAATCAGGCGCACCATTTACCTTGGTTCGGATTAACCGCGTTAGTCAGACGAGACTTTCATATGATTTCTCGTATGACCTGCGGTGCGCATCTGAACGCCAACCTCGCCCGAGGTCTGGTTTGACCAAGCCCCACGGAGGCTTAATTAAATGATTCAACTCACCACAACCCAATGGGATGCCGTTTACAACGTATTCTCATTCGGTCTAATTGCAATGCTCGCATGCACCGTGTACACACTTGTGTCACAAGGTCGCGTAGCACCTAAGTACCGCAACGCCCTTGTAATGTCTTCAATGGTTACATTCATTGCTGGCTACCACTACTGGCGTATCTTCAACTCATTCGGCGAAGCATCAACAGCTATGTCAGTTAAGGTTTCTGGCGAGCAGGGTGCATTCAATGAGGCATACCGTTATGTTGACTGGCTTCTAACTGTTCCACTACTTCTAGTTGAAGTAATTGCAGTACTTGCACTTGCAAAGGAAGTTTCACGTTCACTAATCACTCGTTTGGTTCCAGCATCAGCTGCAATGATCGCACTTGGCTACCCAGGTGAAATCTCAAACGATCAGAACACACAGATCCTTTACGGTGTTCTTTCAACACTTCCATTCCTATACATCCTCTACGTACTATTCGTAGAACTTGGTAAGTCACTAGATCGTCAACCAGAAGGTGTAGCAGCAACTGTTGGTCGCTTGCGCCTACTTCTAATTGCGACATGGGGCGTTTACCCAGTTTCATACATCCTAGGTATGGGTGAAGGAATGGCTTCAGCAAATCAGTTCGTTGGCGTTCAAATTGGTTACACAATCGCTGACGTTCTAGCTAAGTGCGTATTCGGTCTAACAATTCTAAAGATCGCACGCATGAAGTCAATTGCAGAAGGCATGAAGGACGATCACTAAGTTATAAAATAAAACTGGGGGAAGGTGAGAAAATCACTTTCCCCCAGTTTTATTTTTACCCCATTATTTAAATTCGGATTAGAATCTATTCAATAATTACCAGTGAAACTTTGATTAAGGAGAAAAAAATTCTCAACAAATACCGCATGTGGGCCTACGCTTTAATTGCTACTGGGCTTATTAATTGGGATTACCAGCGTGATTCAGATGGCATTTTGATGCGCAGCCTTTTGGTTATTGCGCCTGGTTTTGTTTTGCTGGGATCAACTTTTATTCCGCCAGTAGCTACAAAATTAGATACCAAGTTTGCTCAATACTTTTGGGGATTAATTGGAATAGCTTCCTTGATTTATGCATTTATAAATTAGGTTCTCTTTATCAAACAGATTGCTAATCGTTCCGCTTCTTAAAGAATTCCCACACCGAAAGCGTCAATAGAATCATTGAAAAACCAAAGAGTAAATCCTCAATCGGTGCCCCTGCGAGCCGTTGCCCAATAATTTCAGTATCTGAATACATGACTATCGCATTCGAAGTTAGCCACCAATTAGTCAGTAATTGAAATGGCAAAATCAGAAAATAAGTTAACCAAAAAACCCCCCGAGTCATCATTTGGGATTTCAGTAAGAATAGATCAAGAACTACTGCAAGAACTACGGCGTTTAGCGCGATGTCAGAGTAAATCATGTGGTTCCTTTTTCGGATTATCCGAACCCACTCGTTTAACCAAAGTAGTTAATTTGACCGTACTAGTTAATTTAATTAGCGCTAAATAAGTTAGCACCGTCATTAATGGAACGATGATAAAGAATAAAACTTCTTCAATGGGCAGCTTGCCAAGTAGCTTGATTCCTAAAATCTGATTCGAATCAAAATACCAGCTGCCTTTACTGACTGCCCAAAAATCCCAGATCAAGTAAATAACCAGAATCAGCAAATCAGTAAAAAGAAATAACTTTAATTTCTTAGAAAATCGCAATCTAAATCCGTAATTAACGCCAATCGCGCAAATTGCAACGAAGATCAAGACATATGAGTAACGCAGATTTTCCACGTCTAATCCTCTCGCAATCCCCTCAATTTGAGCATAATCTATAGCCATGAACCAGACTCTTTCTCAGATTTATCTAGGGTCTGCGCGCTTCTCCAGAGTTATGGCGGTCGCAGTTATCTCTCTTTTTGTGGGATTGCAGTTCACAAACTTTGAGATTTCCATAAAAGTTCAAATCGTGTTGGCGGTTATCGCACTAGCCATAGGTATTCCACATGGGGCAATTGACCATCTGATTACTATCCCCCGTGAATCAACCAAAAGATTTATCGTTTTTGTTGTCATCTACACCTTAGTTGCCATCGTTGCGGCATTAGCTATTGCTCACTGGAACTTAGTTGGTTTTCAACTCGTAGTGCTAATGAGTGCGTTGCATTTTGGGTTCGGTGATTCGGCATTTGCAAACGAAGGTCAAACAGCAGCTCATAGAGGCGGATACCCAAAACTTGCACTGGCCAGTTATGCAATTCCAGCTGGCTTCTTACCGGTGGTTCTGCCACTGACAGATAAGCGAACACTTGATGTACTTCAAGAACTAAATCCAACGCTAATTAATTGGGCTGGAACTTTTACGCAGTTACTAAGAAATTCAACAATTTCCTTTTCGGTATTTTCTATTTTGCTTTTAGTTGCGGTTAAAAATTATTCGCTTGGAATTGACCTAGTTTTGCTACTTGCACTCTCTTTCTTTGCGCCACCGCTAGTTGCTTTCGCAGTTTATTTTGGATTTTGGCACGCGATTCGTCATACCGCGCGCCTGGTTCCTAAATTACCAAGTGCTGTGCAGAAAGTTTCCAGTGGCAAACCTGTGGCTAGTTTTTTCGCCGCAGTCACACCTGGCCTCTATGCAATATTGGGAATATTTGTTGTAGCTATTTTCTTTGTTGCT
>Ga0114960_10002935_pt1 | contig 13158 bp, 10 predicted proteins | sample C_130625_MF_Meta_FD_92637 | JGI IMG/M metagenome (GOLD analysis project Ga0114960, IMG submission 92637) | Freshwater microbial communities from Lake Croche, Canada to study carbon cycling - C_130625_MF_MetaG | ecosystem: Environmental > Aquatic > Freshwater > Lake | place: Lake Croche, Canada... | reverse complement strand
TTGCATCTTTTGGGCTATTGGTCGCGTGACATGGGCGCTATGAGCTTGAGCCTAGCCGTGCATCAACTCACCGCCCAACCTGCAGAAATTTTAGGTTTGAAAAACAGAGGTTTATTGCGCGAAGGCTATGCGGCAGACCTGCTGTTGTTTGATCCTCAAACTGTGGGCCGTGGGCCTAAGAAGCGCGTATTCGATTTGCCACTGGGTGCGCCAAGGCTGCACACAGATGCCATGGGTGTTCACGGCGTTTGGGTGAACGGGCAACTCATTGCTGATCAAAATGGGATGCTAGAAAATACCAAGCTGGCAGGTGAGCTGATTACTGATTTTTGCTAGTTGGGAAGAAATTTAATTCGGGGCAGTTAAATAATTGGGGTCAGAGCAACATTAATTTTGTCAAGTAGTTGGGGCAAAGGCAAAAGGGGGGCTTCCTCATGCTGGGGTACCAGAAATCGTCAGCCCCCCTTTTGCCTTTGCCCCAACTACTTGGAAATTAATGTTGCTCTGACCCCAATTATTTAACTGCCCCGAATTAAATTTTTGTTGGCGTCTTGAACTCTCGCCATAAAAGGTACAAGCCGCTGCAAACCACGATGACGGCACCTAACACCACAGCTGAATCGGGTATTTGATCGAACACTAGCCAGCCTCCAATGGCCATGTAAATGATTTGCTGGTACAAAAACGGGCCCAACACTGCGGCTGTAGCGTAGCGATGTGCAAGCGCAGAAGCGGTATGGCCTAAGCCACCTGTTAAGCCGGTGAGCAAAATCAGACACCACATGAACCATCCGTCTGGCGTTTGCCAGTACCAAATGGCAAAAGGCGCCAACAGCAGCGACGGCACAGCAGCAGAAGCCAATTGAGTTGAAATGGGGTTATCGTTGCTGGCCAAACGGCGCGTCATTAAATTGAAGGCTGCATACAACAAAGCATTGAAGATGCTGAGAAAAATAGCAGGATGAAAACCGTTGCTGCCGGGCCGAATGATGACCAACACACCTGCGAAACCTATGCCAATGGCAGCCCACCGCTTAGCGTCAAGTCTTTCGTGAAGCAACCAAGCTGAAAAGAGCGCAATCAAAATTGGCACTGAAAACTGAACTGCACCCGTTTCGGCAAGCTGCAAATATTGCAAAGCAAAAAAGTTAAGCCCTGTCATGAGGGCCAACATCACGCCGCGCAACAATTGCAAGCGGAGGTTATTGATCTTGAACAAGCTCACACCCATCGAGGGCATGAAAATAGCGGTGGTCAATAAAGTGTGAAACACAAACCGCAACCAAACCACTTGCAAAACAGGCAAGCTTTCAACCAGCCACTTGGCGCTGGTGTCTAGCACGGCAAACATCAGGGTGGTGACCGTGACAAGAGCAATGCCGATTTGACGATGGCGAGCCGTGTCGGAGAAAAGTTGGGACATTGCAAATTGGATCGCAAGAATGACAATCCCTAATGTAAAGCATATGCCATTTCAATTAGGGGGCATTCAATCAGGGTCACAGTTGTTTTGATCGCTCAAAAATGCTGTAATTACCACCATCTGCGCCCCACTCATTCGCTTTAAACCGTGCACCACACTATCCCCCTCTTTCCCCTCTCACATGGCTTGTTTCCCGATGGCATGCTGCCCCTACAAATTTTTGAAGTGCGCTATTTAGATCTAATCAAGCGATGCCATCAACAGCAACTGCCTTTTGGCGTGGCCTGGATCAAAGAAGGCAGCGAAGTGCAAGTGCCCGGCCAAGTACCTTCCCTGCATCAAGTGGGGTGCATGGCTCACATTAGAGAATTTGAGCAAGTACAGCCCAACTTTTATCGCGCCTTGTGTCAGGGCGGATTGCGCTTTGAACTGCATGACGTACAACCCGGCCCCTACGGCGTGTGGCAAGGCAGCGTTTCATATGTGCCGCAAGATCCAGAAGTTGAATTGCCCGCCACCCATCAAACTCATGCCGACCGACTTGGCAAAGTGATTGCATCTGCTCAGAAACAAGGTGTGATTGACAAGCTACCCATTTTTGCGCCCTACCACCTTGACCAATGCGGTTGGCTGGCCAATAGATATGCGGAGGCCATCCCTGTTAGCGTCTTAAACAAACAGCAACTTCTTAGCGAGCTAGATCCCTTGAAACGACTGGAACAAGTTAACCAACTCATGCAGGATTTGTAAAAAATGGGGTCAGATCACAATTTTTTTTCGACGCAATTGCAGCTAGATTGCAATATTTCAAGGCGAAAAAAAAGCACCATAAATAAGGTACTTGATTTAATTGAAGATATTGGTAGGCGCGATTGGACTCGAACCAACGACCCCCACCATGTCAAGGTGGTGCTCTAACCAGCTGAGCTACGCGCCTACAAATTCAGCCCATAGTGTAGCATCAAAAAATGGCCCCTTTTTGTCTAACTCAGGACCCTAATTTCTCTTGACCCTGCCCACGCCAGCCACCGATTTCACGGTCTGCAGCACCTTCTTTAAGAGAGAAGCATCAGCCACTTCCACGGTAAAAGTCATCCAAGCGGTGCCTTTGACGGACTGGGTCTGCACCCCCACCACGTTCATTTTTTCTTTGGCAAACACCTCAGAGATATCTCTTAGCAAGCCCTGTCTATCGCTGGCTTCAATTGAGACCTCCACGGGGTACAACAAAGTTTGCCCAGGTTTTTGAATACCCCAGCGCACCTCAATCACGCGCTCGCCATGCCTGGTAACCAGGGACTGAAAGTTTCGGCAGTCATCTCTGTGTATGCTCACACCCTTGCCCCTTGTAACATACCCACTGATAGGGTCAGGCGGTGCAGGCCTACAGCATTTGGACAATTGCGTCAGCAAGGAATCGACGCCCACCACCAAAACACCAGACTGCGACTTAGGCGGTACCACGCGTGATTTTTTAAGCAGCACAAAATCATCGGGCTGCATGACGGGCTCGGGTGGGCGCAAAAACACTTCAATGTTGCGCAGCGAATATTCGTCTTTGCCCACAATTTCAAACAGTGCTTCTGCAGATTTGAATCTCAAGTCAGAAGCCAAGTCTTCTAACTTCAAAGCGGTTTTTCCTTCGCGCTGCAAAAGTTTTTCCACAGCCTCTCGGCCTTTGGCAATGCTTTCATGCGTAATTTGGGCATTGAACCAAGCCTTCACTTTGGAACGCGCGCGATGACTGACCAAGAAGCCCAACTCTGCGTTCATCCAATCGCGTGAGGGTGCCCCTTCTTTCACGGTGCTAATTTCTACGGTCTGCCCGTTTTGCAAGGGCGTGTTCAACGGAATCATCACACCATCGGCTTTAGCGCCGCGGCATCTGTGACCCAAGTTGGTGTGCACGGTGTACGCAAAATCGATGGGGGTGGCGCCTTTGGGCAGTTCCACAATGGCCGCATTGGGCGTGAGCACATAAATGCGGTCGTCAAACAAGGCTTGCGCATCATTGCCTGAAGCCTTCGCTCCAGATGCAGCCTGACTTGAAGAGCCAGAAGCCTCTGTCGACATTTCTCTTTCCCAAGCCAACAAATGCCGAAGCACAGCAATTTTATGATCGTAGTCGCTGTTGGCACTTACGCCCACATAGCCTTTGGTGCCCGCCTCTTTGTAGGCCCAGTGTGCGGCCACACCATGCTCTGCATGGTCGTGCATGGCCTGTGTGCGAATTTGAATTTCAATGGGGCTAGACTTATCGTCTCGCACCACGGTGTGCAAAGACTGATAGCCATTGGACTTGGGTTTGGCAATGTAATCGTCAAACTCTGAGGCAATGGGCACATAGCGCGAGTGAACCCAACTTAGCGCCTCATAACAATCAGCGACATTGGCCACAATGACGCGCATAGCGCGAATGTCAAACACCTGAGAAAAATCAAGCGACTTGCCACGCATTTTTTTCACAATGCTGTAGATGTGCTTAGGCCGACCCTGCACTGAAGCGTGCACCTTTTGTGTGGCCAATTCGTTTTGCAACTGCTGCTGCAATTCATGCATATTGTGTTCGCGCTCTGCACGCTTTTCATGCAGCAGTTTGGCAATTTGTTTGTAGGTATCAGGTTCTAAAAAGCGAAATGAAAGATCTTCAAGCTCCCACTTAATTTCCCAAATGCCCAAGCGATTGGCCAAGGGCGCAAACACTTGCAATGACTCTTTGGCCAATGCAGCAGGCACTTTTTTTTTCGCACTTGCAAAATACCGAAGCGTTTGCAAACGCGAGGCCAAGCGCAACATGATCACGCGCAAATCTTTGCTAAAAGCCAAAAGCATTTTGCGCACATTCTCTGTCTGCGCACGCGGGTCGTCTTGAAGTTGTGCCGACGATGCAGCAGTGCGAGAGAGACGTTGCACTTCCACCAACTTGTTGGTCTCAACCGCCAGCGATGCAAACTCATCACCAAATGTTTTGGCAATCACTTCGCGGGGCCGGCTTAAGTGAGGGCAGGCATACACCAAATAACTGGCCGCCTTCACATCGTTGCCACTGCTCATGGTGTCCAAAATAGAGGCCACGGCATCGGCATGCTCGAGCATGTTCTCGCCGGTGTCTAAATATTCACCCGACAAAAAGGGCTCGGCAAACGCTCTTGCACGAACCAACACATCTTCAAGTTCAGCACTCATGCATGCAAACCTAAAAACTGCCGAATGATGTCAATTTGGTCTTCGTGCGTGAGAGTGGGTGCATGACCCACGCCTGACAAAGTAGCCACTTGGGCGCGGGCACCGCGTTGGGTCATTTCCAATGCAGAGGCAGCACTTAGCAATTCCGATTCAGCGCCGCGAATAAGCAATGTGGTGCACTGAATCAAATCGTAAACTTGCCACAAAGTGGCTTCACCAGCCTTTGCTTGTTCTTCAGTGACCGCGCGAATGGGTACTCTGAGTTGCGGGTCGTAATGCAAACAATAAGTGCCGTCTTCCAAACGCCGTACCATGTTTTGAGACAAAGCCAGCCACTCTGCAGAGGTATGCGGGCCAAAGGATTTGGAAATTTCCCAGATGGCATTGGCCGCGTCTTGCACCGTTTGAAACTTGCCCACTTCGCCTACATAAGTCTTCATGTTCAAAATAGACTTCCATGAGACGGGCGGACCAATGTCGTTCAAAACCAAATGGCGAATGGGTACTGGCAATTCTCTGGCTGCCATCAACATGCCAATCACACCGCCCATGCTGGTGCCAACCCAATCGAGGCGTTCTATCGTTTTCTGTGTGTTCAAGCTTTGCAGCAGCACAGCCATGTCAGCGGCATATTGAGGAAATTGATAACCCAAGGAGTCTTGCAGCCAATCGCTTTTGCCGCGGCCCACCACATCGGGACAAATGACCCTGAGGCTTGGCAAACCAGCAGCTATGGCAGATACAACCAGGGCTTGGGCAAGCAAATCAAAATCACGGCCTTGGCGAGTTAAACCATGCACACAAAAAACCACATGAGAAGACGTTGAATCTCCCCAAGACCAATAAGCCATGCGGTGCGAGCCCTGAGGGTCAGGGCATGAAACGAAATCAAGGACGGGTTCGAGCATATTGAGGGTCAATTCTAAATTTAGAGTACGGTCGTCAGTTCCCTGTGGCATTGACGCGCCATAATTCACTTTTCCACATCGTAATTCATTCGGAGATCCACCATGCTGAAAGGCAAAACTGCACTCATCACCGGCTCTACCAGCGGCATTGGCTTTGGCATTGCCAAAGCTCTGGCCAAGCAAGGCGCCAACATTGTTTTGAATGGCTTTGGCGACCATGCCGGACCCGAAGCTGAAATTGCGGCATTAGGCGCCAAAGTGGCCTATCACGGCGCCGACATGAGCAAACCCGCAGAAATTGAAGCCATGGTGAAATTTGCCCAAGAAAAATTTGGCAGCGTCGATATTTTGGTCAACAACGCTGGCATTCAGCATGTGGCCCGCGTCGAAAATTTTCCGATTGAGCGCTGGGATGCCATCATTGCCATCAACTTGTCCAGCGCCTTTCATGCGTCACGGGTTGTGCTGCCTGCCATGCAAAAGGCCAACTGGGGCCGCATCATCAATGTAGCATCGGTTCATGGCTTGGTGGGCTCTGCCGAAAAGTCAGCCTATGTGGCGGCCAAACACGGCATTGTGGGCTTGACCAAAGTGACCGCATTGGAAAACGCCAAGTCGGGCATCACATGCAACGCCATTTGCCCTGGCTGGGTGCTCACACCTTTGGTTCAAAAACAAGTGGATGCCAAAGCAGAAACTTTGGGTCTGAGCAATCAAGCCGCCACTGAATTGTTGTTGGGCGAGAAAGAACCTTCTATGCAATTCACCACACCTGAAGAGTTGGGTGAGTTGGCAGTGTTCTTCTGCTCTGCCGCTGGCAACAACATTCGCGGCGTGGCTTGGAACATGGACGGCGGCTGGGCCGCTCAGTAAAATCAGGGCTTGTGAATCAAGACCACAGCCCGGGCTTCCATGCTAAGACCCTCACCCACAGGGCCCATTTTTTCTGCAGTTTTGGCTTTCACATTCACAAATGATTCTGGCACGCCCAAAGCTTTCGCAATGGAAGACCGAATGTCTGAGCGATGTGGTGCCAACTTGGGCGCTTGCGCAATGATGGTGCAATCGACATTGCCTAAATGCCAACCTAAATGTTTGACGTGCTCGTAAGCTTTTTTCAAAAGCTTGACGGAGTCAGCGCCTTTGTAAGTGGCATCGGTGTCTGGAAAGTGCTGGCCAATGTCACCCAGGCCTGCAGCGCCGAGTAATGCATCGGTGATAGCGTGCAACAGCACGTCGGCATCCGAGTGGCCTAACAATCCTTTGTCGTGCGGAATGTGCACGCCGCCCAACATCAAAGGACGGCCTTCCACCAAGGCGTGTGTGTCCCAACCTTCGCCTACTCGAATGTTCATGTTCTGCTCCTGAGCAAATCTTCAGCCAATGCAAAATCTGGCGGGTAAGTCACTTTGAAATTATGCGGACTGCCAACCACCAACTTGGGCGCAAACCCTGCCATCTCCATGGCGCTGGCTTCATCGGTAATGCCGTCAAAATTTTCAGAAACTTTGGAAAGCAGTGCCGCATGCAAAGCCCCAGCTCTGAACATTTGGGGTGTTTGCGCCAACCACTTATCTTGCCTTGGCAATGTTTCACTGATGCGACCATTGACCGCAACCTTCAATGTATCTGGCAAAGGCAGGGCCAACAAGCCCCCTACTTCGTCGTCCAAGCACGCATCAATCAAGCGGTTAATTTCTAAATCGGTAATGAGGCAACGCGCTGCATCGTGGACCAAAATCCAGTCACTCGGTTGAACACCTTCAGGATTTTTTTCACCCTCAGCCAGCAATTGCGTTAAGCCGTTGAACACCGACTCGGCACGGGTAGCCCCCCCGCATTTGATCGGGCGAATGGTTTCAACGGGCCACACATGCGAATCAGTGGGCGACACAACCACCACAATTTTTTCAAGCCTGCTGACAGACAGAAGGGCATTCAAAGTGTGCATCACCATGCTTTGGCCAGCAATCAACTCGTACTGTTTTGGCATGACAGTGCCAGCACGAGAACCAGAACCCGCGCAAGGCACCAATGCAAAACACCTGGCCACAGGCGCTGTAACTTCTGCGTCTTGAAGGCTGACTGCTGCAAAAAGGTCAGAAAGATCAGTAGGGTCAGAGGGGTTCAAAGTGCGTCTATTTAGGATTGCCAATACGCCAACTATACTATTGGAGTTCATGCAATTACCCGCGCTTAGCTTAGGAAAACGCTTCACCCTGCCCCGTCCCATGGGATCGGCAGACGCTGTGCTATTGGCCCAACTGGCCGAACGCGAAAAAGCCCAAGGCCGCCTCACTGCTGTGGTTACATCTGACGCCGCCGACACGCAGCGCTTGATGGACGAGGTGGCCTTCTTTGCACCGGGCCTACGCTGCGCCATTTTTCCCGACTGGGAAACACTGCCTTACGACACTTTTTCGCCGCACCAAGACCTGATCAGCGAACGTTTGGCCACGCTGTGGCGCATTAACCAGCGCGACAAAGCAGAAGGCGCCGACTTGGTGTTCATTCCAGCCACAACGGCTTTGTACCGCTTGGCACCACCCTCATTTTTGGCGGGCTACACGTTTCAATTCAAGACCAAGCAAAAACTGGACGAAGCCAAACTCAAAGCCCAACTGACCTTGGCAGGCTACAGCCACGTCAGCCAAGTGGTCAGCCCCGGTGAATATGCGGTGCGCGGCGGCCTGATTGATCTGTTTCCCATGGGCTCGCAAGTACCCTTTCGAGTCGACTTGTTTGACAACGAAATTGATTCCATCCGAACTTTCGATCCAGACACGCAGCGCAGTTTGTACCCCGTGCCCGAAGTGCGTTTGTTGCCAGGCCGCGAATTTCCCATGGACGAAGCGGCGCGTGCCAAGTTTCGCAGCCGGTGGCGTGAACTGCTAGATGGCGACCCCACCAAAAGTCGCATTTACAAAGACATCGGCAATGGTGTGGCCACTGCGGGCATTGAATATTATTTGCCGCTGTTCTTTGAAGATACCGCCACGGTATTTGACTATTTGGGTGCTGGCAGTGACAAGCCAGCTACGCTCGTATTACATGGCGATTTAGAGCCCGCGTTTCAACGCTTTTGGCAAGATACCAAAGACCGCTATCGATTGGTGCAAGGCGACCCTGAGCGTCCTGCTTTACCGCCTGAAGCTTTGTTCTTATCGGCCGAGCAGTTTTATACCGGCACCAACCAGCATGCGCAATTGGCTTTGCGCCCCGGTGCCAGAGACAATGTGGGTGACAGCCAAGACAGCAACGCCGACAACACCTTGGCACAGCCCCTGCCCGACCTCACGGTGGTGCGTGGCGCAGAAGAGCCCTTGGCCAAACTGCAAGCACACATAAGGAGCACCCCCAATCGCGTTTTGATATTGGCAGAGAGTGACGGCAGACGTGAAAGCTTGCTTGACTTCTTGCGCGCAGGCGGCGTGAACCCACCGGCGTTTGACAACCTGCAAGAGTTTCAAACCAGCGATGAAAAAATTGGCATTGCCACAGCCGCTTTAAATTCTGGATTCCATTGGTTTGAAGCTGGCATCGATTTGGTCACCGAGACCGAATTGTTTGCAGCAGGCGTCACCACACGCAGGCGCAAGAAACAAGAGCAAGTGAGCGATGTTGAAGCGCTGATCAAAGATTTATCAGAGCTTAATGTAGGCGACCCCGTGGTGCACAACGCGCATGGCATTGGCCGCTACCGTGGTTTGGTCAACATGGATTTGGGCGAGAAAAACCCCGATGGCACACCCGCGTTGCAAGAATTCTTGCACTTGGAATATGCCGACAAGGCCACGCTGTATGTGCCTGTCAGCCAACTTCAACTAATCGGCCGCTACACCGGCGTGAGCGCCGATGAAGCCCCGCTGCATCGATTAGGCAGTGGTCAGTGGGAAAAAGCCAAACGCAAAGCCGCCGAGCAAGTGCGCGACTCTGCGGCAGAGTTACTGAACATTTATGCCAGGCGTGCAGCCCGCGAAGGCCACGCTTTTAGATACAGCCCGCAGGACTACGAAGTATTTGCCAACGACTTTGGTTTCAGCGAAACAGCCGATCAAAACGCAGCCATTCATGCAGTGATTCAAGACATGATCAGTCCGCGCCCCATGGACCGCTTGGTGTGTGGCGATGTGGGCTTTGGCAAAACCGAAGTGGCATTGCGTGCCGCATTCGTAGCGGTCACTGGTGGTAAGCAAGTGGCCATCTTGGCTCCCACCACCTTACTTGCTGAGCAACATTTTCAAACTTTGAAAGACCGCTTTTCCAAGTGGCCGGTGAAGGTGGCTGAAGTCTCTCGCTTTCGGTCTACCAAAGAAGTGAATGAAGCCCTCAAAGGTTTGGCCGATGGCACTGTGGACATTGTGGTGGGCACGCACAAACTGCTCAGTCAATCAACCCAATTTAAAAACTTAGGCTTGTTGGTGATTGACGAAGAACACCGCTTTGGTGTGCGCCATAAAGAAGCCATGAAAGCCATGCGCGCCGAAGTGGATGTACTTACGCTTACAGCCACCCCTATTCCTCGCACATTGGGCATGGCGCTGGAAGGCATACGCGATTTAAGCGTGATTGCCACCGCGCCCCAGCGCCGCTTGGCCATTAAAACCTTTGTGCGCAACGAAGGCATTGGTGTGATTCGCGAAGCGGTGCTGCGTGAACTCAAGCGCGGCGGCCAAGTTTACTTCTTGCACAACGAAGTGGAAACCATTGAAAACCGCCGCCAAAAGTTGGAAGAACTGTTGCCTGAAGCGCGCATTGCAGTGGCGCACGGTCAAATGCCCGAACGCGATTTGGAAAAAGTGATGCGCGATTTTGTGGCGCAGCGCTACAACATCTTGCTGTGCTCCACCATCATTGAAACCGGCATTGATGTGCCAACCGCCAACACCATTGTGATTTCTCGCGCCGACAAATTTGGTTTGGCGCAGCTGCACCAATTGCGCGGCCGTGTGGGCCGAAGCCATCACCAAGCATATGCCTATTTGATGGTGCCAGAAATTGACGCGCTCACCAAAAATGCTGCGCAGCGCTTGGACGCCATTCAGCAAATGGAAGAATTGGGCAGCGGCTTTTATTTGGCCATGCACGATTTGGAAATTCGCGGCGCCGGTGAAGTGCTTGGAGAAAACCAAAGCGGCAACATGCTGGAAGTAGGTTTTCAGCTTTACAACGAAATGTTGAACGAAGCAGTGCGCTGTTTGAAATTGGGCAAAGAACCCGATTTGCTCAGCCCACTTTCAGCTGCCACCGACATCAATTTGCATGCCCCTGCCCTGCTGCCAAACGACTACTGCGGCGATGTGCATTTGCGTTTGTCGTTCTACAAGAAATTAGCAACCGCCAAAACATCCGATCAGATTGATGCTTTGCTAGAAGAAATTGTAGACCGCTTTGGCAAGCTGCCACCGCAGGCTCAAACGCTCATGGATGTGCATCGCTTAAGGGTATTGAGCTTGCCTTATGGTGTGGTGAAGGTAGATGCTGCGCCCGGCATGATTCAAATCAGCTTCAAGCCCAATCCGCCCATTGAGCCCATGCGCATCATTGAGCTGATTCAAAAGAACAAGCACATTCAATTGGCTGGCAATGACAAATTGCGCATTGAGCGCGAGCTGCCCGACCCCAAAGCCCGTGCGCAAATGGTGCGTGATATTTTGCGGTCTTTGGGTCAGCCTAAAATTGAGAAAGTCGAAGGATAAACCAGCATGAGCATCGAGCGCAGCATCCCTACTTTACAAGGTATGACCGTGAAGGGCTTTACGCCGCCTTTAAAATTAAGCGATTTCAAACTCATTGCCTTTGACATGGACTCTACACTCATCAATATTGAATGTGTCGACGAAATTGCAGACGCTGCAGGCCGCAAAGCCGAAGTGGCCGCCATCACAGAAGCGGCCATGCGCGGTGAAATTGCTGATTACAAAGACAGCTTGCGCAGACGTGTGGCACTTTTAAAGGGCGTGACTGTGGGCCACATGGAAGAGGTTTTGAACCATCGCCTGCAACTCAACCCAGGCGCAGAGACTTTGGTGAAAGCCTGCCAAGCCGCTGGCATGAAAGTGCTGCTGGTCTCAGGTGGTTTTACTTTTTTCACAGACCACGTGCGCGACAGGCTGAACATCAACTGGACCCGCTCCAATGTGTTGGAGGTGGTGAATGGTGAACTCACTGGCCGCATGGTGGACCAAGGCTGGGGCGACATTTGCGATGGTGAAGAAAAACGCAAGATGCTGCTACAAACCTGCACGCAAATGGGCATAGCTCCCTCACAAGCCATCGCCATGGGGGATGGTGCCAACGATTTACCGATGATGGGCGTGGCAGGATTGTCAGTGGCCTATCACGCCAAACCCAAGGTGCGCGAGCAGGCCATGGTGGCCATTCAAGAAGGTGGACTTGATCGTTTGCTGGAAGTTTTTAAAGGCAACAGTTAAAGCCAAGCGCTTATTGCATTGGCTTATTGGATTGACTTATTGCATTAGCTTTGGCAAAACGCTTAGGCCAAGCGATTGATCTGCGGCACCCCAGCCTCCACCGAAAACTTGGCCAAGGTTTCAATTTTGGTTTGCTGTTGCCGCACATCGTCAACCACCCTTAGCTCCGTTTGAATTTGCTTGGCCGTGAACTCCACCACACCATAACCTTTGCGCTCACTGTCTGCAAATACGAAGTGCGGGTTTTCAGCCAAGCGAGCGGCCAACTTTGAATTGCCAGCAGAGCGCGCCGTAATGCCAGCACCACAAAACTCCACGCCAATTTTGGCGCTGCCGTCTTTGTAGGCATCGGCCATGACGTGGCCCACCCAGTTTTCGTGTACATCACCGCCAAGGAGAACCGGGTTTTTGAGTGCATGATTTTGCATGGACTGCGTCATGCTTTGACGCGCAGCAGAGTAGCCATCCCATCCATCATTCCACAATGAGTAGCCCGTACCCAACTTGTAATCACGTCTGCCAAAAATAGTTTGTTGTGCAATGACATTCCAAGTTCGCACATCAGTTTTGGCCTTGGCAAAAGATTGGTCCAGCCACTGCGATTGTTCAGCACCCAACAATGTTCGCTTGGGATTAAGCCATTCTTCGCATTGCGCTGTGTCAACCCAGCCTGAGCCATAAGCTTCGTTCTTGTTGCACACTTGACGTTCACGGTATTGCCTGTCGTCTAGCAAATAGATGTTGGCCAATTTGCCATAAGCCACTTGGCCATAAATTCGAAGTTCTGCACCGCTGGCCAAACCTTCAATGGACTTGGTTAAAGCACTGGTCCGCAAGGGCATGTGCTCATAAAACGCTTGGTACGCTCTGGCGCGCTGCGCAGCAAAATCCAAACTGATGTTACCGCTTTGACCTCTTTGCAAACCAGCATAGTCATTGGAGACTTCATGGTCGTCCCAAGTGATAAGCCAAGGACATTGGGCATGCATGGCTTGCAAACCTTTTTCACTTCTGTGCAATGCATAACGGTCACGGTAGTCAGACAGGCTGTTGACCCAACCACCTGAGGGCAAGCGCACTGCATTGGCAGCACCGGCATATTCATAAATGTAGTCACCCAAGAACAGCACCAGGTCTAAGTTTTCTTGGCACATGTGGTCATAGGCGCTGAAGTAGCCATGCTCCCAACGCTGGCATGAAGCATAGG
>Ga0114960_10002933_pt1 | contig 13165 bp, 12 predicted proteins | sample C_130625_MF_Meta_FD_92637 | JGI IMG/M metagenome (GOLD analysis project Ga0114960, IMG submission 92637) | Freshwater microbial communities from Lake Croche, Canada to study carbon cycling - C_130625_MF_MetaG | ecosystem: Environmental > Aquatic > Freshwater > Lake | place: Lake Croche, Canada... | reverse complement strand
TTTTAAACCTTTTTCATTTTAAACCTTTTTCATTTTAAACCTTTTTCATTTTAAACCTTTTTCATTTTAAACCTTTTTCATTATATTTTTGGTCAATACAATCATCATTATCAGAGTCAGAATCAACTTTAGATTTAGTTTCTTTATTTTTAATTGTACCATGAATATGAATTTTTTTTGGTGCAAGTGATTTTAATGTAGACACACGTTTGTCTATATTTTTAAGTGTAAAATGTTTATTACTTTTTATATAAGTTAAAGCAGGAATTTCTTTAATTACACCAGAATCTTTATCATATACAACGTCTTTTACACGTAATAATTTTTTTTTATCAAGGCTATCTTTTAAAAAATAAGTTAATAATTTACACTCTTCTTCATCAATATTTTTTTCATTTTTATATATCTCTACATATTCGATTAACTTTTTAAATTTTATTGTTTTATTTAATTTACACCAAGGTTCATTGCTATTATTTATTTTTTCTTTTTCAAGAAATTGTTCTAAATTAGAAAGATCTGCTGCGGATTTTGTTTCCGTTAATGGAGCTCCATTTAATAACATTGTTTTATATTTAATATTTTTCAATTCTTGACATTCTTCAATAATAGGAATTGATTCATTAGTTTCTTCCATATATATTATTATAGAGTGTTAAGTTTAACTCAGTTTTATTAATATATTAATAATAAAGAATTTGTTTATGTAAATAATTAAATATATTAATAATAAATGTATTAATAATAAATGGAAAAAGAAGTACCAAAAACAATAAATATTACTGGCACAAATAATAGATATCATATGAAAAAACTAATGTATAAAGAAAAGACAAAAGAACCTAAAAAAAGAGTTGTTGCAGAAAAATGGTGTTTTTCAGATGAATATTTTGAGTATAATCATCAAATAAATTTAGTAAATGATATATTAAAAAATATAGATACAATTAATGAGTCTAGTATAGGTACAATTAATGATACTACTATAGGTATAACTAATGAGTCTAGTATATATAATGATGTAACTAAAATTGTTATTCAACAAATAAATAAAAAAATATCTGGTTATAAACAACAAGATATTATTAAAAAAAAATTAGATATAGATAAATTTATTACATTTGAATCAGTAATAAATAAAATGGTAGATTGTGAATTAAAATGTCGTTATTGTAAAGACTCAATAAATATATTATATGATATTTCGAGAGAAATAAAACAATGGTCAGTTGACAGAATTAATAATGATTTAGGTCATAATATTGATAATTTCCATTTAGCTTGTTTAGATTGTAATTTAAAACGGAGACGAAGAACTGATGAGAAATTTTTATTTACAAAACAATTACAAATAGTTAAAAAAGATGCAACCTCAATATAGTTTTATTCATCCTCTTTTCTCTCTCTAAAATAATTCATAATATCTTCTTTAAATTCATTTGAAAATGAATCATTTGGCATAATTATACCAGTCTTATCATATTTAAGATGTTCTAGAGGTGAAAATTGATGTTTTATTAAGATTTTCCATCTATCTGTATATTTTCTATTTTGTTTAGATCCATGATAATAATGACGAATAACGCCAGGAGTATATCCTAATCTTAGCTTCCTTGCATTTTTTTGAAAATCTAAAATTATATTTTTATAATCCACATGATAATCCATATTAAGTGTACTTTCTACTTTATTAATAAAAGCAAGTGCCATTAAATTATCTCCTGAACCTAAAACACCTTTATCAAAAATTCCTCCTATTTTTTCATATGCTTTTCTTGTCATTGCCCAGGCAAATCCAGGATGCCAATAATTGGAACCTTTTGTAGTATATTTTTTTTGTTTTGAAAAACTATATCCAAATCCATTAAAAAAATTTAGATTATTTTTTTCTTTATCCATATCTACTGCGTGACTAAATATTTGGACAACGTCTTTAGATCCATTTAAAATTTTTAATGTATCTGTAGCCCATGAATTATTTTCAAATTCAATATCTGCATCAATCCATGCAAAAGCTTTCCAGTTTGATGGTAATAAATATTTAATACCTAGATTAACCATATTCTCTTTATGCCAAATGGCATTTTCTGTTTTTAATTGTAAATGGTTTTTATTATTTTTATTTGTAATAATAAATCTTTGCCCAGGATAAATCATTTCAACAACATATAAATTTATATTATCTTCTTCCTCTTCAAACCTTTTCATAAATTCCTTACATAAAATATATCTTTTAGCATACAAACATGGATTAGATATAACTATAATTACGTTTAGTTTTGATTCAATTGGAGTATTATTAGAAATAGCATATTTTATGTCATTTACTTTGTAATCTATATCATCAATTTCAATACCATTAATAATAGTCATTTACATAATAATAATATTTAAAAATATATAAGTTTATTTATAATATTTAAAAAATATTATAAAGTATGGAATGGAAGTGGACAAAAGGTGAACCATATGAACGTTCAAGAAGATTAAAATATGTACAAGAGATAGAAAATAAAGAATTTAGTAAAAATATGGAAACATCTGCTTATTCATCATCATTACATCACGACGAAAACACATGGGATATTTTAAATCAAAGTGTTAATGGTTCGGGGTTTAATATATCTAATAAGAGAGAAGAATTAGATACAAAAATATCAGACAGAGGATTAACACAACAAATTGGATTTAATCCTTTTTTAGGTGAAAATAGCTATATAAATGATATAGCTATTCGTGATCAATATTTAAAACCAATAAATACAACACAAGGTGCAAATAAATCAAATGAATAATTATGCTAAAGACTTACTGCACATAGTGTAAAGTAATCTATTAACAAAATAAGCAAGGAAAATATTAAATAACATAATAATTCCTGTAATCATATTCATTCTTGTAAGGTGCTTAAAATCACGAAACAAAACAAACATTTCAGCAACGAAAGCAATCACAAGAATAATAAAGAAAAACATTGTCCATGCAAAAAAGTAGACACATGCTGACTTATCTAAAGGTCCAGATACGGAAGTAATAAAATTAGACATTTATATATTATAGTAAGTTTTTTATTAAAAATAAATATAAATATAATTTGAAAATGAAAAGACTTAAATATTTTTTGGTCATTCTACCATAATGAGTATTTCTACAAATTATGCAACGCAAAATCAATTATTACTAAATAATTTAATGGAATTTTATAAAAATGATGAATATCTTACTAAAATGTTAAAAATTATTACAGGTGATTCAAAAATATCCTTACGTATTGTGGATTGGTTTGCTACAAATTATGCCAAAAAAAATTACACTTTGTATACTATTACCGAACAAATCAATAATCAAATCATTCGGTTCAAAGTTTATTTCGACTATAAACTCAAATTGAAAGCATATAGTAAACGCCGTTTTGACCCTTTTTGTCGCTGGGAAAGGATAAGCATTCCGTATAAAGATGGAACATGTATTGAAACCACTATCGGACAATTAAACTTTTTTAAATGGGCGCTTGAAAATAAAGTGATTGACTACATTGAGGAAAATTATGAAACAATTGAAAAGGACATGAATAGTCGTAACAGCACTTCCAAAAGGAAGGAAACATTGGCAGATAACTCGAAAACACGTAAAAAAAGAGAAGAGTTGTCAGTTTCCGCTACAAAAAGCATCAAGAAAGAAGAAGTAGAAATTGTGGTTCAGTTTCATTAAAATAATAATTATCACTATCGTTTTATGAAAACGATAGCTTTCACTTTTATAAACGAAAACAAAATTTAATAATAATAATATAAAGACATAGTCCTTTATATTATTATAATGGAACAACTAGATATTATTGAATTAATTGAGAACAATCCAATCACAAAATTATCTTCTGATTATAATGTTAAATTGTTAACAAAAATAAAGGCTAATTTTAGTGATTTTGAACAACAAATGTTTTTAACAAGTTTTTATTGTTATCTAAAATATCATCCAACGAATGATTTTGTTATTGATTTGGATGATGTATGGAAATGGTTAGGATTTAGTCAAAAAATACGTGCAAAAGAGTTATTAGAAAAACAATTTGTTATTGATAAAGATTATAAATGTTTGCTTTCTTTTGAAGGAAAGCAAACAATCTATACAAATTCTTTGGTAGATCAAAATTGTGAGCAAAAAAAAGGAAGAGGTGGACATAATGTTCAAAAAATTATTTTTAATATTAAAACATTTAAATCATTATGTTTAAAAGCTGGAACAAAAAAAGCTGATGAAATTCATGACTATTATATGAAAATGGAAGAAATTATTCAAGATACAATTAATGAAGAAAGTAATGAATTAAGATTACAATTATACCAAAAAAATCTAATATTAGAAAATGTGGAAAAAGACAAAGAGCAACTAAAAGAAGATACCTTAATTGAACAATTTCCATTAAATACTCAATGCATTTATATTGGCAAAATTGACAACAAAACATTAGGCAAACCTAACAGCAAAATGTATCATGAATCTGTTATTAAATTTGGACAAAGTAATAATTTATCTGATAGAGTAAAAACACATAAATATACATTTGACAATTTTAGACTATATAAAGCATACAAAGTAAAAAATAAAATAGAAATTGAAAATGCTATTAAAAAACACCCTATTTTACAAAAAAGAATAAGACTAATTACTACTGATGATGGAATAACACATCGCGAATTATTAGCTTTAGATGAAGATGAATTTACTATTGAAAAGATTGAACAATATATTAAAGAAATCATTAAACAAAATGAATATAATGTAGAAAATTATAATTTATTATTACATAAAAATGCAGCACAAGAATCAGAAATTATTCAATTAAAAGAAGAAATAGAGAGAAAAGGAAAAGAATTTACCTCAGTGTCTAATAAATTAAATTCTTATACTGGAGAAGGTGATACTGCAAACGAAACAAAAAATAAAATAGCAAGTAATTATGCTCTATGTAAATATGGTTATTTTATATATATTTTCCAATATGAAAACATGCGATTTATATGCTCTATTACTAGACAAAAAGATTTTGAAACATTGACTACAAATTTAAAGAACCAGTATCCATCAGGAGAAATGAAATATAACACAATTGTTTCTTACCCATTTTCAGAAAAAAATATGTTATTTCTTTTGAAACAACATTGTGTTTGTCTAGGAAATAATAAATTTGAATCATCTTTTGAAGAAGTTAAAAGTATTGTTGATATTGTATATAATCTGGAAAAAGTATTGATAGATAATGCAAATGATTTACCAAAGTTGCAAAATATTCTTAATAATACAAATTCTTGTATATCTATTGAAAACATATTAGATCCAGAAGTTCCTCCAGTTAGAAAAGCAAAACGTTCTATTGACCAAATAAATAAAGATACTGGAGAAGTAATAAAAACATTTGAAAGCATAGAAGCAGCAGGACGTTCTCTAGGATTAACTACTGGAACTGCAGTGGGAATTGCACTTCGCGAAAAACGTGTTTGTCAGGGTTTTTTATGGAGATATGCAGGTATTTCAAAGGAAGAACAATATAATGAGCAACCAGTAATTAAGATTTGTTGCTCAACTGGAATAAAAAAATCATTTACAACAATTGCAGATGCTGCCAGAGATTGTAATATATCTGCACCAGCATTAAGACAACGTATCTTGACACATGTTCATATAAATGATTATCATTGGATTTTTGATAAAAATGCTGATCATTACAAATAAAGATAAAAATATATTATAAAAATTTTATATAAAATATATTATAAATTATAATATATTTTTATTTAAATACTTTCTTCATAGTTTAAATATACATTTGTATATGGGAAACTCTCAATCTATAAGGAAAATAAATTTTGAAGATATTCAATATGTAATAAAAACTCCAGAAACCCATGTAATTATCAATACACTACCTATTTCAGAACAAGATTGTTTATTACCACATACTATGAATATACATAAAGAAGAAGAAATCATAAATCAATTTATTAATACAGGGAATAAGCAAATTAAAATTATAATTTATGGTAAAAATAGTAATGATAACAAATTATATACTAAATATCAACAATTGACTTCTCTCGGTTTCTATAATGTCTTTATATATTTAGGTGGATTATTTGAATGGCTCATGTTACAAGACATTTATGGTCCTGATGATTTTCCAACAACAAAAAAAGAACTAGATATATTGCGTTTTAAACCTAATAAAATTTTGAATGTTCAACTTTTGGAATATTGATTTTTTTTTATTATTTATAATATTTTTAGTATTTCTATTTCTTTTTTTGCTTTTTTGTGCAACTTTAATGATTCTTTTTTTGAGTATTTTGTTTTAAATAGTCGATCTGAGCGCATCTTTAATATTCGGTAATTAAATAACTCAAATGATTCTTTTAGTGATTCAGAATACTTACAATTATCACGATGCATTGTAAACATAATACATCTGTCGATATCATATGCAGCAAGTAAGTCGGCTTCTCTAACAATATGATAAGCCAACTGATATTCACCTAAATCTGGATAACCATTTATTTTAACTTTTGAATATGACATTGTAGATATGATTTTTTCTACAATTTCTAAATCTTTATGTATCATAAATTCGGATAAATATGATTTATATTTTGAAACACCTATACTTTCATTCATATATTTTTTATCACACATGTCATGACCAATAGCAGCAGCGTAAATAATTTGTTGTTGTTCTTCTAAAATTTGGTTATTTGCTAATTCACTTTCATATATACGCTTAGCAAAACCGAATACTTCCATACTATGTTTTAATCCATGTGACTCATCAATATTATGTAATTTTGTGGTTTCAACTACATAATTAAATGCATGATTAATTAAAGTTGATAATGATATTGCAGTTTTCATAAGTTTCATTTGGTAATTTAGGGTATTATTTTATTTATTTTTTTGAATTCAATTTTTTAATATATTTATAAATAAATTAAAAAATAAAATATAAAATTTATATATATAAACTATGGCTGATATTACACGTGAATTTAGAAATAGAAAGGATTGTAATGAAGCCTTAAAAAATTTTTCTAAAGAACATTATACATTTATAAATCAAATATTTGGAGATAGAACGATAAGATCTTATATAAGTAAATTTTATCAAAATGAAGATTTTATATTTAAGGTTGAAGTAGTTAAGTCAACATCAAAGTTTGAAAATGATTCTCATCATCATATTTTAGCTAGTAAAAATAAAATAACACCATATCAACATCCTGATACAGGCAAATGGGTTGATAGAGATATTGTATGTAGTGTAGCGTCAGGATACCAAGATCTAGATAAAAATCAAAATGATACATTATGTCAATCTTATTCATTACTTTCATTTCTAGGTATACCTATTGATCATGATCAATTTAAAAAACAAATGGATATGATTGAAATGTATAGAGAATTTTTAGAAAATGAAAAATTAAAAATTAAAATGAAAGAAATTATTGAAGAGCCTAAAAATACAGAATTATGGAGAGACTATAGAGTTGTTTCAAAACCATTTCTAATAATGGATGCAGAAACAATTTTTGATGAAATACGTAAAACTTTGGACAAATGGGAAACATTTGGGTTTTATTATTTTATAGGAAATGGAGAATGTCCTGATTCATTATTTACGAATAATAAACGTTTACTAGAAGAAGAATCTATACCAGAAGAAGAATCTATACCAGAAGAAGAAGAAGACGAAAATATGTCACGACGTCTACGTTCACGTATTGTAGGTGGTAAAAAATCAAATAAAAAATCAAATAAAAAATCAAAATCAAATAAAAGGTCGAATAAAAAATCAAAATCAAATAAAAAATCAAAATCAAATAAAAAAAAGTAAATAAATTTTTAAATTTGTATTTTTATATAGTTAAAAGATTAATTTATATCAATAAATGAAGTTATTAATTTGATTCAACCAATCTTTTATTTGGTTTTCGTTTTTATAAATATCAATATTTCCATTTAAAATTAATTTTTCTACATTTTGATCATAATTTTGCAACATTTCTTCGTGATAATTATGACAGCTTTGTAAATATGATAGTGGAATATTGTCTTCACCTTCTCTGGCTCTTTTACAAATCCTATCATGACAAATTTCTGGTTCCACTTTAACATATACTACTTTATGAACAGGAAATTCTTGTGAAAATGTATCAAACCAACTCAAATAAATTTGATAATTTACATCTTCCATTTTATTCGTTTCAAATAACATTTTAGCAAATACATGTCGGTCTGTATTTAAGCTGCGTTCTGTAATAATTATATATTTTTTTAATGGATCAAGTGTACTTAAAGCTTTTATTAAGACATTTAATCTGGAAATATATGCCATCATCTGAAAAGGGAATGAATATTTCTTTTGGTCGGCATAAAATTTTTCCAAAATAGTGACATTATTTGCATCTTTAATTGTTGCCCATTCATCAACAGGTTCTTTCAAAAATATTACCTGTTGATTGTTTTCATTATTTTTTTTTAAATTAGTTATAAGAGTTGTTTTTCCTGACCCAATATTACCTTCAATAGAAATAATTGTATAATTAATGTTTGCTAGAGACATTTTATTGTATAATATACATTTGAATATTATACAATTTTTTATTTCAATTTTAAAAAAAATTGACTGATAAAATAAATATAAAGATAAAGATACATATTATATAATCATTAAAAGATGGATCTACAACAAAGAAAACTCAAGAAATCAGAATGGGATTCTATTGAAATATCAGTCTCTAAATCAGAGATGGATGTATTAAATATGATTATAGAAGGTTATCATAATGTAAATGTAAAGATAAATAATAATCTCTCTATCTTTACATTCTTAAAGATAGATTATTCAGAAAAAATGGAAGACTATTTATTCAACAAATACTTACGTGAACGTGCTGAAAAAATTGAAGAAGAATTGAAAGTTCTAAATGCTAGTTATAAACCTATAAAATTGGACGCAGATGTAAAAATAAATTCAGCTGATAAGGTTCGTTTAGAGAGATTTGATGAAAGTCTTTTAAAGAAAAACGATATTTATGAGTTTGTTTTATTAAATCATATTGAAAATTTATTACAAAGTAAAAAAAAAAATAATGACAAAATGTTTCATTCTAATTACTATACAATTTATAAATTAATTAGAAACAATATTATGCGTCTAAATAGACATATTATTGACATAACAAATCGCATACTATATATATTTGATCAAGATATACAAAAACTTGTTATTATAGAGAATGCATTAGATTTTATTGAGAAAAATGACAGCTTATTAAAGTATACTGATTTGACTTTGTATGAACATCAAAAAGAAATCTTTACAATTTGTAAAATTGAAAGACCAAAATTGGTTCTCTATATGGCACCAACTGGGACAGGTAAAACGCTTACTCCAATTGCTTTATCTGAAAAAAAAAAGATTATATTTGTATGTGCTGCTAGACACGTCGGATTAGCTTTGGCAAAAGCAGCTATTTCAGTAAAGAAGAAAATTGCTTTTGCATTTGGATGCTCAAGTGCGGATGAGATTCGTCTTCATTATTATGCAGCAAAAGTATTTACTAAAAATAAACGTACAGGAGGTATTGGTAAAGTCGATAATAGTGTCGGTGATAATGTCGAAATCATGATTTGTGATATTCGTTCCTATTTGCCTGCAATGTATTATATGCTTGCATTCTTTGATGCACAGGATATTATTTTGTATTGGGATGAACCGACTATTACACTTGATTATGCCGATCATGATATTCATAATACAATTCAGCAAAATTGGAAGCAAAATATGATACCTAATGTGGTGTTGTCATCTGCAACTTTACCAAAACAACATGAGCTCACAGAAACCTTACCTGATTTCCTAATGAAATTTCATCACGCTGAAATATATAATATTGTTAGTCATGATTGTAAAAAATCAATTCCTATTATTAATAAAGATGGTTTTGTTGTATTGCCGCACTATTTGAGTGAAAGTTATGATGATACTTTACAAGTAGCTAAACACTGCAGCGAATATCTGACATTGATGCGCTATTTTGATTTAAAAGAAGTTGTCGAATTTATTGGTTATATAAATGAAAATAATTATGGAAATTCCAAGACACATTTAGACAGACATTTCGAAACATTAGACGATATAAATATGAAAAATATTAAAATGTATTATGTAAATTTGTTACAAAATATTGTCGCAGATAAATGGTCTTCTATATATATGCATTTTAGAAATTTACGAACCCCTAGAATAGTAGAAAATAATGCTATTGATGCAAAGGGTAATAAAATTACAAAAGTCAAAAGCATTGGTCCTGGTATAGGTGTAACAAGTAGTACTATCAATGGTTTAGCAGGCACGCCACTTACTAGAATAGCTAGCCAACAGATTACTAGTTCTATTCCAGTTGTTAGTGGAACATCTGGTATATATGTTACAACTAAGGATGCTTATAATTTAACTGCAGGTCCAACCATATTTATTTCAAATGATGTAGAAAAGATCGCAAAATTTTGTATCCAACAAGCAAATATACCTGCAATAGTAATGGATGAATTAATGAAAAAGATTGAATACAATAATGCTATTAATGAGAGATTATATATGTTAGAGTCGGAGCTTGATGTAATAAAGGAACAAGGAGAGCAACAAGCAAAAAATAATGTATCCAGTTTTCATAATGGAAGTACTATTAATGGTAGAAATAAAGGTGGAAAAGATTCCAAAAAGCTCTCTCGTGACTCTCCTGAAGAAATGGAAAGTAAAGGTAAGTTGAATAAATTAACTCAAGAAATTAACTCTTTAAGGAGTTTAATTAAATCAGCATCTCTAAATGATGCATTTATTCCAAATAAAAAAATGCATCTTGATAAATGGGCTACAAATATAAATACATCAGGTGCCTTTACTAGCAATGTAGATGAGCAATTTGTATGTGATATTATGGCACTAAAGGGTGTAGAAAATTCTTGGAAAGTATTACTTATGATGGGTATTGGTGTCTTTATTAATCATGAGAATATTACTTATACAGAGATTATGAAAAAACTGGCCGATGAACAAAAGCTGTACATGATTATTGCATCTAGTGATTATATTTATGGAACAAATTATCAGTTCTGTCATGGTTTCTTGAGTAAAGATTTGGATTTAACTCAAGAAAAGTTAATTCAAGCCATGGGAAGAATTGGAAGAAATAATGTTCAACAAACTTACACAATTCGGTTTCGTGATGATGAGCAAATAGCTAAATTATTTACTTCAGATACAGAGAAGCCAGAAATTATAAATATGAATAGGCTTTTCAATAGTAAAAAAGTTATTTGGCAAAATAATAGTTATATTGAAGAAGAAGAATAAAATAACTTTAAAATCTTCAAGTGTGGAATATAAATATAAATTTTTTTATATATGCAATTTACTACCAATACTTTTATAAAAATATCCTTGATATAGAATATTTTTATCTAGTGCTTTTGCCAATGTTTTATCGCTCATAGAGAGAGATTTAATGCAATCATATTTACATGCGAATTCTTTGAAAAGATTGTTTTCTTGATCGTATTGTCCGATACCATTTTTATATAATAGTGGCTCTCTATGAATACTTTCAAATGCATCTTTTAAAAGAGGGTTACAATCATTATATAACATATAGTAATGACCTTTTGTAATAGTAAGATTTTTAACTGGATTATCTAATGCAGAACTTGAATCATATCCATTACATTTTGCTGCGGTTTTTCTGTCTAAATATACATTCAAAATAGTAGTCTGTTTGTCATTTAATTTGGCAATATATCCTGGATTTTTTACAATAGTTTGCTTAGTAGGTTGTATTTGGTGAATTATATTCGCATCTAATTCTCTGTCTACAAGGAGCCATCTAAAACCATGATAAATTGTATTTTCTACAACAGCTTTATTAACACTTGGTCGTTTAATATCAGAATTTTCTTTCATAACTTCACTTACAGATTCATAAACTTTTACAAGTTCAAAAGTTTCAGGGTTAATTTTTTGTAGACGGGGACCTAATGTTGGAAGAGGTTGTTGAAATCCAGTTAATAATTTTGTTTGTGATGCATTTAATTTTTCTAATACTTCTTTATTTGATTTTTCTAATTTTTCTATTTTTACAGACAATAATTTTACCATATTCAATAATTCCTGTCCTGTTATATTTTCACTATTTGCATTTTGCATTTGAAGTTTTAATTTTAGTTGTTCATTTTCTAATTCTAATTTGTGAGTATCATTTTGATTGAAATATTTAAGATTATTATTTATAATTTCTAATAATTTTTGATAAGAAAGATTTTTTCCAATTAAAAATAATTCTAATTCTGACTCATGTCCGGCTAAATCATTGAATCTACTTTCTTTTATTATTTCATTATTATGTAAAAAACTTTCAAAATCTTTGCTTTTGTTAACAGCAAAACAATCCAAAAGAAGACATTCTGGGTATTTGCTTTTATGTTCTTTGTAACGATTTGTAATACCGATACGACTTTCTCCTATTTTAACAATATAATTACTATTTTCACAAGTTTTAACTTTAATAACATAAACAATATCACCTGCAACTGCGTATTGTTTTAATAATATTTTCTCTCTTTCTAAAATTTTTTGTTTTATTAATTTGTCTTCATATTCTTGTTTCTTTTTATCTTCTACTTGCAATAATTGTTGCTTCAATTCATTTGTTTCTTCAACTAATATTTCTTGTAATACAGATTCTAATTTAATAAAATATTCATGAATTTCATCAGCTTTTTTAGTTCCAGCTTTTAAACAAAATTTTTTAAAGGTATCAATATTTAACATAATTTTTTCTTTATTATGACCACCTCTTGCATCTTTTTTTGCTCCCGAAGCTTCATGAGCATTTTTTTGCTCACTCGGCTGCGTGAGCAAAATTTTATAGTCTTTAGTAATCATAAATTGTTTTTCTAATAAATTCTTTGAATGAGCTTTATTTGAAAACCCTAACCATTGCCACACATTATCTAAATCAATAACAAAATCATTCTTGTAATCATAGTTCAAATAGCAATAAAAACTGGCTAAAAACATTTGTTGTTCATAATTATTAAATGTGTTTTTAACTTT
>Ga0114960_10002931_pt1 | contig 13172 bp, 13 predicted proteins | sample C_130625_MF_Meta_FD_92637 | JGI IMG/M metagenome (GOLD analysis project Ga0114960, IMG submission 92637) | Freshwater microbial communities from Lake Croche, Canada to study carbon cycling - C_130625_MF_MetaG | ecosystem: Environmental > Aquatic > Freshwater > Lake | place: Lake Croche, Canada... | reverse complement strand
TGGCGGCGCGACCAGCGCCTGCTGCTGACCGCCCGCCTGCGGCCCGCACTGATCGAAGCGGCCCGCGCTGCGGGGCGCCTGGATGCCAAGGACGAAACACTGCTTCGGGGCGGGCCACCAGGGGCCTGAGCCTGGCTCCTGCGCTGGATTGCTATAATGGCAGGCTAACCGATCCTCTGCCTGGCCACTATAAGGCGCAGCAATGGTGCTGACACGACAGGGTGCCCCTCGGGGCTCCGGCGCTTGCAAGATCACGAAAGAAGCTATGAATCTCATCCAAATTTTGGAACAAGAAGAAATCGCGCGCTTGGGTAAAACCATTCCCAATTTCGCCCCTGGTGACACCGTCATCGTCAGCGTCAATGTGGTTGAGGGCACCCGCAAGCGCGTCCAGGCCTACGAAGGCGTGGTGATTGCCAAGCGCAATCGCGGTCTCAACAGCGGCTTTATCGTCCGCAAGATCTCCAGCGGCGAAGGCGTGGAGCGTACTTTCCAGACCTACAGCCCGCTGATTGCCGGTATTGAAGTCAAGCGCCGCGGTGACGTGCGCCGTGCCAAGCTGTACTATCTGCGCGATCGCAGCGGCAAGTCGGCACGTATCAAAGAAAAACTGCGCGCCAAAAAGACGGCCGCTTGATTCAGCGACTGAGCTTGCAAAAAAACCGCCCCGGCTTTTCCGGAGGCGGTTTTTTTGTCTTGGGGCCTGTCCAACGCCGTGGCAGCTAAAGCATGAGCACAATTCCCCCGTTTGACCCGCGCCAGGTGCCTTACGTTCTGGCAGATGGCCATTTGCCTCCCGTGCCGCCCGAACACCTGAGCCCGAAGGCCTTGGCCGCGCGCTTTAGCGCGCCACGGCCATGGACGCCGGAATTCAAGATCGAGGCGCGGATGTCCGATCGCCCGCTCACGCCGGCGTCGGTGCTGGTGGGCGTGGTGGCCCATGCCCGACCAAGCATCTTGCTCACGCAGCGCACCGCCGACCTGAGCAGCCATGCCGGCCAGGTGGCTTTTCCTGGCGGCAAGGCCGATGCCACCGATGCTGATGTGGTGGCCACCGCCTTGCGCGAAGCGCAGGAGGAGGTGGGCCTGCATCCGCGCCACTTGCAGGTTTTGGGTACCTTGCCGCACTACACCACAGGCAGCGGGTTTGTGATTACCCCGGTCGTCGCCATCATCTCGCCGGCCTACGAGAGCGTGGCTAATGCAGCGGAGGTGGCGGCCATTTTCGAGGTGCCACTGGACTTTTTGATGAACCCTGCGTACCACCGCCGCCATACCTTGCAAACGCCCTCTGGCCCGCGCCAATGGGTGTCCATGCCCTATGCCGACGGCGACCAGGAGCGTTACATCTGGGGCGCCACGGCGGGCATGCTGCGCAATCTGTACCGTTTTTTGCGCGCAGATTGAGGCCGCCGGGGGCAAGCCGCAGTGTCCACGCCATCGCTATGATGCGGGGCAATGAGCTTTTTTTCTATCCTTTTTGCCTTGCTCATGGAGCAGGCACGGCCCTTGAAGGCTGGCAATTTTTTGCACATCCAAGTGCGCAAATTTTTGTCCTGGGCGGTGCGCCAGTTCGATACCGGGCAAACCCAGCACGCGACGCTGACCTGGTCTGTCGTTGTCTTGCTGCCAGCACTGGCCAGCGCATTGGTGCATTGGGCCTTGGTGCTTTGGGCGGGTTGGATTGCCGCCGTGGTCTGGAATGTGGCGCTGCTCTACCTGACTTTGGGTTTTCGGCAATTTAGCCACCACTTCACCGATATCCGCGACGCGCTGGACGCTGGCGATGAAGACGCCGCCCGCGCTTTGCTGGCACGCTGGATGCACGTGGATGCCTCTGATTTGCCACGCAGTGAAATCGTGCGCCAGGTGATCGTCCATTCGGTGATCAGTGCACACCGCTGCGTTTTTGGCGTTTTTGCCTGGTACTCCCTGCTTTCCGGTCTTGGCCTGGGGCCCGCCGGGGCCGTGGCCTACCGGATGGGCGAGTATTTTTCAGCGCTGGCGCAGCGCCCGGCCAGCCCCAAAAGCCTGCTGATGAGCCCCACCCTGTGCGAATACGTGGCACGCTGGTGGCATTGGATGGACTGGGCGCCAAGCCGCCTGACGGCCTTGGGTTTTGCCTTTGTCGGTAGTTTTGAAGACGCGATAGACCGTTGGCGCTCGCTCGAGGCCGTGCGCCCTGGCGATAACGACGGCATCGTTTTGGCTGCAACGGCAGGCGCGGTGCACATCGCGCTTACCGACCTGGATTTGCAAAACGGCGCTCCCGCGCCACGCACCGGCCATTTGCGGGCCGTGGTGGGGCTGGTGTGGCGTACCGTGGTCATGTGGATGGTGGTGCTGGCGCTGCTGTCGCTGGCGCGCCTGCTGGGCTGAGCGTTTCAGTACCGGGTTTGCGACAACTCGTCAAATAAGTCGCCGTAAATTTTGTAGCGCACCGGGCTGATGGGCCCCTTGTCGCTTGCCATGGCGCTGCGCACGCCGCAGCCGGGTTCGTGCAAGTGGCTGCAGTTGTAAAACTTGCAGTCTTGGGCCTGGGCGTGAATGTCGGGCATGAGTTTGGCCAGATCCATGGGCGCAATGTGGTGCAGGCCAAACTCCTGAAATCCGGGTGAGTCAATCAGGGCGGATTGTTTGTCGGCGTCCAGCCAATACAGCGTGGTGCTGGTGGTGGTGTGTTTACCGGCCTGCAAGGCTTGCGAAATTTCCTGGGTCAGCACTTGCGCCTGAGGCACCCATAAATTAATGAGCGAGCTTTTCCCCGCGCCCGAGGGCCCTAGCACCAAGCTGGTTTTTCCTGTGAGCCGCGCGCGCAAACTGGTGGTGGCGTCGGGCACATCCGGTTCGCTTGCCCCCTGGGTCAAAGGCTTGAATGCGGTGGCCAGCACCGGGTAGTCCATGGCGCGGTAGGGCGCAAGTCTTTGCCAGGCAGCTTCGAAAAGGCCGCCTAGGTCACGTTTGTTAAGCACGATCAGAACTGCGATGTCCTGCGCTGCCGCTGCAATAAGCGCGCGCGACAACTGGCCGTCCGAAAACTCGGGCTCGGCCCCTAAAACGATGAGCACCTGGTCAATATTGGCGGCAAAGGACTTGGTGCGAATCTCGTCCTGGCGGTACAAAAGGTTGCGCCGGGGCAGTACTTTTTCGATCGTGCCCTCATCTTGCGAGGCTTGCCACAGCACCTGGTCGCCGACGACGGTTTGGCTTTTCTTACCTCGCGCGTGGCAAATAACCTTGCGCCCCTGCGGCGTCTCCACCCAGACGTGGCGACCGTGGCCGGCAATCACCAGTCCTTCTTGCAAGCCAGCTGGCTCAGCCAATGGCGCTCCCTGGGTACATGCGTGCCAGCCGCTCGCTGGCCGGTGGGTGCGAGTAATAAAACTTCACATACCAGGGGTCGGGTGTCAGCGTGGAGGCGTTGTCTTCATAGAGTTTGAGCAAAGCTGAAGCCAGGTCGGCACCCCGCGTTTGCACCATGGCATAAGCGTCGGCCTCAAACTCGTGTTTGCGCGAGAGCTGGGCGAAAAGCGGGCCCAAGAACCCGGTAAAGGCAGGCATGGCCAGCAAGAAAAGCAGCAGCGCGAGCGCATCGTTGGGTCCTTGCAGATTGGGCAGTACCCCCAGCCCGGTGTAAAACCACACCTGGGTCCCCAACCAGCCCAGCAATGCAAAGCCGGCCAGGCTCATGGCAAAAATCGCGAAGATGCGCTTAGGGATGTGTTTGTGCGTGAAGTGGCCTAGCTCATGGGCCAGCACCGCATCGACCTCCTCGGGGCTGAGCCGCGCCAGCAAGGTGTCATAAAACACCACGCGTTTGGAGGTGCCAAAGCCGGTGAAATAGGCATTGGCATGGGCGCTGCGTTTGCTCCCGTCCATCACAAAAAACCCTTGGGCCTGAAAGCCGCAGCGCTGCATCAAGGCTTGTACGCGTTGGGTCAGCGCCTCGTCTTGCAAGGGCGTAAATTTATTGAACCAGGGAGCGATCCAGGTCGGGTAAATCAGCATGGCCAGCAGGTTAAAGCCCATCCACACCGCCCAGGTCCACAGCCACCAATGGGTGCCCGCCGCCGCCATGAGCCACAGCACCAGCGCCAACAGCGGCCCGCCAATGGCGGCCCCCAAAAGCACCGACTTGACCAAGTCTTGCAGCCACAGGCGCACGGTGGTTTTGTTAAAGCCAAATTGTTCTTCAATCACGAAGGTGCTGTACAGAGAAAACGGCAGTTCCAGCACCGAGTTAACCAGCGTAAAGGCGCCGACCAGCGCCATTTGCTGCACCAGTCCGCTGCCCAGACCGGCATACAAGGCGCTGTTGAGCGCGCTCAAACCGCCCAATAAGGTCCAGGCCAGCGTCAGGGACGCGCCCCAGGCCAACTCCAAAAGGCCAAAGCGCGCTTTGGCGAGGGTGTAGTCGGCGGCGCGTTGGTGGGCTTGTAGGGTGATGGTGGCATCAAAGGGCCGGGGCACCTGCTCGCGATGGGCTGCTACATGGCGTATTTGGCGCCCCGAGAGCCAAAACTGCAGCAGCAGATGGCCCGCTAGTGCGAGGGCAAAAATCAGGGTCAACGCGTCGGAGGCGTGGGCGGCAAGGTCATTCATGGGCGCAGTTTAGGCCATCGGCGACAATCGTCGGCATGCAAGAACCTACAAGTCCCCTGGTCAAATCTGACAAAAACCTGGTCTGGCTCGATTGTGAAATGACCGGCCTGCACCCCGCGCAGGATCGGATCATCGAAATCGCCGTGGTCGTGACCGGCCCGATGCTCGAACGCCGCACCGAAGGCCCCGTTTTCGTGATCCACCAGTCCAACGCCCAGCTCGATGCCATGGACGCCTGGAACAAAGGCACGCACGGCAAAAGCGGTTTGATCGACAAAGTACGCGCATCCACCATCACCGAAGCGGACACCGAGACGGCCTTGCTCGCCTTCTTGGCCCAGTACGTGCCCGCCGGTGCGTCGCCGATGTGCGGCAACACCATAGGGCAGGACCGGCGCTTTTTGGTGGCCTATATGCCGCGCCTTGAAGCGTTTTTCCACTACCGCAATCTGGATGTGAGCACCCTCAAAGAGCTGAGCCTGCGCTGGCGCCCTGAGGTCTACAGCAGCTTCAAAAAACAGCAGCGCCATACCGCTTTGGCTGATGTGCACGAGTCTATTGACGAGTTGGAGCACTACCGCACGCACTTCCTCAAACTGGCCTGAGGTGCTCGCCATCGGGGTAAACCCCAATCCGTGCCATAATCAGCGGCTTCGCATCGTGCAGCACAAGGGGAAAGCCCTGGGGCCAGCGAACTTTGCACATCTCCCTTCATTCACCGGGTCCCAGTAAAGAAGACCCAGCGATACCGCAAACGCAAAGCGCGTTCGGTGCCGCAACCGTTTGATGGTTGATGTTTTTTAACCATTGACGGAACGACCGCCCCCTGTGGCGGCGTTGCTGTGTGAGTGACTACATGACTGATTCTCTAAATGAAACAGGCGCTTTCGCGCCTGCGCAATCCCTTGCATCCGAAGCGCACGTGGCTTTTGCCTCGGCGCCTGCTGAGCTCCTGGACGCGCAAAACCCCATTTCCGTCGATGCCGAGCCAGTGCAAGATGCCGAACCCGCTTTGCCCAATGGCTTTTTGACCCTGGCCCTGGCGCCCGAGTTGGTTAAGGCCTGTATCGATCTGGGCTACACCCAGCCTACGGCGGTGCAAACCAAGGTCATTCCCTTGGCTTTGCCCACCGAAATGGCTGGCAAAGGCAGCGGCAAGTACATCGACTTGATGGTTTCGAGCCAAACCGGCAGCGGTAAAACAGCGGCATTTTTGCTACCCGTGTTGCACACTTTGTTGGCCCAAATGGCCCAAGCCGAGGAAGAAGAGCGTCGCGCTTACGAAGAAGCCGTGGCCCAGGCTGCCGCCAAGGGCGAAGCCCCACCTAAGCGCGGCAAGCGCAAAGACCCGACCAACCCCCGCAACTTCAAAGCGCCCGCACCCGGCGCGCTGATTGTTTGCCCGACCCGTGAACTGGCCCAACAAGTGGCGCACGACGCCATCGATTTGGTGCAGCACTGCCGCGGTCTGCGCGTTGCCAATATTGTGGGCGGCATGCCTTACCAGTTGCAAATTGCCAAGCTGCAAAACGCCAATTTGGTGGTGGCTACGCCGGGCCGCCTGCTCGATTTGCAGCGCTCGATGCAGATCAAGCTCGACCAGGTGCAGTTTTTGGTGGTTGATGAAGCCGACCGCATGCTCGATTTGGGCTTCTCGGACGATTTGGCCGAGATCAACCAGCTGACCATTGACCGCAAGCAAACCATGATGTTCAGTGCAACTTTTGCACCGCGTATTCAACAACTGGCGGCCCGCGTGATGCGCGAACCCCAGCGCGTGAGCATCGACAACCCCCAAGAAAAACACGTCAACATCAAGCAAATGCTGTTTTGGGCGGACAACATGCAGCACAAGCGCAAGCTTCTTGACCATTGGCTGCGCGACACCACGATTAACCAAGCCATTGTCTTTGCCAGCACCCAGATCGAGTGCGACGGCCTAGCCAACGACTTGCAACAAGACGGCTTTGACGCCGTTGCCTTGCACGGCGCGCTCAGCCAAGGCCTGCGCAACCGCCGCCTCATGGCGCTGCGCCAAGGCCATGTGCAGATTTTGGTCGCCACCGACGTTGCAGCGCGCGGCATTGACGTACCCACCATCACCCACGTGTTTAACTACGGTTTGCCAATGAAGGCCGAGGACTACACCCACCGCATCGGCCGCACAGGCCGGGCGGGGCGCGATGGCCTTGCCATTACCTTTGCCGAGTTGCGCGATCGTCGCAAAATTTTTGATATCGAGGCGTATACCCGCCAGCCCATCAAGGCCGACGTGGTTGTAGGTCTGGAGCCCAAGCAGCGCATTCCTGAAGCACCGCGCCCTGGTTTCGCCTCGCGCAACGGCGGTGGTGGACGCGACGCGCGCGGCCCTGGCCGCAGCTTTGCCGGCCCGCGCGAAGGCGGTTTTGGTGGCGATCGTCGCAGTGGTTTTGCAGACAGCCAAGGGCGTGACGCCCGTGGCGGCCCGCGCGAAGGCTTTAGCTATGAGCGCAAAGGCGGCTTTAACGACCGCTTTGCCGGCCAAGGCGCCCCGCGTGGTGACTTTGCGCCGCGCCGTGACTTTGCACCCCGTGCGGATGCCGGCGCACCACGCGGCGATTTTGCGCCCCGCCGCGACTTTGCGCCCCGTGCCGACGCTGGCGCAGGCGCGCCACGCAAGGACTTCGCACCCCGTGGTGACTTTGCGGCCCGTAAGCCTGCCTTTGGCAAGCCTGCTGGTTTTGCCAAGCCTGCCAATGGCGGAAAAGTTTTTGTGCCACGGGATGCTAAAAAGCGTGCGACTCGCAGCGCCGATTAATCCGGCGATTGCTTTCTCCAATAAAAGGTCTCTGTGAAGAGGCCTTTTGCACTTTTTGAGTGCAGATTTTTCTTGCCAGGTTCAGCAAGGCACCATAAAGTCGCGTTCTTTTTTCATCCAAAATTTGATGACAGAGAGAAGGCCGTGTTTTGTCGGTGCAATCAGGGTCGGCACGATATTTGCGCCTCTAAAAGCAGATCATTTTTTGAAGGAATCGGTATGAAGCGGGTTTTTGGTAATTTTTTAGTGGGTGTGGTGCTTACCGGCGCTGCATCAGTTGCGTTTGCGCAGGCAACGCCTATCAAATTTCAGCTCGATTGGCGTTTTGAGGGCCCTGCCGCTTTGTTTTTGTTGCCTGCGGCCAATGGCTATTTCAAAGATGCCAAGCTGGACGTCACCATCGACTCAGGCAATGGCTCGGGCGGGGCAGTCACCCGCGTAGCCTCGGGTGCCTATGACATGGGTTTTGCCGATTTGGCTGCGTTGATGGAGTTCCATGCCAACAACCCCGACGCGCCCAACAAGCCCGTGGCGGTGATGATGGTCTACAACAATACGCCCGCGTCGGTCATGGCCCTTAAAAAGTCGGGCATCAAGACCGTCGCCGACCTGAACGGCAAAAAGCTCGGCGCGCCAGTTTTTGACGCCGGTCGCCGGGCGTTCCCGATCTTTGCCAAGGCCAACAGCATCAGCGGCGTGACCTGGACCGCCATGGATCCGCCCCTGCGCGAGACCATGCTGGTGCGTGGTGACGTCGATGCGATTACCGGCTTTACTTTCACCTCCTTGCTCAATATCGAGGCGCGGGGCGTCAAGGCGGAGGACGTAGTGGTCTTGCCTTATCCGCAATACGGCGTGCGTCTTTATGGCAACGCCATCATCGCTTCGCCTAAGCTGCTCCAGGACAATCCGGTCGCCGTCAAAGCCTTTTTGGCAGCGTTTTCTAAGGGCATGAAAGACGTGATCGCCAGCCCGGAGAAAGCTGTCGACACGGTCAAAGCCCGTGATGGCATCATCAACACGGAGTTGGAAACCCGGCGCCTGAAATTAGCCATTGAGACGGTGATTAACAGCGCCGACGCCCGCGCTGAGGGCTTTGGCCAGGTCAAGCCCGGACGCCTTTCGCTAATGGCCTCGCAGGTCTCGGACGCGTTCAATACCAAGACGCGCGTCAACCCTGACGCCGTCTGGACGAGCGCCTACTTGCCGACGGCCAAGGAATTGGATGTGCTGCCCGGCGCCAAAGTGGCGGCCAAAAAGTAGTTGCGTGCTGCCATGTCCAGCCAAAACACGCCATTTCTGGATTTCCAAGATGTTTGGCTTGCCTATAACGAGGAGTTGTTGGCGCAAAACCGGTTTGCGGTGGAAGGCATCGATCTGCAAGTGCACAAGGGCGAGTTCATCGCCATCGTGGGGCCCTCGGGCTGCGGTAAATCGACCTTCATGAAGCTGACCACCGGTCTGAAAAAACCCAGCCGGGGCGCGATTTATGTGGACGGTCAGGCGGTCGATGGCCCGCTCAAAATCAGTGGCATGGCATTTCAGGCGCCCTCGCTCTTGCCTTGGCGCACAACCTTGGATAACGTCCTTTTGCCGTTGGAGATCGTGGAGCCCTACCGCAGCCAGTTCAAGCAGCGGCGCGTCCAGTTCGTCGAGCGCGCCATGGCGTTGTTACAGACGGTGGGCCTGGCGGGTTATGAAAACCAGTTTCCCTGGCAGCTCTCGGGAGGTATGCAGCAGCGCGCCAGCATTTGCCGCGCGCTGATTCATGAACCTAAAATGCTTTTGCTGGACGAGCCTTTTGGTGCGCTGGACGCGTTTACCCGCGAGGAGCTGTGGTGCATCCTGCGCGATTTGTGGACGCTCCAGAAATTCAATGTGGTCTTGGTCACGCATGATTTGCGGGAATCGGTGTTTTTGGCCGATACCGTCTACGTGATGAGCAAAAGCCCCGGTCGTTTTTTGGTGCGCAGGGACATCGACCTGCCGCGCCCGCGTGAGTTGGAGCTAACCTACACCAAAGAGTTCAGCGACATCGTCCTCGAATTGCGCGGCCACATCGGAGCGATCAGAAAAACATGAAAGCCAAAACCTTAGAGCGCTGGGCCCCCTGGCTCTTGCTATTGCTCACGCTGGCGCTGTGGCAAATGCTGTGCAGTGTGTTTACAGTGTCTGAGTTCATTTTCCCCAGCCCGCAACGCATTGCACAGCAGATGGTGGAATACCGTGGTGTCATTGCCAGCCATGCCTGGCGCACCTTTTGGGTGACTATGGTTGGGTTTGGAGTGGCCATTGTGGTGGGCGTGATGTTGGGCTTTTTGATTGGCAGCTCGCGTCTAGCCTATGCGGCGGTTTATCCGCTGATGACGGCCTTCAATGCGCTGCCCAAAGCGGCCTTTGTGCCGATTTTGGTGGTGTGGTTTGGCATCGGCATCGGGCCGGGCATCCTGACCGCATTTTTGATCAGCTTTTTCCCCATCATGGTCAATATTGCCACTGGCTTGGCGACCTTGGAGCCTGAGTTAGAAGACGTGTTGCGTGTGCTTGGTGCAAAGCGCTGGGACGTTTTGATCAAAGTCGGGCTCCCGCGCTCCATGCCTTATTTTTATGGTTCGCTTAAAGTGGCCATTACCTTGGCCTTTGTAGGAACTACCGTGGCTGAAATGACCGCCTCCAACGAAGGCATTGGCTACCTGCTGATATCGGCCGGTTCGGCCATGCAAATGGGACTGGCCTTTGCCGGCTTGGTGGTGGTCGGTGCCATGGCCATGGTGATGTATGAGCTGTTTAATTACGTGGAAAAACACACCACGGCCTGGGCACACCGAGGCTCGCAAGGGCATTAAAAGACCCCGTTCTTGAGGCTGCGCGCGCCCCAGTCGGGTGCGAGGCCAAGGGTTTTCCTTTGGTATGCATTTTGCATGAACCGACATCAGTGCAAATGTCTGCACCAAATCAGTTCAAAGGAAAACGCATGAAACAACACTCATTGGGCGCAGTGGCCCTCGCCGCTGCCATGGTGGTCTCGCAGCCTGTCGCCCAGGCCGCCGATTGGAGCGATACATCTATTGGTTACCGCTACAGCACCCAATTTGCCGAGCCGGTCAATGCCAACGCCATTGCCAAAGACATCATCAACTTGAACCACGTCAGCGGTTTCAAATACGGTTCCAACTTTTTCAATGCTGATTTGCTCATGTCTGACGACAAAGACCCCGCCGGCGCCGGCTCGACCAATGGGGCGCAGGAAGTCTATGTGGTCTACCGCAACACCTTGGATTACAAAAAGGTCACCGGTAGCGACTTTTCCTTCGGCCCTGTGCGTGGCGCTGGATTGGTAACCGGCTTTGACTACAACACCAAAACCGACGCAGGCTACAACTCGAAAAAACGCATGCTGGTCGCCGGCCCGGTGCTCAACCTGGATGTCCCCGGCTTCCTGAATGTCGGCCTGCTCATGCTCTGGGAAAGCAATGCACCTTACAGCACCTTCACCAAAGTGTCGACGCCGCGCTACAGCTACAGCCCGCACCCCATGATCAACGCGGTGTGGTCCATCCCGCTGTCGGCTACCGCGCCCCTCACTTTTGAAGGCTTTTTGAACTACATCGCCGAAAAGGGCAAGAACGAGTTCGGCTCAGACACTGCCGCCGAGACCAATCTTGACATGCAAGTGATGTATGACGTGAGCGGCATATTGGGCACCAAACCTAAGACCATCAAAGCCGGTATGGAGTATCAGTACTGGAACAATAAGTTTGGTAACGACAACGCCAATCCGTATTACAAAGGTGGCGCTTTGGCTAAAACCACCATGTTCCGGGTGGAGTACCACTTCTAAGTTGCGCCGTTAGGCCAGGCCGTTGCGCCTGGCCAGCTCGGTGAACAGCGCGGCCTGGTCCAGATCGGCCAGGCCGTGTTCGGCGGCCTGGTCGTACAGCTGCGTTAAGAGCTGCGTGACGGGCGCCTCAAAGCCCAGCTCGGCCGCCGTGTCTAGCGCGTTATGCATGTCCTTGCGTTGCACGCTGATGCGGCCGCGCGGCGCAAAGTCGCGCTCCACCATGCGCTGGCCATGTACTTGCAAGATGCGGCTGTCGGCAAAACCGCCAGTGATCGCCTGCTTGACTTGGGCCATATCGGCCCCGCCTTTGGCGCACAGCAGCAGCGCCTCGGCGACGGCGCCTATGGTGATACCCACGATCATTTGATTGGCCAGCTTGGCCAGCTGTCCGCAGCCATGCGGCCCTACCAAGGTGGACTTGCCCAGGTGCTGCAAGACCCTTTGTGCCTCGGCCAAATCGGCCTCGCTGCCGCCAGCCATGATCGCCAGCGTGCCCTGTTCGGCGCCCAGGGTGCCGCCGGAGACGGGCGCATCTAGGTAGCGCAGCCCCAATTGCCCTAGGCGCAAGGCGTGGGTGCGTGCCTGCGCCGGCGCGATGGAGGACATGTCGATGACCAAGCTGCCGCTTTGTAAGGCCTTCGCCACGCCTTGATCAAACAGCACCAGCTCGACGATGCCGCCGTGCTCGAGCATGGTGATGGTCAGGTCGGCAGCGTGCACCGCGTCAGCGGCCTTGGCGTGGGCCGTGGCGCCCAACGCTACCAGCGCTTGGGCTTTGGCCGCCGTACGGTTCCACACATGAACCTCCAGGCCCGCCCGGCACAAGCGGCTGGCCATCGGGACGCCCATTAAACCCAGGCCTAAAAAAGCGACGCGCATGGTCCGGCCTTACATCAACAAATGCTCGCCGGCGTTGTCGCCGCCCAGCGTTACATAGTTCACCTTGCGGATATCCATCAGCTTTTTGCCACCGGCGTAGCTGATGGAGCTTTGCAAATCTTGCTCCATCTCCACCAGCGTGTTGCGCAAGGGGCCTTTGATGACTTCCAGGATGCGCTTGCCTTCTACGTGTTTGTATTCGCCCTTGTTGAAGTCGCTGGCCGAGCCGTAATACTCTTTAAACATCTTCCCATCGACTTCAACCGTTTGGCCTGGCGACTCTTCGTGGCCCGCAAACAGCGAACCAATCATCACCATGGAGGCGCCAAAGCGGATGCTTTTGGCAATATCGCCATGATCGCGGATGCCGCCGTCGGCGATGATGGGCTTGGTCGCTACCCGGGCGCACCACTTGAGCGCGCTCAGTTGCCAGCCGCCGGTGCCAAAGCCGGTTTTGAGCTTGGTGATGCACACTTTGCCGGGGCCTATGCCCACCTTGGTCGCATCAGCGCCCCAGTTTTCCAGGTCGATGACCGCCTCGGGCGTGCCCACGTTGCCGGCAATGATGAAGCTGCTTGGCAGGTGTTCCTTGAGGTAAGCAATCATGTTCTTTACGCTGTCGGCATGGCCATGGGCGATGTCGATGGTGATGTACTCTGGCGTCAGGCCCAGCGTGCGCAAGCGGTCTACCGTCTGGTAATCAGCCGCTTTGACGCCCAGCGAAATAGAGGCGTAAAGCCCTTTGGCGCGCATGTCCTGGATGAACTGCACATTGTCCAGGTCAAAGCGGTGCATGACATAGAAGTAGCCGTTTTGCGCCAGCCAGACGCAAATGCTTTCGTCCACCACCGTCTTCATATTGGCAGGCACCACCGGCATGCGGAAACTGCGGCCGCCTAGTTCTACGCTGGTGTCACATTCGGACCGGCTATCCACCCGGCACTTGCGGGGCAGCAGCAAGATGTTGTCGTAGTCAAAAATATCCATAAGCCAAGCTCCAAAAGTTGCAATAAACACATAGGCGCTTGGATTGGTTCCGGCAAAAAAATACCG
>Ga0114960_10002930_pt1 | contig 13172 bp, 17 predicted proteins | sample C_130625_MF_Meta_FD_92637 | JGI IMG/M metagenome (GOLD analysis project Ga0114960, IMG submission 92637) | Freshwater microbial communities from Lake Croche, Canada to study carbon cycling - C_130625_MF_MetaG | ecosystem: Environmental > Aquatic > Freshwater > Lake | place: Lake Croche, Canada... | reverse complement strand
TGGCTTTCCTACACCGCAGAAAGGCGACCGACTAACCATCCGTGGCGTTGAACGTCGCATTGTTCGGACTGCGGATCACCCGACCGCGTGGAGTATTTATCTGGAGGACGTGTCACGATGATCGGCGGCATTTTAGCGGCAGCAATCGCAGACGCACTTAAGGCCGAGTTTCCCGACATCTACGTCGGGGAGCCGCAGGACAACGAGCGCGTGACCTCGCCAGCCATTTTGTTGCAGCTTCGCTCCGACTCCGTTGTGGGCTCGCCGCTTGGACGTGGGCAGTTAACCGTCATCGCAGTTTCGCAGGCCGACGACACGACCCCAGCGGCTCACATTGAGTTTGTAGCGGCCGTGGATTCGTTTATGCGCACAATCTCGATTACGTCAACCGTCGTGCAGCTCGCTGGGATTGTCGCGGTATCAGACGATTCCGCGCATGCCGAGCGGCACTGGCAAACTCCTCTTCAGTACATAGTTGGATTCTCACCTGTTTAAAAATTTATGAGCATCACATTTGGAGCGTCAACATTTGGCGTCACCGCGCCAAGCGGGTATCTGCAAGAATCATCCGAAGATAAAACAATTGAAATTGCTACAATTCGCAATGATCTTGGAAAAACAATTATTGCGCAGGAAAAACCTCGTTCGCAAACGATAACAACCGTTAAGACCAAATCTGACGCAGCACTTTTAACAGTTCCAACGTCCGGAGAATTTACTGGAGCAACGGTTACAAGCTCAAAAATGAGTCAGACTAACGATGACTTTTCAATGTCCGAAGCAACGTACACCCTTCACGAATAACATTTTATGGCTACTTTTGGCATTACTTTAGTAACGGCAACTGGAGTTGTTGTTGAATCTGTTGACGTTGAACATAAATCTGAATTTAAACGCCTTATTGGTAGTGATGGGTCGCAATTTCAAACTCACATTTATGATGGATCTTTTGATTTTTCGGCACGAGGCAAAGGCGCAAATCCTTATAGTGTAGGCGTTGGAAACCTTGGTATTGCTGGCATTACTGGAAAGTCGTTTGTAACTTCCGCAAAACGCAACTCCAAAAACGATGATTTTATCGGATGGGAAGCGTCGGGCGTTTCGTATCAGTACGCGACCTAACCGCGCACAGCGCAAACAATTATGAGCATTAATTTTGGAGCGTCAAATTTAGGAGTGGCGGCACCAAGCGGCTATTTGCAAGAATCCTCCCGTGAAATTACGCAAGAGTTAAACATCATAAAAAATGAAGATGGGGCGGTTGCGGATATCAATCCAAAGCCACGCAAAAAAACAGTTACTCAAGTGCAGTCCAAAGGTGACGTAAATTTGTTTGTTATCAATAACGGCATTTGGAGTGGACTTGTTTGCACGGGGGCAAAAATTAGCCAAACCAACGACGACTTTAGCCTTTCGTCGGCAACATTTACATTTTTAGAATGATTTTTGGCGTTACCATTGCAGGCAGTTATGGAGGCGTTGCAGAATCAGCCGAAGTTGAATCAATTGCTGATTATAAGCAGATTATAGACGAATCTGGTTATTTTGTTAAAGCCAAAACACTTTACGTTTCACAACGATTTTCTGTCAGCGGAAAAGGTGATTACGTCCCGTTTTTGACCGGGCTAACATCTCAACCACCGTATGGAGTTACTGGAACAGCATTTATTAACACATCAAGGCAAATTACAAAAAACACAGATTTCCCCGGCTGGAATTACAGCGGGGTTGCTTATCAATTATCATGATAAAACAAGGACATACATATCACGTGGTTGTTGACCACGACGACGTTAGGCGCTCGCCTAATACAGACATGGCGGCAGCTTGGCATTCGCTCGGCGGCACGTTTGGCACTCCGCAGCTTGAAAAAGTTATTGAAAATGGGAAACATTTTGCCACTTGGGTTTACGACGGTACCGAACCGCTTTCGTTTCCATCGGGCACGATGACATTTGAAGAGTTTCAAAAAGCTTGGAACTCGTTGGAGTGGTGCAAGGCTAACGAATGGCATCCCGTGGCGATAATGCGGGCGTTTCGCGACAACGCTCGCGACATGAAACGTCAGGCGCACGAGATGGCTACGGGCGTCCGGCTGCGCAAGGGGCTGACAACGGCGGTTGTGTACGATCACTCGCCCGAATGGCTTAAACAGGACGCCGCAAAGCTTGTATGAAAAACCCATTTATCACATCCACCACAACTCTGGGGCCGCTGACGTTGCGCGACCTCACCGCGCAAGATTGCATCAGCATGGCGGCGTTGGAATCCGCTGGATTTTCTAATCTTGAAACGATTGTTGCCATGATCTGGCTAGCGTCGCAACCGACCGAGGACGTTGAGCAGACAATCGGAGATGGCACCGCTGAGGCGCTTATAAGGGCGTTTGTGCGGGTGTTTCCGTTTCGCCTGCTGGAAGATGCGGGCGCATGGGTAACAGCTCAAAAATCGGCACAGGCTGACGCGCAAGTTACGGTTGTGCCCAAGTCTGACGACATTGACCCTAAAGCACCAAAAAACTAGTAGGGCCGGGGTGGGCTGAATCGTTTGTGCTCACTTTGGCCCGCGAAACTGGATGGTCTGAAGATTTCATTTTGCGACGAATGCCCATGAGCAAAGCCTTAAAATACTGGCACGCGGCGGTCTGGGGCCAAGGTGCTTGGACGACAAAAGAGACGCACGCAGACCCCGAGCAGCGGGCTAGCGTTGAAGAATTACTTGCCGCCGTCCGTATTAATAGGGAGGACGATGAAAGCTGAAATTGATTTCACAAAAGGTAAAGCCGAGTTTGATCGTTTTTTGGCGATGTCTCTAGCCGTCACAACAAAATCAGCTCGTGAAGTCGTGGAGACAAATTTTCGAGGCGTAATGCGTTGGGTTTACAGCGTAACCCCACCTATGGGAGGCCGTGGCGCGTCCACGCAAATCAAAGTCAAAGTGCATGCAGATGGCACAGCAACTAACACTTACAGCGTAGATTTTGACAAAGGCAAACGCCAAGGGCAACGCGCAATTTTTGGCGACGTCCACCACGCATTTAGGCCGATTCCTAACGACCGAAAACAATGGCTTGCAACTAAAAAAGGACAGGCCGCTTTGAAAAATATTTACGGGCCAACGGCAATCCCAGAGCTTTTGCGACAGTCGCCAGAGGCGCTTTATTCATGGTATAAGTCAAAACAAAGCAAAGATAAACGCATTCGCGGCAATGTATTTCGTCGCGCATTTGCTCGCGACATTGAGGCTGTTTATCAGCGAATTTTGAAACAGCAGGGAGCTACCGCAGCGGGCTGGATTGCTGGCACGATGGGGATTAAAGCGGGATCGGTGCCATCTTGGATTCGCAGACACAGCGGCAGCAACTCGGGATCCTACACCGAAAAATCATCGCCGACAGAGTTGATTCTGGAGGCGCTTAACCCGTCAAACCATGCGGATTCTAACCGTATCCAAGGGCAATTAAATTCCGCTTACCAGATGCAGGCCAACACTATGGCGCGAGCATTGGCGGCTTACTTACGTAACAAATGAGCTTTTTCGCGTCACTTGGCCTGAAATGGAATGAGTTCAAAACCGGCATGGACGGCGCACGGGCCGAGGTGGACAAATTTTCTCAAAAGGTCAACAACAAGGGCATGTTCGCCGATTTCCAAAGTCGGACGGGCAAACTTGGCGACGCGGCGCGTGGGATTGGGCAGAGCCTCGCGGGCGGCAACGCTTTAGGCGCAATCGGCGGCACAAGCGCCGCAATGTCATCGCTTGGGCCAGTCCTCGGCGGCGTGGCCGCTGGGGCCGCAGTCGTTGGCGTTGCGGCAATGGGTATGTGGTCCGCAATGAGCAAGACCAAGGAGATGACCAACCTCGCAACGCAATCGGGGATCACCCTGGTTGAATTGATGGCGCTGGAAAAAGCATTTACCAAAGCGGGCGCATCTTCCGGGGCAGTGCCAGCTACAATGCAGAAACTTGCGTCCGCGCTTGGCGAACTTAGCGACCCGGCAAGTAAAGCTTCGCAGGCGTTTGCGATGATTGGGCTCAACGCAGACAGTTTCAAAGGCAAAACTCAATATGAAGCTTACAAAATGGTTTCCTCTGGAATCGAGGGGCTTACGTCGTCCACAGATAAGTTGATTGCTAAACGTGCGTTGCTTGGTCGAGGCGCTCCAATTATTGCAGGATCTGCGATTGAGAAAGCCGAAAAAACCGTGTCCCCAGCAGCGCAAATGATGCAGGACTACGCGCCTATGTTTGCGATGTTTCAAGCGCAGATTGGAAAACTGGCGGTATCGTTTACTCCGTTCTTTGTTGGGATGGCGTCCAGTGTGATTCCGCAACTCATGGTTGCGGTTGAGGAAATTCAAAAGATTGATCTTACGGCTGTCGGACAATCGTTTGGCGACGCTATAGCGCAAGCGGTGGTAATGCTAAAAGATGGCGTTGCGTCTGTGCAGGAAATGCTTAAAAAAGCCAGCGACATTGTTGCAAAAATTACACCGAGCGGACCAACGACAAAAAACGCAACGGGCGCAGCTTTTATGGGGCAAGGTGGCATTGGTGGCGGGATTGGTGCGGCTGAATTTAAAAATCAAGTTGCAGCAGCTCCAGAAGTTGCAACGCCAATAGGCGAAGGATTTATTGGGCCAATGCTACCAAGCAATGCGGAACGAGTTGCGCAGGTAAAAGCTGAGATGCTCAAAAAGTACGAGCCTAAGCCGTTAGATACCGGGATTGATTTTGCGACCATGCCCGCTAAATCCCGCGCAGAAGCGGGCGCAATTACCACCTCGCTAGGAAAAGTTGGCGGTGGCGGTAATGTGTTCGGCGGTGGTGGTATGGACATTCCGCGCCAACAATTAGATGAGCAAAAACGCTCAAACCAGCATTTGCAAATAATTGCAACTGCGCTGACAACCCGCGATATGGGAATTACCCCTTACGGAGCTTTAGCCTAACCTATTATGTCTCAAACAGTAGTCCGCAGAGAGTCCTCAATGGACGTTCAAAAGATTCTCACACACACAATAACGCAAGAGGCGTTTGAGGAGATGACGCCGTCGCAGGACGCGCGAAGCTGGCGATTGACGCACGCAGACGGCGTTTATACGCTCGTCGAGGAGTTTGCAGGCGGCGATCAGTCAACGCCGGAATACCAAGGCAGCGTGGACAGTTCGCTGACAACCGAGCCGCTTGAGACGCACGCAAATTTTTCTGATTTTGATGACACGTTAAAAAACAATTGGGCCGAATGGAAAAAAAACGGTGTTAATGGCAAATTTAATCCATTGAGTTGGACGCCAGAAACTGAGAAAAATCAAAAATTTGCTACTTCATTTTGGCCCAGGTGGAGAAGTGGAATTGAATCGTATCTTGCGCCGCGAATTACCTTGAGAAATACAGCGTTAGAAGATGCGCCACCAAATCAAGAAAACGTTGGACGAATTGATGGAGGTTGGGCCAATATTCCGGGCATTACTGAGGGCATTGTGGGGGGGCGCAATTTTATTTTAAGCGGCGCAAAAGGTAATCAAGAGGGAATAAAATGGCGCAACACGTACGAATGGATGGGCTCAGATGGCCAAGGTAAAGTGCAAGATGGGCAGGCTGGTAAATGGGACAATTATCTTTACGGAGCAATTGATTAATTTTTATGGCTGGACCAATTGTTTCTACTCCATTTCAGCGCGGGCGACCTGTTGGCTGGGCCGAACTTGAAGCGTTACGCAACGAGATAGCTCGACTAAAGCCGAACAGCGGCATAGGTTATAAACTCAATCAATCGCCTAGCGGGTGGAGTTTGTCAATTTCTTCGCCTGGTATTGGTGGTGGCGGCGCGACAACATGTCCGTGGAAAGTAACAATTGTGGAATTAGAAGGAATTCGATATCTTAAAATTCCTTGGGGCATGGTTGGAGTTCCACCTGTTTTACCCACTGGCATGGAATTAAACAACGATCCTCCAATGCAACTTCCTTTTGCCGAAGGTTGGGTTTGCATGAAAGTTTCATTTATTGTTGATGACGTTGCAATTAATGAAATTTTAATTGAAATAACTAAAGATATTCCTGCAGCAGATGAGGAATTTGTTTATTATCCAATTGCCTATGCATTTTTTGTTAACAGCGAAGGTGCGGCAACTCAATATCGCGTAAATAATTTGTGCTCAAATCCAATTCCTAGTGTTTGTGATTTAGCTCTTCCTGCTTAAAATGAGCGCACAAGCTTGTCATGGCAGGTTAATGTTTTCAAAATTTGAGCTACAACTCGAATATCACTGGAATGCTGTTTTAGATTATGTTTGGTCAAATGATGGTAGTGGCAGTCCTCAATGGGCAAGCGTAACAGATTTATATAATGGCACTTGGGGACATAAAGTTCCCAAACTTGATTTTACAAAACGCCAACTTAATTGCGCAAATTTCATGGCAGATGCAAAAGCAAAAGCCGTTGATGGGTGGGTTCATAAATCGTTTGATGAACCGGTCATCCGCGATTTTGGATCGAAATATCCATTTCCACCTCCCGGCTCTGAAGGTTGGGGTTATTTTGCGCAAAATTTAGCAGAGAATTACGTTGCGACTGAACAGTCTGGTCCAAATGAATTGCCGCTAATAAATTATTATGCTTTGCAACCCGACACGTATTATCGCACAGATACAAAAACGGAACCAGTTCCATTGTTTAATAAATTAAGAGTAAGACAAAAACTTTTTCCTTTAATTAATTCATTTATAATTGATTACAGTTACAATAATGTTAATGACGGATTTTTTACTCCAATTTTTTATTATTTAGTTGAAACAAAATCAGACCCATATTTTGGCTATCCTCCTAATTGGCCAACGGATACTGAGGAGCCAGCGCCAGATGGTGTTTTTCTTTATTTGCTAACTCCAAACAAAGCTGTTTTTGAAAACCAAAATGAATATCAAAGATGGCTTGCAACTAATTTAAGTGGATTCAAAACGCCAATATATTTTCCCGGTGCGCCCAACGATCCAATGCTGTGGAATTATGATAAAATTGTAAAAACAGATTCGGATAAAACAGAATTTTTAAGTTGGCGAGCAAACCAAAAAAATGCTCCAGAAACGTTTTTTGCCACAGAAAAAAAATGGACTGATTTTCTGGCTGCTCGGTTGCAAAACAATCAAACCCCATGCGGAGGTAGACAACAATGCGGGGTTGCAATGTCATTAGTAAATGCAGATGACATGGTAATTAACTGCACATCGACTGCCACGTTTACAGCATCTCCAGATGGACCGCCGGCACCACCTAAACCGTGGGAAGGCACATCAAAAATAAAAGTGTTAAGTTTTTCACCTGGACTCCCATTATTGATGGGGTTAGGTCCTTACAGAGACTTTGTTAAATTACCGCCGGGATTGCCGTATCGCAAAGTTAAAGCAACCGGAAATGATATCTTTGAACCTTGGCAAGCATCGCCAACTATAAATAAATTGCCATTAATTGGTGGCTATCAATGGATATATTATAGTTTATTAAATCTTCCTTTTTTTAATGAAAATCAAAAAGAATGCCAAAGATATGTTAATCAACTTGAAAAAATAGGATTTCCCATAAATTGGTATTTGCGCTGGTATCCTCCAGATGTATCAGATTTTAGCGACATTGAAGGATGGCTTCCCGGTAACGCAGATACTGGAAACATGCCAATTCAAAATAAATACCCAGTGCCAATATTTCTGCACACCAAAAACGAATCTGGTGGAATTTTAGTTTGGGACGCCATTGGCCAATTGTATGAAGAAAAAGGCGAAAAATATAAATTCAAGGTGGAAGGTGGCGTAAAACTAACAATCACCTACGAAGACCTATGACGCTCCCTCGCTGGCTTATTGACAAGCGTTTTCGCGTCTGTCAGGCTTGCTCTCAGCGCGAGGGCTGCAAGGCTACTGGTAGCTTGTTTAATGACGTTCCGCTGTGTCCTATCGGGGCGCATCCATCGGCAACGGACGAAATCCGATGGGAGCGGGCATGGCCGCAACACGCTCAGGCGGTTAGCGGTTGTTGCGATTCTGCTTTACACGCACCCCATTAGTATGACGCCTGCACGCACAGCCCAAAGCCTGACAATAGGCGCGGATTGGTTTGTGGGATTCCGTTTACAGGACGACTCGGGCGGTCATCTACCGCTGGCACCATACGATTTTGAAGCAACGTTGACGGCTGCTAATGGCTCATCTGTGGCGACTCCACAGATCCAAATTTGTGACGATGTGACGGCTCGGATATTTATCTCACACACGATCACGGGCACGCTAACCGCGCAGACTGCGACGCTCAGGCTGTGGGCTACGCGCATCGTTGACGGGCTTAGGCTCGCGCTTCTTATTGGGCGGATTACCATAACTATATGAGCTGCAACACTGAATGTGGCATTGTTGCCATCGAAATCCTGACCGGCATTCCCGGACTTCCTGGCAACGGGGGCACGGGTAGTGACGCAACCTCTTTGCAGGGCGTTCCAATCGCTGATGTTGCGCCGACCAATCATCAAACTCTAACTTATAACGGCACGCAATGGGTGCCCATGACTACCACCGCAGGCACCTACTAATTTACCCATGAGTAACCAAATCGTTCCAATCGTCCCGCGCATCAACGCGACCGCACTGTCAACCGCAGCACCAACGGCTCTTACGGGCATGACGTTGGGCGAAATCGCGGTCAACACCGCTACGGGGCGGTTATTCGTGCAAGCCAACGCAGCAACACCCGTTGACGTAACGGCAGGCAGCGTGCAGACGTCGCAGCTAACGACGGCAGCGACCGCTAACGGCGTGCCGCAGCTTACTGGCGCGGGGCTAATTAGCTCGGCGCAGATTGGAACGTTGGCCACGTCGCAGATTCCCGGGCTAACGCAGTCCGCTATTGCTGGCGGGATCCCGCAACTCGACGGCTCGGGCTACATTGCTATCGCGCAGTTGCCTCCGTCCGTTGTCGGGCAGCTGCACTACAAAGGCGCATGGACGGTTAACACCTCGCCTGTAATCGCGTCCGGCGGCGTTGTTGACGGCGGTACGGCTAAGACTGGCGATTACTATGTTGCAGCTAACACGGCAACTGTGGGCACTGCCATCGACGGCAAGACATCGTTTATTGCTGGCGACATCCTTGCGTTCAACGGAACCACTTGGGACAAGATCAACGGCGCTACGTCCGAGGTCATTTCCGTTAACAGCGTGGGACCAGTCAACGGCAACATCACGCTGACGCCATCCAACATTGGCGCGATCTCCACGGCTCAACTCGGAGCACTCAATGGCGTTGCAACGCTTAACGGTGCAGGCGCGTTGACCAGCTTGCAGTTGCCAGTTGCAACGACGGCGCAGTTGGGAGCAATTAGCGTTGGGGCTAACCTCGCGATTGACGGCGCAGGCGTGCTGTCAGCTATTCAAGGCACGTACACGCTACCAGCGGCTACTACGTCGCAGCTTGGCGGCATCAAAGTTGGCGCGGGACTAATAATTGACGACGCTGGACTGTTGGAAATCGGCACAATCACCGGCGGCACTTATTAATCATGTCCAACGCAATCGTCCCAGTTATTCCAAAGCGCAATGCCGTAACGGGCACGGGTTATCCTACCTCGCTTACGTTAGGCGAGTTAGCCGTAAACACCACTACGGGCAGCGTCTATCTAGGCGCAGACCCGGGCGTGGTGCGCATCGGCGTTCCCGTTGCGGCTGGAACAACACTCAACCTTGGCACGGGCGACGGCTCAACGGTTGCGTTTACGATCACAGGTGGCACAGGCACGGACGCAGGCGGCTATCTCGTCAGCGTTGGGGGCATTGACCAGCCAAGCGGCTGGACTGTTGCAGGCACGACGCTGACGTTTAGCGAGGCACCGCCTGCGGGCGCGGCTGTCAGCGTGCGGGCGATTTTGAAGGGCGAGGGCGGCGGTGGTGGCGGCACTGACATCGGCGGGCGTGCGTGGGCGGCTGGCGCGACATACACGCAGGGCGACCTCGTAGCAACTTCGCAGCGCGAGACTTGGATCTGCATCCAAAACGCAAACACGGGCAACGATCCAGCAACATCGACAGACTGGTGGGCACCTCAGCCAGCGGACGCGGTATCGTTGCAGCTGCGGGCGGTATCGACAACGGCTCCAACGGATGGGCAAGTTTTGATGTGGTCAGCGGCTAATAACCAATGGGAGCCCACAACGCTGGCAGGTGGCAGTGTGACTTTTAATACTCAAGGCACGCATTACTGGAGAGTGCCAGCATACACGCGATATGCGCGGGTGCAGGCAACGGCAGGAAGTGGGACGGCGGGAACCAATGGGCAGGGGACTAATGGGGAGAATGGAGGTGACGTTTCGCAAGGTGCGCCCACAGTTGGCGCAAATGGCGCAGACGGATACGGCTCGAATGGGACTCAAGGCAGATCCATTACTTTTGACGGCGTTACAGTGTCAGGAGGCGCAGCGGGACAAGCGGGGAGTATTGGCTACGGCGGCGGCGGCGGCGGTGGATATGATTTTAATCAAAATTTATATTACAACGGAGCCGCTGGAAATGGCCCAGATACAGGGGCGGGAGGTCTTGGGGAGACAAACGGAGGATTAGGTGGAGCAGGTGGCGGCGGCGGCGGAAACGGACAAGATGGCAATAACGGTGGACAAGGAGGAACTCCATCTGGCAATGGTGGAGGTGGCGGCAACTCAAGAATTTATGGCGGAGGCGGAGGGGGCGCAGGTGGCAGTAGTGGTGGAGGAGGAGGAGGAGGTGGCCTTTTTGCAGGCGGCGGAGGCGGCTATGGCGGAGGCGGCGGCACAGGCAGCGGTGCAACGGCAGGCGGCACGGGCGAGACGCTTGATGCGTATCATCTGTTTACTCCCGGGGCACTAGTGCCAATAACAATCTCAGCAGGCGCAGGCACGGCCTCAATCACAATCACTTACTAAGTATGGCACTTACAAAACCAACTGGCGCAATGCTCAACGCTGGCGCAACCAGCGCACCAGCCGCACTCGGCACCGCAGCGGCTGGCACGGCGCAGAGTTACTCCCGCGCTGATCACGTGCACGCCATGCCATCGGCGGGCGACGTTGGCGCGATCCCAACGAGTCAGCTAGCGTCATTGGCAACGACTGCGCAGGTGGCAGCAATTACCCCGGCGAGCATCGGCGCAATTCCCACAAGCGCACAATCCGGCTTTGCAACGCTTACAGGCGGGCATCTGACGACCTCGCAGACGCCTGCACTTGGCGGCGACATTACGCTCGCGGCTGGCGCAGTATCAGCGCAAGTTGTGGCACTCCAAGGCTCGGCAGTCGCGGCTACAACGCCAACCAGCGGGCAGGTACTCGCCTGGAACGGTACGCAATGGGCACCAGCAACGGCGTCCACGGGCGGCGGCGGTGGGGCAAATGGGCTGACGTATTATTTGAGGCAGGACGTTGACGCAGACGCACCGACGACTAATTTACCCGGCACACCTAAGCAGCTAGGACGCACTGGATCAGCGTCGGCAACGAGCATCACGACGGGCACGCTGACAAGCGGAGCATGGACGCTTTTGGGCGGGTACGTCAGCGAGTCAACGCCGATTGATCCTGATGTCACACAGATTCCGGCGGGCCTGTGGGATTTTAACGTGTGGGCTCTATGCACGGGTAACACGAACTCGCCAACAGTAATCCGCGCTAAGGTTTACGTGTACAATGGCGCAGATGCTCCGACGTTGATCGGCACCTCTGGCGAGCAGATTGTTAACAACGTCTCGGCGCAATTTTCGCTTTCGGTTTTGATCTCGCAAACAACGATTGGGCTAACGGATCGGATCTACATTGCAATCGAGGTGAAAGCCTCCGCAAACAATCACACAGCGACGCTACAATTTGGCGATGGTCAGCCCAGTCACGTCCACACTTCACTGCCGCTTGTTGGCGGAACGGGCCTCTGGAAGAACTCCAGCGGGGTGCTGCAATCGCCTGCAAGCCTGCTTGTGGACGCTGACGTTGACGCAGCGGCTGGTATTGCGTTGAGCAAAATTGCAGGCGCAGCAAGCACTGCACAGGTTGAGGCCATTACCGCAGCATCGTTGGGGGCGTTGTCCACAGCTCAAGTTGTGACGCTGGCGCAAGGCGGCACTGGAGCGACATCAGCGGCGGCGGCGCTTACCGCGCTGGGAGCGCAGCCAGCTTTAACAACGGCGTCCCCTCTGGCGCTGACGCTCGGCGGCACTGGCGCGATTGACGCAGGTGCAGCGTTGCTTAACCTTGGAGTGCAATTACATCCTGTTACTGTCCGCGCCTCGAGCAATCAGTCGCCGAGCACGTTAACTGGGCCGTACTCGGGGACTTGGACCGGCAATACGCTTACGCTTACAACAGGCACAACTAGCCTATTAGCATCGGGTATGTGTTTTGGCACCACTGGCTTAACTGGGGTTGCAATTGTTAGCGTACTAAACAGCACGCAGGTAAGTTTATCAAACTCAACAACTACGCAAGCAACACCTACAGCTTTAACGGTTTATAACAACACTGCAACGCAGTTTACGCTGGGCGTGACAGGAGTGTACACCCTCGAATTATACAACGTAAATGCAGGGGACAGTGTGGTTTTCTCCAACCAAACCAGCACACTTATGACTGGGCCATGGGTTTGCACGGTTGCGGGGGCAGTAGGAGTTGCGCCTGTGTTTCAGCGTCCAAGTTGGTTTACAGGAACAGCATCCGCAGTTTACCTCAACGTACTTCGTGGAAATTCTTCGCAGGGATCTATATTTGCAATCTATCCGCTGACTGCATCAGCGGTTGCGGACATTGTGGTTGGGCAAACGCCGTTGAGTTCCTCCCTAATTTTTGGTCGAGGAAACAACGCGGTGTTGGGCGGCAACACTTTCACTGGCAAAAACACATTTCAAGTTGGCGCAACAGGATCAGGCGCAGTGCCTTTTGCTTTTCAAGCTGGCACGTTAATGACGATACCGCAGACACATAGCGTGGAGTGGGATGGGACCAACGAGTACGTCACAACGGGAGCAACATTTGCCGGATCAATTGCCACAACGGTTTTAACCGTTACTGGCACGCCAACGGGCGTCATCCAAGTTGGCATGCTTATCAGCGGCACGGGCGTTACCGCAGGCACGACTATTACCGCGCTGGGCACAGGCACGGGCGGCACAGG
>Ga0114960_10002926_pt1 | contig 13181 bp, 12 predicted proteins | sample C_130625_MF_Meta_FD_92637 | JGI IMG/M metagenome (GOLD analysis project Ga0114960, IMG submission 92637) | Freshwater microbial communities from Lake Croche, Canada to study carbon cycling - C_130625_MF_MetaG | ecosystem: Environmental > Aquatic > Freshwater > Lake | place: Lake Croche, Canada... | reverse complement strand
GTATCTTTAGACCAATCAACAATTAATCAAATAGTTAGCGGGCTACAACAAGCAGGCTCTACTGGAGCAACCCAACTCCCGTCTCGGGACATTTCTCGCAGCACTGAAAATATTATGCAGGACCCACAAGTTCAGCCGAATTACATACCACCCGCATCTAATAATGACTATATTTCGCAGGAAGACGATAATGACGACATCATACGTAATTATAACAAAAGCGCCCAATATGGAGACAGTTTGGATCAGTTGTATGAAGAAATTCAAGTGCCGCTATTAATTGCAGTTATGTATTTTTTATTTCAATTACCCATTTTTAAACGCTATTTATATAAATTTTTTCCAGCTTTATTTTCTAAGGACGGTAATATAAATTTATATGGATTCGTTTTTACTAGCGCGCTATTTGGCATATTATATTACATGTTAACAAAAATTTCCCAACACTTCAGTAGATTTTAGAGGTGTTCTGAAATGTTTTTATAGTATTGTTATATATATGTTGATTAAAAAAGAAAAAAAAGGAAATGTAACAATATATCACGTTGATAAAGACTACGACGATGATAAAATGGAAAAGGTTATGGATAAAAAATTAAAACCTGATGATATAAAATTAATAATAAAAGATGACGCGGATGTTTATGACAAGGATGGAAAAATACTATTAAGATTTAGAAAGGATAAATTAAAAAAGGCTAACGTAGATGCGTTTTATGATAATGTAATTGATTTCGCCCAAAATGAAACATCTAATCGCGGGTCTGCCTCTTCTAGTAAAAAAAAGAATATCAACGATAACCCAAAAATAATGACAAACATTCTGGGCTATTTTGATAAATTTTCAGCTAGACAAAAAATGATCTTTAAAAAGAGAGGTTTTAAAAGTACAACCAGTGTTAGAGAAACTCGCTTTAATATGGATTATCCGGATAATTTTAAAAAATTAGTTCCGTTGATTAAAGAGATTGATAATTACTATAAGAAATTTGCTCCTGCAGAATATGCAAAACAAAGGAGAAAGGCAAATCAAACTCCTTTTAAAATAACTGGCACGTCATTTACAACAGTAACAACTAACGTTAACTTTCAAACAGCGGTGCATACAGACAAGGGCGACGATGAAGAAGGTTTTGGGAATTTGGTTGTTATAGAACGTGGAAAATATAAAGGAGGCGAGACTTGTTTTCCGCAATACGGAATTGGCGTTGATGTCAGAACCGGAGATGTTTTGTTTATGGACGTTCACCAACCTCATGCTAATTTACCAATTGAAATAGAAGAACCCGACACAAAACGCTTATCTATAGTGTGCTATTTAAGAAAAAATATATGGGAACAAACAAAGAATAAAACAAAAAAATACATGGAGAGACATAATAAAACGTTAAAGAAATTTAGAAGTGAAAAAAAGTAGGGGGGAAAATGGAGACAAAACTTTGATGGGTTGAAATCCCACACACCCCATTTTATTTAATATATTTGTATAATATATAAATGTATAAAATCGCCATACCATCTTATAACAGAATAGATCAATTAATTAATAAAACCCTTACTTTATTAGATAATGCGCATATAGATTTTTCAATAATTACTGTATTCGTCGCAAACCAAGAACAATACAAGTTATATCGCGAAGCATTAGATAATTATAAAAATGGTCTAGGAAAAAAAGTAAAGGTAGTAAAAGGGGTAAAAGGGATCGTTCAAATCAACAACTTCATCAATCGTTATTATAAACCAAGTGATATAGTGTTTTATGTTCATGATGATATTGATAAATTTATATATTATGATAAATCAGTGAAAGATGCTCTAGAAAAGTGTGCTGAATATTTAAAAAATTCCCCTTATGGCCTCATGTCTTTTAATCCGACCGGAAATGAATTTTATATGAGGGGAAATGAAGCATCTAGTAAAAAATTTAAAGAAGGATTTTATTATGCAGTTGGCCCTTTATTTATGTTTAAACCCAATCCCAAAATAGTTCGTTCTGCAGACACATGGGCTGTGGAAGACTATGATTATTCTATAAAATCTTATAAATTATACGGAAAAAATCTTCGCTATGATAGATTTTCTTGTAAAACAAAGATTAATAATAATAAAAACGGTGGCGTTGGCATTCGTGATTATAAAACATATTTAAAGTCTTTGTTAAATCTATATAATAGAAATAAAGACTATATCAACTTGGTTGAAAAAACAAATAAAACTTATTTGAAAACTTATGGCGTGGAAACAATCAAACACCCTAGATTGTCGGACAAAACTCATAAACAAACTACAGCTAAGAAAATAATAAAGAACAATAAAACAAGGAAAAATAAAAATTATTGAAAACATATATAAAAATAATGGAAGATATAGTAATAGTCGTGCATTAGGTATGCCAAACTCAGATATAACAAAAGTATTAGATGAAATTAAATACGACCGGCGGTTTGAACGGTTTCGGTTAGCCAACGTTATCGCGCATGTTGCGGTTATTGTTTTAAGAGGAAAAATTATAGCCACCGCAGTAAATCGCATTGGTTATAGACAAGAAACCAGTAAAAGTTATTATAACACGTATCTTCACACGGATAGAAATTTACATGCAGAAGAAAATGTTGTAAGATCTCTTGGAAATTATAACAAGATGAAAGACGCTGATATGTATATTATGAAATTTGGCAGGGGTGAAAATGATGGTGTTTATGTAAATTCAAAACCATGCGCGAAATGCGCGTGTTTTCTTAGCAAATGTATGAGAGAGTATAAATTAAAACGAGTCTTTTATACATCTTAAGATGAAAGTTAAGTAATTAATAAAATATATTAAACCTATTTTGCGTTTTAATATATTTATGCCTGGATTTGATTTGTCTGATATATTACAAACCACATTTAATGACTCTATTAAAATTTCACTTTTCCAGAGAATGAAAACTGGAAATGCTGTTGTTGACTCTATTTTTTCAACGCTAGGATTTGTGGCAATAAGTTACTTTGTGAAGGTATTATATGAAAATAATTTATTTAATAGACCATGGAATATAGATTTTCATGATGCTGTTAAAAGTCTATTCTATAAAAAATATTCAATCACCTATGAAGGTAAACGTTGTTCTAGCATTGGTACTTATAATCTTTATCCAGTAGTATCATCTTGTTTTACCAATTCTTGCAAAGCATTATGGAGTGATATTGTTAAAAAAATGGATAAAATTGAATCTATTCGCGAGTTAAAAGAACTTTATATAGCAATGGATAAATTTCGCGACAAAGATGATGAAGACGATGAATCTGACATGTATATAGTCTCTCAAAAAAGGCCGTTTTTATATAATAAAGAACTCCAGATATACGCTATTGCCGACTTTTATACTGAAGATTCCGGTGGTAGCGAAAAAGATAAACAAACCACTAAAACCGATAAAATTACATTAACTCTTTATTCTTATGAAACAAATACATGTGGCATAAAAAATTATGTTACTAACTTAACTGAAACATATATAAAAGCGATTGAAAAGAGCCGCAATAGCCAAAAGTTTATATATACTTTAATAAAAACAAAATATGAGGATTATAAATATGAATGTTGGGCTGAATACCCATTTGATAGCACGCGAACATTTAATAATATGTTCTTTGAAAATCAAAAACAAATAGTAGATAAAATTCAGTTTTTTCTTGACAATAAAGAATGGTATTACGAAATGGGAATTCCTTATTCACTCGGAATTGGTCTGCATGGTCCACCAGGAACTGGAAAAACATCCTTTTTCAAATGTCTTGCAAATATGACCGGTAGGCATTTAGTTGTTCTCTCATTGAAGTTAATAAAGACTCGCCGACAATTGGACGATTTCTTTTTTGAAGATAGATACAATTCAGATAATAAGAATCACAGTGTTGGTTTTGATAAAAAAATTATTATTATTGAAGACATAGATTGTCTAGGAGAGATAGTGTGGAAACGCGAAGATAAAAGGGATAAATGTGTAACAAGCATTGGAAAGAAACTGAATTTAAATTCATTATCACCAACGTCAACTGTTAATGTAGCCGACGTAATTCAAACATTTGTTGAAGCAAATGAAGAACAAAATAAGTTATTGGCAAGCGTTACAAAAACAACAGAAGATGATCCAATTACATTAGATGACATTCTAAACTTGTGGGATGGTCTGAAAGAAACTCCCGGAAGAATATTAGGCATTAGCAGTAATCACTATGATATGTTAGATCCGGCTTTAATTAGACCCGGTAGAATAGATATTACTCTTAAATTGGATAACGCTTCTCATAATATCATTCGCCAAATGTATAAACGATATTATAATGAAAATATTGATGAGAGAAAACTCAAAAAGATTCGGGATAAATTTTACTCTCCAGCGGAAATTATAAATTGTTATGTCATGAATAAAGAAGAACCATCAATGTTTATGTCAACATTAATGAAAAATGAAAAGTTTTGAGTAAAAATTATTAAGTTAAAAATTATGAAGGTAAAAAGAAATCCTAAATAAATTGTTCGGGATCATAGTTGCATTTGAAACAATCTTGATGAAAATTATGTTGTCCTCCATTTTCGTAATTTGTTTTTCCGTCTTCCACCGCATACATAGGATAAACTAACGCTCTATTTCCTTCTTTTGTTATCGTCCAATCAGAACAAAATGGTGTCATATGTGCTTCGGGATTTAACGTTTGTACCGCATATCCATTATAATATTTTTCTATTAAAAAAGTCGCTTGTTTTCGGGATAACATATACATCTGACCCCCCCATAAATCATCGGGATATTTATGATATTTACGAACTCTGTTTTTATAAGAAAAATCCTGCTTTAACTCAAACTCATAAAAATAATCTTCTATCTTAAAATGTGTTAAATATCCCAATAGCAGAAGATCTAAGTTCATTTCTTTAAAATCTTCAACTAGTGCTGGTATATCATTTGCAAATTCCTTATGTAAATTTATATCGTCTTCACAGAAGATTCCGTATTCTTTGTCAGTTTCATTTAAAAACTTATTTATCATATCAAAATGACCGTAGGTGTAAGACCACGTTTTTTTATGATCGTGATCTTCTAATATCCCGTCTATTCTCGGATCATCAAAACTTACTCCATCATAAAATACAACATTTATATTTAATTTGGCGAACCTATTTGCAAGCGCAGTTTTTCTTTCTTCATTTTTGTAAGACAGGCAATAAAAAGCGCATAATTCATTTGCGATTGTTGACATATTGCTAGTATAATATTTACTACCGATTTTGTTTTAAGTATTTATTATGTTTCATTTTGTTTCGCGCATTCTTATTCGTATTTTTTGTTTATATTTGTTATCCTTTTTTATTAACAAATAGAACATATGCAAATTATAGAGAATTACGTCCAAAACTTAATAGTAAATATACCACCGATTGAGAAAACAGAGAATATCAATTTAGTATTAGATGGTGGAATATTTAATGGCAGTTACTTGATTGGGGCGCTTTACTTTCTGAAAGAAATGGAATCCAAAAAATATATTAAAATACATAAAATATCTTGTTGTAGTATTAGTTCAGTATGTATTTTATTATATAAACTTAATGCTCTTGATCTAATGCCTGAGTTATATTCTATACTTCTTAAACAGTTTAAAGAACATCGCAACTTAAACGCCTTTAAGTTGTGTTTTAATAGAATAAAACAGTTTATTAAAAATGAAAACAAAAACGAGGCTGATCTTTTGAAAAATTATAATGGTCGGGTTTATATAACCTATTATGATATCAAAAAAGGCAAAAAAATAATTAAAAGTAAATATAAAAATATTGAGGATATATTTGATTCCATATATAAATCGGGGTTTGTGCCATTTATTGCAGATGGAAACATTGTATATAAAAATAGGTTTTGTGACGGAGTAAATCCATATATTTTTTCAGAAGAACAAAATAGAAAACTGCTATACTTGGATTTGTTTAGTTCAGATAAAATAGGATACTTGTTATCGGTTAAAAATGAAAAAACAAATTTTCATAGGATTTTAGCCGGGTTATTGGATATCCATTTGTTTTATATTAAACAGCATAGCACACAGATGTGTAGTTATGTAAATAGTTGGTCGTTATATCAAACATTTCATAATTATTTCATAAAAGTGGCTATAGAAAAAATAATTTTTTATATAGTCTATCTGTCCTACTATTTAAAACAATACATTTCAACGGAAATTCAACAGCATATTATTTTAAAAATAATATCAAAAATAATAAAAGAGTTATATTTTGTTTTTATAGATTCTTATTGTTTCTAATAAAACAATCCACCTCGCCCCCTCTTTTTGGTTTTGTTTTTGTTTTTATCTTTGTTTTTGTTTTGATTTTCGGCGCGGGGTTTTGTTTTTGTTTTTGTTCTTGTCGTTGATTTCAAAGAAGCTTTTCCGGTTTTTTTCTCTCTGTTCTTATTTTCTTTTTCAGATAATGTATCCGCTGGTCTATAACGCAGAAACCATTCTTCATACTCATCGTCTTTTTTCTTTTTATGATCTTTTAGTTCTTTAAATTTATCTGCCTTTTCTGCGCGCATTTCTTCTACAGTTTGTTGATGTCCGTAGCAATTAATACTGAATCTACGCAAAACCCCCTTTTGTTGTAAACGATTCTTTTGCTGAACGTCAAATAGAAACTGTGCCATACAAACTATTCTCTCTGTGTCATAATAATTACGATCAGAATATAAAAATGCCAAATAAAAACTTAACATAGTGTCAATAGAAGCAACTTTGACTTGCTGTTTATCAACATTAATTATATTATAACTATGACAAGCAATTGGTTTATAAATAAAGGCGATCGTGTCGGCACCTATCATAATTTGATAGTGTGGAGCCACTATTTCGCCTATTTCTTTGCGTTTTATTAATTTAACTGTTTTATATCCAGCGTCTCGCAAACGTTCTTTCAAAATCTCCGCAGTCTTCTTTGGATCCTCAGATAAAACATCAAAATCAGGAATCTTTTCCAACTTCTTATGTAAATGCTTTGGCATGTAATGCAAGTAAAGACTTATCGCATATCCTCCAAAAAATACTACTCCTTGATTTATAAACGAGTTTCTAACAATTTCAAATATACTATCCTCGTCTTCTTTATTTATCATTTCTCTCTGAAAAGGTTCTAAATCATCGCAGTGCGCCGATTTTAATGGATAATTCTTATTGAGTAGAGTGAGTCGTTTTAACACTTTTTCCCAACGAGAAACATCTCCGGCTGGGCGAGAAAGTTCTAAATACATTGACATTCTTAAATAGTTTGGTGGTGCGTATAAAATACCATCTACTTTAATTGCCTCTTTTTTAACACATTTATATATCTCTCTGTGTAAAAATGTTATATCTGCTACTGGAATAAAATTAACAAATACTTTGTAGGTTCCCTTGTGTTGCCCGGATTTTGCTTCCACTTCTAAAAACCCGGCATTCACATAATCGTCGGTTAGTTCTTTACTATCATTTAACGCATTAGGAGAGAAGAAATCATAATCTGGTATTTCTACTTCGGTATTATAAAATTGGTCTTGTTTTGGTAAAATATTATTAATTGCAGTTCCACCATAGCATATGACCTTTTTTCTTCGGATAAAGTTCTCAACAATAGTAATAATTTTTTTAACTTCTGCTGAATTGGCTACAGCCCTCCCAGAACGCTCCTCGGCTTTATCCACTGCACTTCTTAATATTGCCAATTCACATTCTTGGAAACTCATTGATTTATCGCATATGTTTTTCATTTACTTTATGTCTTATAATATTGAGAGAAAAAAGTATATACATTTTGTTTTGGGATATTTTAAGGAGGTTTTTATTTTACTCGTTTATTATTTATAAGAATTTTATAAGATATAACTTATATAACATGTCTGAAGAGCTAGTTAGGGTGTTTATTGAAATTGAACGGGACAGTAACAAAAAATATGAATATAGTAGAGAAACTGGAAAGCTTGAACTTGATCGTGTATTACCATATCCATATTATTATCCATTTGCTTATGGTTTTATTGAAAATACATTAGCAATGGACCAAGACGAACTTGATGCGCTTATTATTACTGATAAGGAATTAAAAATGAATGAATGGTATGACGTGTATATTATTGGAGTCTTGGTTATGTCTGACGAAAAAGGGCTTGATGAAAAAATTTTATGCGTTCTCAAAGAAGATTACGAATCAATAAATGATATTGAGTCGTTATCCGAAGAAACCAAAAATAACATTCATTGGTTTTTCTCAAATTATAAAAATAAAACCTCTGATAAATGGTCTATTGTAAATGGTTTTGAGAATAAAAAATCGGCTATTCGCATTTATGAGAATTCTATTATAGCCTGATAAAACATTTTGTTAGCTTTTACAACTTGTTACCCCAAAAATTTAGACCAAGGCGTTTGTTTCTCAATCTTGTTGAGCGACGCAATCCGGGCTCGTTATCCTTGTTGTTTTTATCTACAGTTTGATGGGAGTTCACATAAGCCATTTTATCGTTCTCGCTTAGTTCTTTCCAGAGAGCCGATAGCAGCTTATTCATATCTCCAAATTTTGCAGTTGGGTTAGCGGCCTTAACCTCGTCTCGCTTAGCCTTGCAAAAAGCAATAAAAGGAGATACCGGACGTTCTGTTTGTAACACGGATTGTAACATGGGATGCGATATGGTGTTGTTTGTATATTTTAATTTAGTTTATACCTTTTTCAATTTTTTTATTTTTTATTTTTTATTTATTAATAATATTTTTTGGATTTCCAATCATTTTTCCGTTAGAATTTGGTTTATTTTTAAAATAACCATTCCAAAATTTTCTTGTTTTATAAAAATCTTTTTTATGGGCTCCCGACCATTTACTCATATGACAGTATTTTTTATTATTATTTGCTCCCATAGTAAACCAGTCCTTGTTGGATTTTCTTAAAGTACATTCACATATTGCCTTTTTAGAATCCTTTGGATCAATACTGCATAAATGATTTAAACAGTCGGACCACTCGGCCTTTTTAGAACACTCTGTTATTTTTTTTCCTTGTTTCATTTCATTGATAGAAAAAGTTGAGTAAATGCGGCGTGTTCCCAATTTTGTTTTATGCGCGCGTAAAGTGTTACAAGGTTTTGTGGCAAAGTTATATCCATTTTCTACGGTACATTTACAGCTAGATTTTCCTGGTTTATTCTTTATTGGTTTACATGGCGCCGACGTACATAACGCATACCGACTTTTACACATTGTTAAATGTTTCTTTGAATGTTTTATATTTTTTCTAGTCTTAGGCATGTTCTTTGTTATATTATTGTATTATTTTTATTTTTTATAATGCAATAATTAAATGCAACTTTTTTGAAAGGTTGTTTAAATATTGAACGCATAATAATCGGTTTCTATGCTACGCGTTTGGAAAGAAAGGGCCGGATCTTGTTCGGTGGGAGCATCAACAACGACTTCAATATACCTTAATTTCTCGGGTTTTAATGCGAACGCATACCCACACTTGTCAAAGAATGCTTTATTTTCTTGTAAATTAGTATCGTTTTTCTGATATCTCATAGCAACTAATTGACATCCAGTTTCTCTGCAAACCAATCCACTAGGATTTGGTGGGTCTATTCCAATATCTGGCATAGAAATACTCATATTTTGTTTATTATATTCTTGCAGCTCTGGTAAATCCGGTGTATTCTTAACATCATAGTAATGCAAAGATCTCATAAAGATGGAATTACTCGTCATATTTACATACTCATAGAAATCATTGCAGTCTAAAAATGAGTTATTTGACTTATCAACTATCAATACAATTGTACTCTTTTTTGTTAATTCTAATAATGAGGTGTTTCCAAAGTTTTTGCCATTTAATTCATAGCTATAAGATGGTCCTAAAAAATATTGTTCGTAACTCTTTAACAAGTTAGCGAAGTTTTGATACATTTTTTGATTAGAGCTCTTAAAGCGCAAGTGTAATATTATAGGATCCCTTGGGTTTGGTGCTGTGCTATTTGAAAATGCGTAATTTGTTATTATATTCATTACTTCAGAAAATGGTACTGAGTTATATGTCTCTTTTACATAATTACTATCAATCGTAGACGTTGCCACAGCAGGCTGGTTATCTATTGAGAATACTTCAAAATCTAATCCTCTAACACCCTGCTTTAATATATCTTTTAGGGCACATGTTGAAACATAATCATTCTTATATGTTCCTGGACTACAACAGTTATAAGCAGTTTTTATGTAATAATCTTTGAAGGTGTATTTGCAATTTGGATCTGTAGAATTCAACGATTTAATAGAACCATCTAATGTAGAAAAACTACTATCCATCGCAGAACATTCTCTTCCTAATAGATTTTTCATATAAAAATAGTATAACAGAACAATTATTATAAATAATATTATCATGCTAAACAAAATATACCCTGCAAAATTTTCCTTTACGTTTTTAACAAGGTCTAATATATTATTCATTTTTCTTCCCGAATCCATATCCGTAGTATCTATTATATATAACTATTTTTATATAATATAATTAAACATTCAAATTAGTTAAAAATATAATTTGTCTGTATAATATATTATCTAAAATATGGCCGGAGGATTAATGCAATTAGTGAGTGAAGGTCAACAGAATATAATATTAAATGGAAACCCTTCAAAAACTTTTTTTAAAGCTACGTATGCCCGTTATACAAATTTTGGTATGCAAAAATTCAGAGTTGATTTTGATGGGTCTAGAACGCTGCGTTTAAGCGAGGAATCAAATTTTACTTTCAAAATACCGAGATATGCAGATTTATTAATGGATTGTTATCTAAGTGTTGAGTTACCCAATATTTGGAGCCCAATTATGCCTCCAAATACAGATCAACAAACTCAACAGAATAACTCTGGTGTTTGGGTCCCTTATGAATTCAGATGGATTGATAATTTGGGTGCATTAATGATATCCAATATTACTATAACATGTGGAAATCAAACATTACAAGAGTATACTGGGGACTATATTAAATTATTAGTTGAGCGTGAGTTGGGTGGAACAAAAAAGGTTTTATTTGATAACATGACTGGAAATACGGCTTCTTTAAACGACCCAGCTAACTCCGGTGCGCGTGTTAACTCTTACCCAAATGCTTATTATGCGGGGGCATCGGGCGCGGCTGAGCCTTCAATACGTGGTAGAATTTTATATATTCCTATTGGAAGTTGGTTTAGTTATAAAACTCAAATGGCGTTTCCTCTTGTTTCTCTTCAGTATAATGAATTACACATTAATGTTACTATGAGACCAATCCAAGAATTGTTTCGCATTCGTGATGTTTTTGATAGCGCAAATAATTATCCTTATATTGCTCCAAATTTTAATTTATGGTATATGCAGTTTTATAGGTTCTTACAAACGCCGCCATCAGTCGCGCTCGCGTTAGAGGATTATGATGATACCAGAACTCTTTGGAATGCCGACATACATTTAAATTGCACTTATTGTTTCCTTTCAAATGAAGAATCGCGGTTATTTGCTCTTCAAGAACAGAAGTATTTATTTAAACAAGTTAGAAGACAAAAATTCTATAATGTTACCGGTTCAAATAAAGTCCAATTGGATTCAGTTGGAATGGTTTCTAATTATATGTTTTATTTCCAAAGAAGTGATGTGAATTTACGCAATGAATGGACGAATTATACAAATTGGCCGTATGCTTACTTACCGTATGATATTTATCCCGCGCCTACAGATGGTTACTATCCAATTACTCGTTATAATCAGGATGGAACTACTACTACAGTCAACGTGGGTCCAGGAGTTAACGCGTCAGGTCAGCTAACAGGTTGGTATATTACTGGAAACTATAACTTAGATAATCAAAATGCCATTTTAACAGCAATGTCAATATTGTTAGATGGGTCTTATAGAGAAAACGAACAACCCTACGGTGTTTATAACTACATTGAAAAATGGTTAAGAACAGGAAGTAATTTACCAGATGGCGTATATTTTTATAGTTTTGGAATGACTAATTCACCATTAGACACTCAGCCCGCTGGAGCGATTAATATGAGTCGTTTTACAACAATTGAATTGGAATTTTCAACTGTCATTCCCACAGTGGATCCTTACGCACAATCATTGTCTATTTGCGATCCGGCAAATAAAAACATAATTGGAATTAACAAACCTACTTGGCGAATATATAACTATAATTATGATCTCACTCTTTTTGAAGAGAGAATTAATCTTATTACATTTGTTGGAGGAAATTGCGGCCTTATGTACGCTACATAATAATAAAGTATACGACCGCGCAAATTATTTTGTTATCTATTGTCATAACAAAATATTTTTAAAAACCCCAAGCGCGAATTCTCAGTAAGGGCGAAAAAGGGGGAGTTTTTCGAGTCCAAAAGTGTTTCCAAAAGTCAAAAATGGACAAAAATAAATGTCCATTTTCCCAAAAGGGAGGGGTTTTACGGAAAATAAATCGCAATTTTCCACTTTTAGAGCTTTATGGTCTTAAAAATATTTTCAATGTTAAAAATATTGTGACTGTAATTTTTTTTGTTTTTTTTTGAAAACTGCTTAGGAACTTTTTCTGTCCTATTTTTAGAGGACAAATGAATGACATTTTAGTTCCAAAAAGTTCCGAAGATTTTTATTGTAAAAAATGTGACTATAATACGTCACGAAAGAGTCAATACGAAAGACATGTATTGACACGCAAACACATGGATAATGACAAAATGATGACAAAAAGTTCCGAAAACGCCAAAAAAAGTTCCGACAATTTTGTTTGCAATTGTGGTAAGAAATATAAGCACCGCCAAGGATTATGGACGCACCGAAAAAAGTGTACTGGAAATTTGGAATTTAATGAATTGGAAAATACACAAGAAAATGATGCAACTCAGTTAAATATAATAACTGGGTTATTTCACGAACAGTTAAAAGAAAACAAGGAGTTGAAGGAAATGTTAATAGAACAAAATAAAAAAATTATTGAGATGGCAGAAAAGAGTAGTAGTCAAGTTACAAATATAACTAACAATACTACAAATAATACAACTCATAATAATAACTTTAACATGCAGTTTTTCTTAAACGAGCAATGTAAGGATGCGCTCAATATTATGGAGTTTATTAGCCAATT
>Ga0114960_10002925_pt1 | contig 13184 bp, 16 predicted proteins | sample C_130625_MF_Meta_FD_92637 | JGI IMG/M metagenome (GOLD analysis project Ga0114960, IMG submission 92637) | Freshwater microbial communities from Lake Croche, Canada to study carbon cycling - C_130625_MF_MetaG | ecosystem: Environmental > Aquatic > Freshwater > Lake | place: Lake Croche, Canada... | reverse complement strand
CTACTGGAGCAACTGGAGCAACTGGAGCAACTGGAACAACTGGAGCAACTGGAGCAACTGGTGATACAGGAGCAACTGGAGCAACTGGAGCAACTGGAGCAACTGGTGCTTTTGGAACAGTTAAGGCATTTTCATATCAATTTTACGTAAGTAATGTTTCTGGATCAGATTCAACTGGAACTGGTCAGATAGGAAATCCATATCAAACAATAACTTATTGTTTATCACAGCTTCCATCAACACAAACTATACCTTGTATAATAAATCTTGCGTGTGGTACATATACTGAAAATATTTCAGTAAGTAGAGATAATGTATATATTGTTGGTGGATCTACTTCTTTAAGTACTTCTACTTTTATAAATGGTTCTATTACTTGGGATGCTACAAGCTCAGCACAAGCAGTAATTATTGGTGGTGTTTCTTCAGTTCAATTTCTAAATCTTTTATATAATAATGCTACTGCCTATGATCAAACCTTACTAATTACAGATTGTATTATTCTATCAAATGTTGGTGTATCAGCTATTAAATTAACAGATACTTCAACTGGTGGTGGATTTGGAACCATTAATTTACAAAATAGTGTTGTTTATTTTATTGATACTATTGCTATTGATATTGGAGGTAATACTTCAATTTCAATTGTTAATACTCAAATTACAAACTATCCAGCTACCTCTTCAGGTGTTCAATTAATTAGAACAACTAAGCAAGGAAGAGTTAATTTATTTGGTGCTAATTTAATACAAAATAACGCAACTAGCACAGTTCTACCATTAATTGATTTTCAAAATGATACTTCTACACCTACAACAATGAATATTAATTCATCTATTCTTCAATATACTTCAACAGCATCAGATGCTGGCACAGGATCTAAATGCTGTATAAGATTTAGTAATACTGCTGGAATGGGAACTTCTGCTATTACACCAAGTTTAAATTGTATATTTAATTATATGAGATGTGAAGGTGCTACAACCACAAATGGAAATGCTGGACAATTTGTAGTAGTTCAACGAACTGGTGGGCTTTCTGGGAATGTATATTTTAATTATGCTAGTAATTATTGTGGTGCTACTGCTAACCATCTTTCAGGTCCTTCTACATTTATAAAGACACCTTGGATTGCTATGGCTTCTTAAATTTAATAATTTATATAAAATTATTAAATTAATTAAGGAGCATCAAAAGTCAAAGAAGTATGTTTATTAATAATATAGTTATTACCAGAACCAGTTCCAGTAAAAATACATTCAATATATTGACCTCTATTAAGCTGTGTAAATCCACCAGTATTTGTTATACTTCCATTAGCATTTACTTTATAGAATAATAACCACATATTATTTACTGAATTATTATTAAATACATAAAAAGAAGCAATATTACGAGGAACATTAATAGTAGAATCAAATAAGACTTGAAGAACTAAATCACCACCACCAGTTGCTGACACAAAATTCATAGAATAACCAGTATTATTTGTAATAGCATTTTTTCCAGCATTAAAAGCTTCTGGATGTGGTGGATTTCCATTAGCAATATTATTAGATGTGTCATATGATGGATATGATGAATAAGTTAAAGGTTGAATTAAATTAGTATTTATATCATTAATGATACCATAACCACATTCAGCAGTAATTGTTGGATTTTGACCACCACTACTACGAATAGCACGAGCACCACCAACACTTAATACACCAGAATTAACTAATGCGGGATTAGTTGCTGATCCATTATTTACTATACCACCACTAGCACTAAAAGATTGAACACCAGTATTTTCAATAACTACATTATTATCAGTGGTAACAACTGAAATACCAGCACCAGAACCACTTACACTTTCAATTGATGGTGGTAGAGGTGGATATAAACTTCCATACTCTAATTGACCACCAATAAAAAAATTGCCACTAATTCGACCATTTCCATTAACATCTAGTTGAGCAGCTAAATCATCACTATTTAGTTTATTAATTCCAACATTATTATATTGATCAACACGAAAATGACCAACAACAATATTAGCTTGATCTACTCCAGCATTAATAACATTGAAAGCATCTTTAGGTTGAATATTCTGAATTTGAAGATAAGAATCACCAACCCAAACTTGAGAATTTAATTGAATACCGCCAATATTATCAGTATTTATTACAACAGGATTTACACCACCATCAATCACATTAACATTATTTAAATCATATCCAGCACAATCTAAAACTTTTTCCATAGGATTAGCTACTGAAGTATTTGCTAAATCATTAACTTGATAGGTTAAATTATTAAGTTGTTGCGCAATATTCCAAGACATTATATATATATTATATAGATAAAAAATAAATTGAATTAATAATTTAGATTTTTTTATTTATATATCTAGATTATATATAAAGAAATGTTATTCAAAGACGACTACGCATTCGGAACAGCAAAAGAAGATGATGTTTTAACCAAAATAAATAAACACTTTAAAGATAATATAACTAAAGCTGAGAATCCATTTTCAGTATATGATTACAAAGGAGAAAAATATTATTATGAATTAAAATCACGTCGTAATTGCTATAAAGATTATCCAACAACCTTAATAGGTAAAGATAAAATATTTACTGATAACCAAAGATTTATATTTCAATTTATAGATGGATTATACTATATAGATTACGATCTAATGAAATTCTCAAAATTTGATTGTAAGCCATTTAAAAGACATCTAAGAGGTGATTATAATGATCAATGTAAATTATATTACTTTATACCAATTGGAGAACTCAAGAAGATTGAATAATTTAGATTTTTAAAATTAAATATCTAAATTATATATATGAAAGATAACGCTTATTATTTACATCAAACACCATCAGAATTAGCTAAACAATTAATACTAAAATTAGATATTATGCCAAATGATATATTATATGAACCATTTAAGGGTGAAGGATCATTTTATGATAACTTTCCAATAGGCAATATAAAGCACTATACAGAAATAGAAGAAGGTCTCGATTATAAAAACTTTAATCAAAATATAGATTGGATTATCACCAATCCACCATTTCAATTAGATGGTGATAATGGTCGAGTTAATTCTTTCTGGTATTTACTAAATTACTATCTTGAAAAAGTAAATAAAGGTATTGCTTTCTTAGGAAATGATAGATGTCTGGCTACATTAACACCTAAAAGATTACAAATATTAAATAGTAAAGGTTGGTACTTAAATAAACTAATAGTATGTTCAGTTAAAAAATGGCGTGGTCGATACTTCTTTATGGTCTTTAAAAAAAATAATAGTGGATTCCTTGACTATCTACCAATAAATTATTAAAAGTCATCTTCGCTACACTCAGAAGACAGCGCGCGCGACTGAAAGGAGCGCGGGATGGTGTCTTTGACACCATAAATATATTAATAATTATATATAATGTATATAACTATCAATAAAACTATGTAATGATACCATAAAATAAGATTATTACTAGATATTTACACGTAAATATGGTGTAATAATAACGTTATTATTCCATATATTTTACACGTAAATATGCTGTAAATATCTTGGAATAATCTATTTTATGATGGTTCTTTACTTTAGTATAATTATTAACATATTTTTTTGTTAAATTTATATGGTGTCAATGACACCAACCCGCGCTCCTTTCAGTCGCGCGCGGTCTTCTGAGCGTAGCGAAGATGACTTTTAGTATTTATGGTTTTATTTTCTGAACTTTTTGACTTTCTTACTTATTTCTTCTGGTTGTTTTGAATATTGCTTTGTTGCTGTCTTTTTGAGCATACTAGTTTTTTTATATTCAGCATCTGTTAAAGCTTCTATTGCTTTTTTTGGTAAATATCTTTCTCCAGTTTCACTAGATTTCATACCTGATTTAGTTCTCCAATCTTGTTCTGACCATTTCTTCAATGAATTATCTTCTTTTAATTTACTGGTATATTCACCACCATATTCTTTATATAATTTAACTGCGAACTGAGCTTTTCTAGCTGACCATTGTCCAGCCTTTGTTCCGTATGTTTCATTATCCATTACGATATCCTTTATTAGTTGCCATAATTCTTTATTCTTTGTTTCCATATAATTATATTTAAAATATTTTATATTATATATTATATATAATGTTACCTACTAGAGCAAATGTAAATTCTATAAATCCTGATCATATTTATTATGATTTATCAGTTACTAATAATCAATATAGTGGTACAGATAGTCCTCCTGTATTATCATTTACTGATACTAGATCAACACCAATTTTATCAAATCCTAGCGAATATTATTGTTCTGTTATTCGTTTTTCAGTTGATACACCATCTTTACCTGTAATAATCCCACAAGTAAAAGTTAATCTTGCGGCAGTTTCAACTGATGATACTATTTATAGTTTTACTATGTCTTATAAAGCTTTTAATTATCAACAATTTATTCAATATTCTCCTCAAGATAAATCTCAACCACTTCCACCTCTTCCTTTAGACTTTCAAGATATAACTAATGCTTATTACTATGTATATTCTCCTCAATATTGGATTTCATTATGTAATGTAGCTCTTTTAGCCTGTTATAATGGTCTTAAAGCAGCAGTTATTGCTGGTGGTCAAGTTTTACCATCTGCTTTTGCTCCTTATTTAGAATGGAATACTTCAAACTCTACAGCTGTTTTAGTTGCTGATCAAGCTGGCTATTTAAATACTTTAGCTAATCCTATTAGTATATTTTGTAATAATCCTACGTTTGTTCTCTTTTCATCATTTCCATTTTTATATTTAGGTTTAGGTAATTTAATAGCATTTGGTAAGAATTATCAATTTATTATCGATAAATCAAATGGTACTTATACTACTCCTTCTTTTACTGGTTTAACTTGTCTTCAAGACTATCCAACAGCTCCTAATTGGTGTCCAATTCAATCAGTTTTATTTACTTCATCATTACTTCCAACTTATCCTTCAAATGTTGGCACACCTAAAAATTTTGGTATTAATGCTACTAGTTATTCTACTGGTAATAATAACATTAGTTCAGTATTAACTGATTTTGAAGTAGATTTATCAACTGGTTTAGAATATCTTCCTCAAATTCAATATACTCCAACCGCTGAGTATAGATTAATTGATTTAATATCAAATCAACCTTTAAATAGTATAGAATTATCTTGTTATTGGAAAGATGTTTATGGCGGACTTCATCCTTTACTTCTATTAGTTGGTTGTAATGCTAACTTAAAACTTCTATTTAGAAAAAAAAGTTTTAATGGTCAAAAATAATTTTTGGTATAGTTTAGAATTATTATTTATAGTTCTAAATTTATTTCTTTTTATAATATATATAATGTCCTCAGATTTCGCTAAAAAATTAGTCTATGATGACCGTCTTATGGTAAGTGATAGTATTGATTATGCCGTTATAAAAGGTGGTTCTCAGGTAACTCAAGCTACCTTTGGAGCTATTTCTCAATCTACATCATCAGTAACTTTCAATGTTCAAGTTCCAAGCGAACAAACAATTATTGATCGTCGTGTGCTCTGGAAAAGCACATTTATAGTAAGAGTTGCTGGAACTCCAACAATAAATACTTATTTATTAAGATATGGTTATGATACTGCTCTCGGTCCATTTCCTCTCCATAATTTATGCTCTGTGATGTCAGCAACAATTAACAACAATACCGTCAGCACAAATATTCAAGATGTTTTACCATCATTATTACGTATGAATGATCAAAGAGAATTAATGGCTTATAATTCTACTACAGCAACACAATTTGATAATTATCAAGTTTATTCTGATGGTATTGCTGCTGCTAATAATCCTCTTGGTTCTTATATTAATAGCTCTGATAATGATTTAATGGGTAGAGGTTCTCTCGCTGTAACTTTCTTACCTGCTGCTGGACCTGCTGGTGTTCCTGCTGATTCTACTGGCAATGTTCGTGCTACTGGTGCTGCTCCAAACGTAGTTGTATATTTACAATTTACGGTAACAGAGCCCCTTTTAATCAGTCCATTCATCTGGGCTAACCCGCAACATAATAATCAAGGTATTTATGGTGTCCAAAATTTAAATTTTCAATTTAATTTAACTGGTAATCCTAATAGAGCTTTTAGATCAGCAAATTTAGCTGCTCAAAATATTACTTCAACAACTCTCTATTCAATTAGTGGTAATGAACTTTTATTCACATTTATTACTCCACCTCCTTCTCTCTTAATGCCAGCTCGCAATGTTGTACCTTATTATGAAACTCCTCGGTATATCACAGCCTTTCCAACTCTTCCTCAAGGTTCTCAAGAAATGATATTAAACACCTTACAACTCAATCAAATTCCAGATAAGCTCATAATTACAGCAAGAAAAAGAATGGGTGCTTGTACTCTAAAAGATCCTGATTATTTCTTACCAATTACTAAAATAACAATTAATTGGAATAACTCTTCTGGTATCCTTTCAAGTGCTACTCCTTATGATCTTTATAGATATGCTAGAGATTCTGGAAGCAACCAAACTTGGAATGAATTCAGTGGAACTGCCTTTAAAGAAACTGCTCCTGTTGCTGCTGATGCTACCCCAAATGTTGGTGTTGCTGTAAAAACTTCTGGATCAATGATTTGTCTCGATTTTGGAAAAGCAATTCAAATTTCAGACGATTGGTATGCCAGTGGATCACTAGGAAATTTTAATTTACAGGTTACATTAACTGTAAATAACAATACTGGAGCACAACTCGATGCTGAAGCTTGCTTAATTACTCTCAATTCAGGTGTATTTGTATGCGAACGTGGAAGTTCTTCCACCTATACTGGTATCCTCACTAAACAAGATGTACTTGATGCTGCTGGACAAGAACCAGTCAGCCACTCAAGCGTTAAACGTCTTGTTGGTGGTGGTTTCCTCGATACTCTTAAATCTGTTGTTGGTAAAGTCGCACCAATTGCCAAAATTGGACTCGCTCTTGCCCCTCATCCTGCCGCCAAAGCTGCTTCAGCTGCTTTAGGTGCTCTTGGATATGGTAAATCTGGAGGAAGAAAACACAGTAAATTAATGTGAATTCAATAAAAATAACTATATTTAATATTTATTAAAATATTAAAACTAGTAAAGGGTTTATACAGGAACTGATAAAGATGGTGTAGATTTTGGAGAAATTGCTGAATTTGTAGGTGTTGGAACCACCTGTTTTTTTAGTTCATTTTTTAATTGATCAAACATATCTTTTAATTGAGGATTACTTTGAATAGATTGTATTTCATCAGTATTTAAACCGAGTTCTATAACTGTTCGACCTTCTCTATTTCTAATACATTTGGAAGATATAGTTTTACGTAATAAATATATCACAGTTGATATAATAGCAAGAGATCCCCCAGATATTCCTAAATAATTAAGGGCGCTTGAATATTCCATATATATATATAGAATTAAAATTTTCAAAATAAAAAAATATATATATGTAATATATATAATGCCTTACGATAACGCTTACAATAGAAGAATTGCTGAAAGAGTCAATAAAATTGATCGTGAATATGTAAATCATACTAATATGGTTGGTGAAGGAATGAGTGGTGGCTCTGGTTTTGGAGGAACTACATTTATGGATACTGGATATACTGGATATGGTAAATCTGGTGGTGTTAAAAGATATAGAAAACATACTGGTTCTGGTTTTATTTCTGATCTTGGAATTCCTGTAATTTCTGGTCTTGCTGGAATGTTTGGTCTTGGTAAATCTGGAGGTGGATATGATAGTGATAGTTCTAGTTGTAGTAGTGGTTCTAGTCATCCTAGAATGGGACGTGGTAAAAGTGGTGGTCGTAAAAAAAAAGTTCATAAAAAAGGTCGAGGAATTGTTAGCACTATAAAATCATTACTTGGATTTAAAAAATCACCAGCTCAAGGTTTAGCTCAACACGTAGTAAGCCGTGTAGCTGAACGTGTTCCAGCTCTTGCTCGTGCTCGTGATGTTGTAGGAATGGTTAGAAGTGCTAGAGAACAATTTCGTCCAGCAGTAAATAAAGTTCGCGAACGTGTATATAGAGAAGTTGAAGATCGTGTAGTACCAGCAGTTCATCGTGCTAGAACAAATGCTAGAAATGTATTAGAAGAAGGAGAAAGAAAAGTTAGATCACAAGTTCAAAAAGCAGTTGAAGAAGGTAGAACTAAAGTTCGAAATGTAGGAGAACGCGCACGAAAACAAGTTAAAAAAGTAGTTCGTCAAACTCGTCGTATGGTCGAACCTGAATATGAAGATTATGATGATGAATTAGGAAGTGGTCGCTCTGGTGGTGGTCGTTCTGGAGGTCGTAGTTTAGTTGCTAAAGCTCAATTACATTCTTCAACTATGTCTGGTGGTGCTAAAAAACGTAAAGCTAATGATGGAAGAAGTGCTAGAGCTCAAGTTGTTAAAAAAGTAATGAGAGAACAAGGTCTAAGTTTGCCAGAAGCATCTAAATACGTTAAAGCAAATGGTTTATATTAAGTATTTTTAATTATATTATAATTTAAAATATTTGTCTATTGTATAGAATGGAATCAGGTCAATTTTTAAAACGTGCTAAACTACCACATAGAGAAGCTCAAATTAGAGATGTATTAGATGAAGAAAGCAGAATTAGACATCAAGTTTATGAACTAGAAAAAAAACAAGTAGCAACCTATCGCTCTAGCAAACTTCCAGAAAAAAAACTCGTTAGAGGTTTAAAATTTAGTCTTGATAAATATATTAATAGATTAGGTAATGAAGCTCAAGGAATTCTTGAAGAAAACTATAAAGATGCGCCAAATCAAAATTCAGGTAAATTAATACCTAATTATAATGAATTAGTAGCTTTTCTTAATACATATATAGAAAATGGTCAAGTTGAACAAAAAAGTATAAATGATGTATATAGTAAATTAGATGAACTTTTACCAAATTTAGAAGCAGTTGCTGATGTTGCTGACATTGAAGAATTTCCAGATGTAGATCAAGTAAATCAAGTATATGATAATATTAAAAATAAAGATTATCAAGAAATAACTTATAAAGTTCCAAAAAATTTATTTGATATGCCTACAAAACCATTTACAGATTTAATAGCAGATTATCAAGAAATAAGAAATATTTTAGGAGGAAATCTTGATGGTGTTTTACCAGTTAGAAACAAAGATATTTTTAGAGGAGAACTTGATAATTTAAATGAAATTGTAGCTGAAATACAAGAAAATCCTATTAGTGCTGAATTAAGAAAGAGATCTAATAGAATTTTAGCAACTGCTGAATCATTTCTAAATAAATTTAGACAAAGATATGCCCTATTACTAAATCCAGTACAAGCAGCACCACCACCTTTAGAAGGAGAAGAAGGTCTTGAAGGTCAAGGTTATCGTGGATATGGTAGATTAGGGCATTCTGAAAAAAATATTACTAATAAAATATATAAAACTATGGATGATGATCAATTAATGCTAACACAAGAACTAAAAAATAAAAATCCTAATATTTCTAATGGTTCTAAACTATTTCATTTAAGATTCAATGATAGTAATAACGAACGTTATTATAAATAATTCACAAATAATATTTTATATTATATATTATATATGGATATAACAAAAGTTAAAAAAATACCTCAAGATCTTTTTGACATTGTTCAAGATATAAAATTTCAAAAAAATAAAGTAATTCTACTTGGTACAGCATCTTTACAATCACAATTGTATTTTTCAGATTATGATTTATTTACTATGATATCTAAACCTATGAATCCTCTTACAGTTTTTAAAGTCTTTACTGCTATAAATGAAAGAACTGCGAAAAATCCAGATTTCTATTTTATTGAATTTAAAATACAGCGTAAAGATGGTGGAAAACAAAAATTCTATTCTCGTGAAGAAATGACTCGTGAAAAATTTTTAGAAGAGTTCAAAGATGTCGATTATTGTAAAGGTGATTATGTCGTTAGAATGAACAATACTTTTATTGAATTATCAATCATATATTCTTTCTCAACAGTTCCACCTAAGGAAAAGTTAATTGAAAGTTTAAAACGTGATGTAGAAGAATACAGCAAAGAAGGAAAATATTATAAAGTTTTAAAGCGCATTTTTGCTATCAATAAATTACAAGGCAATAAAAATACACTTGTTGAATTAACTAAGTTATTTAATAGTTATACAGGTAGATTATACCAAAGAAATTCAAATTTAAAAGCTTTAGAGCTTATGATGGAAAATTATAGTGATCCTTATACATTAGAAAAGATTGAACTAAATCTTGGAGACCTTGGACTTGGAAATGATATATCTGTTATAGGACCAATATCAAAAGCATATGAAAAACTTATTAATAGCGAAGGTAAGAAATTATTAAAAAAATATGTGTAAAATAAAATCTATATATAATATATAATGTCGCTTAATACTAATGGAATTGGAAGGAGTCTTGCTATTGTTAAAGATAATAAAAAATTTAAAAATGTCGTTTTTAGCGTGTCAGACAGCACAGAAGATAATGAATTTACTAAGCCTTTTGATCAATATCATATTAAAGAAGGTGTTTTTCAGTATATACCAGATAAAGAGCGAGAACGTGATACTATTTTTATCTGCGGTAGTGCTGGTAGTGGAAAATCTTATTGGTGTGCTCAATATATTAAAGAATACCATAGAATATTTAAAGACAATAGAATTTATTTAATTAGTGAAGGTAAGGAAGATGAATGCTTAGACAGCATAAAAAGCTTAAAAAGAATTGAAGTAGATGATAGTCTATTAACTGAACCTATAGAATATACTGAGTTTGAAAATTGCTTAGTAATTTTTGATGATGTTGATGCTATGAATGGTAAATTAGGTAAATATATTTATGAATTAAGAGATAAATTACTAAAGAATAGTAGAAAAGCACGAGTTTCAGTAATTTCAACAAATCATACCTGTACTGGACACGAACTTAAGGCAGTTCTTAATGAATCTAATGTTATTGTATTCTTTATGGCTAATTATAATAGAGCTTTAAAATATTTACTCGAGTCTTACGTAGGACTAGATAAAAAGGGAATAGAAGGAATAAAAAAAAATAAGAGTAGATGGACTTGCTATATAAAAAGCTATCCTAACGTCATCTTACAAGAAAAAGATATTATGACTTTAGATAAATTACAAAATTTTTAACGTAAATAAATATTTAGATTTTTAAATATTTATTAATATATATTATGGAAAATGAGTTTAAATCTAACTTAACTGATTTGTTAAAAGATAAGGGCTTAAGTGATTCTTCAATTAGTTTATACTTAAGAAACTTAGAAAAACTTAATGGAAATTTACCTTTAAAAAACTTCAATTTTTTGAATAATCTAGAATATGTAAAAGAAATGCTAAATAAATATAAGCCAAATACACAAAGAGCTTATTATATCGCTATTGTATCGTGTCTAGGAGTTAGTAAAGATGATAAAAAAGCAGTTAAATTATATTCTAAATATTACAAGTTAATGAATGATAAAGCAAAAGAAATAAAAGAGACACCAACTGAAGATATGACTGAAACACAAAAGAAAAATTGGTTAGATTGGGAAGATGTAATGACTAGATTTAATGAATTAAGTACAGAAGTATTACAATTTAGTAAAAATAAAGATATTTCACCTTTACAATATAATACTTTATTAAGCTATATGACCTTAGCTCTTTATGTTTTTCTTCCACCACGTCGTAATATGGACTATCAAAAAATGAATATTGTTAAAAAATATTCTGAATCATTAGCATTTGATAGGAATTATTTAGCTCACGATGATGATGAATTTATTTTTAATGTTTATAAAACTGCTAAATCGATGGGTCAAACTAAAGTTAAAATTCCAGAAGATTTAATGAAAGTAATGATGATTTATCTAAAGTTTCATCCACTAATAAAAGGAAAGCTCAAAAAAGATACCAATGTCTCATTTTTAGTAAATTTTGAAGGTGAAGCCCTCACTAATAATAATAGTATAACTAGAATATTAAATAAGATCTTTTCAAAAGATAAAAAATTAATTTCATCGTCTATGCTTCGTCATATTTTTTTAACTAAAAAGTATGGTGAAAATTTAAAAGAAAGAGAAAATGATGCTGTAAAAATGGGGCATAGTGTAGCAACTCAAGGAGAATATATTAAAGATGATAAGAAAAAGATTCAAGTTGTTTAAGGATTTAGATTTTTATATTCCTTAAAGCATTCTACGAGTCTTTTTAAAATTTCTTTTTTCTTTTGCTTATCTTGTTCATTATTCATTTCTATTAGAATTAAATCAATATTTGATAATAATTCTTGACTTCTAACTGTGTTATTCATTATAATATATTATATTATAATAAATATTTATTTTAATTGTCCAAATACTAATGATATATTTGGATTTATAACTTTTGTTCTGTATGAAGTCTTTATAAACTTAGTTTTAGGTATATTTCTTACTCTATATGAGTAAGCAGTCTCACGAATAAAAGGTATCTTTTTTTTATGAATAAAATTAGGGATTTCATCAAACATTTTATTGATGTCGTAGGGTTTATGAAATATAACGGCGTGTAAAGCTTCCATATACTAGATTATATAAAAATTACATAAGTAATTTGTGTATGAACCGTTTGTTCTGGATTCTTTAAACCTTTCATATCTCTTATTACATTTTCAATTTCATATGGTATATTATGGTCTTTAAGGGAACTTATAAACTCTAAATATTCTTGAGATCTATCACTCTTAAATACAATTATTTGTGGTGCTTTTAGGTCATTAAATTTAGAAATTTGATGAGTTCTTTTAGTTAGTCGTGGGAGCATAGCTTTAACGTGTGAAAAATGTTCAGCAATCATTATATATATATCTATATATAATTATTTCTTTATAATTGATTCTTTAAATCAATAAAAATAGTTTTTCCAATTTCTTCTTTAGATTCAATTATTTCATATGGTATATTATGAAAGTCTAAAATAGCTATAAATTCTTTGTATAATTTAGATCTTTTACTGCTAAAACAAACAAATTGTTCTCTATTTACATCATTAAACATAGAAAGAGTATGACAAACACGTGATTTATATAAGTTAGGTTGAAATTTTTGTAATATTTCAAAATGTGCTGGATTCATTATATATTATTATATATAATTAATTCTTT
>Ga0114960_10002921_pt1 | contig 13189 bp, 10 predicted proteins | sample C_130625_MF_Meta_FD_92637 | JGI IMG/M metagenome (GOLD analysis project Ga0114960, IMG submission 92637) | Freshwater microbial communities from Lake Croche, Canada to study carbon cycling - C_130625_MF_MetaG | ecosystem: Environmental > Aquatic > Freshwater > Lake | place: Lake Croche, Canada... | reverse complement strand
TAATTATATTGATTAAATATAGATAGATTAAAGTTATTCTTATTTTTATAATTTAATTCTGTAATCTTAAAATCAACATCTTTAATATTTTTTTCAAAATTATTTTCTAAATAAAAAAAATTATATAAATCTAAATTTTCTAAAATTGTGTTGACAGATGAAGCATATCCAGTAATTTCTCTTTTATATTGATCATTTATTCTTAATAAATCATTTTTATCACTAAAATGTGTTTTTTCATTAAAAATTTCAATTTCAAGTATATATGTTTCTTCTGAAAAAGTTGATAATCCATGAAAATTATAATGTGGTAAAAAAATAGAATCCATCGAGTTTAAATTAATAATATTATCATTTATTAAGTTAATTATGGCCGACCCTTTAATTACAATAATAAATGTATCTTTATTAAAATGAGTATGTAATGATGTAGAATGGCCTTTAACAATTTTTAAAAACCAAATTCCAATTTTATTACTTTGATAAACTAAAAATTCATAACCCCATGGTTTAATACAAACCATATTTTTATAAGAAATTTCTTCATGAATCTCATTTTTAATATATATATTATTTTCTATAATTTTTAATTCTTCTTCAGTAATTTTTAATTCTCTATTTAACATTTTATTATATTTATAATAAATATATTTATTAATTATAAAATAATTCATACTGTTATACGTAAGTTTTTTTTAAATAATTTTATTTTTCATTTTATTAAAAATTGAAAATAATTTTAATACTTGTTGTGAATACTAACGATCTCGTAATAAAAAATATTATTAAGAATTTTTAAAAAAATGATCCACGAAATAATAAATTTAGATAATGTATCTGAAGTGCGAAAAAATCTGAATAAAACTAATTTAGAATTGCATTTTAATCATCAAAATAATAAATGTAATATATGTAATCGGTCACTAGATATAACTATATCAACAACATATAAGAAGGATCATATTATTCCATATGCACATCTAAAATCAAATGCTGTAAATATTTTTCAAATAATTTGTTCTGAATGCCATGATTGGAAAACGCAGCATTTTGATAAAATAGTTATAGAATTATGTAATAGAAAGCAAGATGCTGCTATTAAAGTTATTATGCGAACTGAGATTTTAACTTATCAATTAATAAATTATATAAATTTTTTAATTGATGATAAATTTTCTTTTGATAAAGATAAGAATTGGTTAAAAGAGGGATTGCAAGGATTAGTTTTATTTTTGGAATTTCTTTATATAAAATATTCAACAATTAGCGAACATTTTATACATGATTTATTAATTTCTGTCTTTGCAAAATTTGAAATTCATTTACGAAATTTGGATGATTTTTTAAATAGAGGCGAACCAATGGAAGTAGATTAATATGAAAAAATAAATTCATTCATACTCTTTTATTAAATTAATATTTACTATCCTCTCTTTTCTCCAAATGACACCTGTACTTGTTTCCCAATGGCGATACCATTCCAAATAAATTTCGGGATATTTCATAATATCTTTACCTAATGCATCTTTTATGTAAGTATATTCATTTTTATAAATATAAAAGGAATCTACATTTTGTCCTCTAATTTTTTTCCAAATTTTTGTTCCTAAATAGGGACAAATAATTAAACCATCATAGTCTTTTTTTACATTTGGCCAAACTATATTGTAACTACCATTATTTGACGAATATTTTGCATATTTTTTATGAAATTTTATTAATTCTTTAACATTATGAATTTGTAATATATTATTTTTATTTATTTCAATTTCATAAATATATTTTGCTGTGAGCCATTGAGAAGAATAACGACTATTCCACTTTTTTACCCATTTTATCCAATCTGCTCCACAACTGAACCATAGTCCTCTTGGATTATAATAAATATCATCTACAGTTCCACCGAACCATGATAAATTATTTTTATTACTATTATAAATTGAATTAATATTTAGTGGAACTAGTGAAACATGAATAAATTTATTCTTATACTCCTTGTCTTTTAATTTTATCAATTTTTGAATTCTTGAACGCTTGGCTTTTAATTCTTCTTTTGAATTAATAGAGGACTGGAATGCACCCATAATATAATATTACTACTATATTATATTAATATTATTAATTAAAAATTTAAAAAAAAATTGAAAAATATTTTTAATGGAAATAATTTATTTGTTGGAAAGTGCAAGGTTTCCCGAGTGGTCAAAGGGGCTGGACTTAAGACCCAGTGCGTTAGCTTCGTGGGTTCGAACCCCACACCTTGCAAAAAATTATAATTATCTCAAATAACATGAGACTTAAGTTCAGATTATATAGAAAAGATGTTTCGTAAAATTAACTGTAGAAAGCTAATGTTCATTACTTCTCCTATGGTCAAATGGTGGATATAACTAATATTTTAGATATTAGGATAAAAAGATGAAAAATCTTATATTTTTATAATTAATTTTACAAAAATATACATTTTATAAATTATATTTAGGAATAAAATATACGTACTACTCTAAATCGATTTTATAAAATCCCAACCCAATTTTTCACATATTTTTTTCCAAATCATATCTGTTTGATGCAACTTTTCACGGTCTTTTAATAATGGAAAAAAGACTTTATATTCATCAAGTCCAAGTAATTCCACGAATTTGTGTAGAACATATGAATAATTAAGGAAATTCTTTCGCGATTTTGGACAAACTTCCATGAATGGAGCTTGAATCTCTTTAAACATTAGACGTAATTTCTCCTCCAACTCTTTGCTCATAGATGGTGGTTGAACCCCATTTATTTGATATAAAATATGAGCAGCGTGATCGTAATATTTATTTAATTTAATTTTTTTTAGGTAATGTCGGATTTTTTTGGTATCCAACTTTTCTAAATTAGTGATTCGTTCTTTCTTTATTTCGGCTAATATCTTTTCATATACCTCATCAGGTATTTCAGTAGATTCTTTTGCTTGAAATTGTGCCAACCCATTGGCTCTTTAGATTTCTCTAAAGTTTGGACTATACCTTAAGCCATCATTGAGTGTGATTAATACTCTCAGACCCACAACCATCTAGTCTCTGAACCTTTTCCTTGCACTAATCACTGCGTGTTTAGGAACTTGGCTGCGGATTATCCAATCCTTTTCGTTTTTACTATGCCCTAGGTCATTACCCCGGGTATTTAAATGGTTTTTGCCAAATAAAGTAGTAGAAAAGGCTCTCAGGAGATTCCCGCAATTTGGATGTGTTGCCTCTATTTTTATTTATAAAAATAATTAATTTAATAAAATTTAAAAATTTTAAATAATAAAATAATTTTTTTTAAGAAAAATAGAGACTAGTAGGACTGTTTATCTATACTAATTTTTTTTAGGAAAATTAATATAGCAACCTACTTTTACGAGCAGTTAAATTTTTAATTTTTGAATTGTTTTTATTTTTTCGTAATGGATTTATTAATAAATAAATAATTTAAATAATAATTGACTTTTGGATTGGTTTGGTTATTTTAAGTTCTTCTAAAAATTTTATACAATTTTGATAATTCTCCTCTTTTGAAAGTTTTCTATCAGCAAATTCCTTTTTTAATTTACCACATTGATAACTACTATCTGGATAACCATTTATTACAAAACCAACTTCTATACCTTTTTTCCTATAAATATTGACATATTTTGGTAAATAAAACTTATCATCTAAAATTTTATTATTTTTACCACTTACATCAATTTCACCAAAATTGGTAATATCAATATTATTAGATTTGTAATATAAAAGTTGCTCTTTATATTTTTTGGCATCATTTAAATTCCATCGGTTAGTTTTACCAATAAAATCTTTTTCAGGATAAAAATAATCATTATTGTTTTTAATATCTTTTACTGTATAACCTTTAATTTTGAAATCTTCCAAAATTGGAAATATATTTTCAGGTAATTTATCAATTAAGTTATTTTCTTTCTTTTCAATAAATGTTAAAATAGGCTTTATTTCTGATTTTTCAGGAAAAACTTCTTCATTAATATAATTATATTTTAATTTTAATTGGTCTAGGTATTCTATAGCTTCTTTAAGAGACTCTTCTCCATTTCTAGATTTATTAATATAAAAGTATTTATCTTTAACATACTCTTTTTTATCAACGCCAATAGGAAATTTATTAACAACATAACCATCTAAAATAGTTGTATTATCATTTGATTTTATACGCATTGAACGAATATATTTAGGCAAATCTTTATCTTCTTCATATTTACGAGAATATTTATCACGTCTAGTTCCTAATCTTGCTAAACTTTTTTTAATTTTTGTTTCATCGCTATCTTTTCCAGAATCACCACCAGTTTTAACATTATATCCATTTGGAACTAATGAATTATATAGGTTTATGAAATAAACTTCTTTTTCATTTAATTCTTCAATAGGACATTTTATTAAAACTAAAACTTCAAAATTATCAACACCATATTTTCTGATTGAACCATTTAATATACAACAATTATCTTTTTCTCCAAGAGTTTCTCTAATATGAGATTTCCATCTTCCTAAAGCTCCCCATTTATTATTATTTTTACCTGTAAAACATAAAGCTTGTCCAATATAACATTTATTATTAATTTTATTTTTTATTAGATAAATTTGTCCATTATGTAAATCTTCATTAATATTAAAATTATCATCTATAAAATTTTCTTTTTCATAATTTTTACTTTCTTCTTGCATGTTAATGAAAATTAAGTAAAAATTATTTTATTAATTTTATAAAATCAATTTTTTTATTTTAATAATAAATTTATTAAAAGTTAAAAACAATTCATTCAAAAAACTATTTTGTCGCTTATACTCGTTGTAGTGGTTTATGCGCTTATAAGAGAAGTAACAGACTTCCATTGGGGGATCTTTAAAAGACGGTTTATCAGATTCGATTAAAACATTTTGTTGCAAACCACATTTTTCGCAAATCTGAATTCCATCCGATGGAAATACAGTCATTTCTGTTGAACAATTGGGGCATTTGAAAATATTGATATCAACCTTAATTTTAGAAACATAGGAATTATCAATTTTCTGCAAATATTCTTCTAAAATATTCTTTTTTTTAAATGTTGATTCCTCTTTTACAAAATCACTGATTTTCAAACTAGTATAAACATTTTCCTCACTAGGAGTTTCACTAGTTTTATTATCCCGCTCATTAAAGAAATTAATTACGCTTTTATAATTATTTTGAGAATCTTGAGCATCGGGCTCTTGATTATCAACACTTTCATCTATTAATAATGTTGGTAAATCATTGTTTTCTTCAATTTCATCTTCTTCATAATCAAGTAAATTTCTTTCGAATTTTTCATAATCATGCTCATTATTTTTAGAATTTTCAATATTTTCATAGTAACTATGTAAAAGAGTCCCGACATCTAAATAATATTTATTTAAATCATCATTATTCATAATGACATTTATCTTATTTTTCAATTCATTTATTTTATCTTTAAGATTATCTTTATAAATAATATAATCTAGATCAGTTTTTTTATCTGGATCTTTATGATTATATTCAGCAATGATTTTTTTTAATTCATTTTTCATTTTTGGAAGAGAGTCTGTCTGTTCTTTAAAATGATTAATCATTTCTGAATGCTTTGCATCTATTGTCATGTTATCATTATTATTTAATGATAACGATTTGTTGTTGGTAGATTTTGAAATAGATTTTAATCTACTTACCATTTATTATGATTTAATAAAATCATAATATCTTTAAGCATATATTTTCGATTTACGGATATATTTTTTTTTATTTTTATAATTATTTTTTATAAAATAATGGATAATAAAAAATCTGATAAATCTAATTTATTTAATAATATAAATAATATAGATATTAAAAATATAGACCATAATCAAATTCAAAAAATGATATTTATTTATAATGCCATTAATGACGGATGGTCTATAAGAAAAATAGATAATGAAAAATTTGAATTTTTAAAAGATAGTGAAATGATTAAAAAAGAGATCATTTTAGAAGAATATATAAAAAAATATATGAAACATAATATCTTAGAAAATAATTGATTTTCTAATTTTTATTTTTTATTTTTTAAAAATATTTTAAAGAATTTTAAAAATTGATAAAAAATTATTCTCAAATTTAAATTTAAGAATAAAAAATTAATAGGAAAATAAAATAGTAAAATAATAATTTATAAAAAAATTACAAAGTGCCAAAAATGTTCAAGAGGTGCTGGATATAATTTTAAGGGATTATATGCTGCTTATTGTAGCGATCATAAATTAGAGGGAATGATAAATACTAAACATGCAATTTGTATTAAAGAAACTTGCACTGCTTTAGCAAATTTTAATTATGAAGGAATTAAGAAAGGATTATATTGTGCAAAACATAAATTAGAGGACATGATAAACAGTGTTTCGAAATTATGTATTGAAAATGGTTGTAAAACTCAAGCTTCATATAATTTTGAAGGAGCAAAAACGAAAATTTATTGTTTAATTCATAAAAAAGAGGGAATGATTAATACAGGGAATAAAATTAAATGTTTAGAAGATGGATGTTTATTAACACCATTATTTAATTATGAAACTGAAGAGAAAGGTTTATATTGCTCTAACCATAAATTAGAAGGTATGATTGATATTAAACATAAAAAATGTGAATTTGAAAATGAAGGGAAAAAATGTTTGAAAGCTGCATTATTTAATTTTGAAGATGAAAATGTAGGAAAATATTGTGGCACTCATAAAATGGAAGGGATGATAGATAACAGTAATGCTAAAAAATGTGAATATGAAGGTTGTAAAACTAGACCAACTTATAATTATGCTGGAGAAACTAGTAAGAGATTTTGTAATTTACATAAATTGGAAGCAATGGTAAATGTTAAAGATAAATTATGTATTGGTGATGATAATAAATGTAAAAATAGACCCAGTTTTAATTATAAAGGTGAAAAGATTGGCTTATATTGTTTAAATCATAAATTGGATGCTATGGTCAATATTAATTATGATATTTGCTTAGAGTGTAATGATAATGCTATTTTTAATTTTATAGGTGAAAAAAAAGGACTTTATTGCACTAAACATAAAAAAGAAGGTATGGAAAATATTGTGGGTATAAAATGTATTATGGATGGATGTTTTCTTTATCCATCATTTAATTACATCGGAAAGTCTTCAGGAAAATATTGTTTAAATCATAAATTAGATAATATGATTGACGTAAAGCATTATAAATGTATTGAAGAAAATTGTAAAAATAGAGCAAGTTTCAATTATGAAGGTATTAAAAAGCCAATTTATTGTTCAAATCATAAAAAAGAGTGTATGATAAATGTAGTTCATACATTATGCAAGACTCATTTGTGTAGTCTAAGAGTTTCGGAAAAATATGAAGGCTATTGTTTAAACTGTTTTATCAATATTTTTCCAGATAAACCTGTTACTAAAAATTATAAGACTAAAGAAAAATCGGTAATCGATTTTATTTTAGAAAAATTTCCGTTTATGACTTGGAGATTAGATAAGAAAATTGAAGATGGTTGTAATAAGAAGAGACCAGATATGTTATTAGATTTAGGTCATAAAGTTATTATTGTAGAAGTTGATGAAAATCAACATATTACTTATGATTGTAGTTGTGAAGAAAAAAGAGCATTAGAAATTTCTGAAGATTTAGGTTTTAGACAAATCATATTTTTACGATTTAATCCTGATGATTATATTAATAAGGATAAAAGAAAGATTACTTCTTGTTGGGATATAAATACAAAAGGAATTTGTGCTGTTAAGAAATCTAAGAAAAAAGAGTGGATTGAACGATTAGAAACTTTGAAAAATCAAATTAATTATTGGATTAATGAGGAAAATAAGACAGATAAATTGTTTGACACAATACATTTGTTTTATGACGAAATTTAAAAAATGAGATTTATTACAAAACCTAAGGAAATTTTGATATTTAAATAATTAAAAATTAATTTAATTTTAATTAAAATTTAATTTTAATTAAAAACTATTTTTTCAAAAAAAAAATATATTTATACTAAGGAATTTTTAAATTATGATTTTTCATATTTAGTTCTCATAATTTTTTTAAAAATCAGTACTAAAACTATTACCTAAAATAGTTTTAGTACTGATTTTTAAAAATTTACCCAAACAATTTAAATTTAATTAAATTCGAATTTCATCGCGGATTTCCAAAATAAAAATCTAACTATATAGTATAAAAAAGAATGACCGGCGGATTGATGCAATTAGTCGCATATGGAGCACAAGATGTTTATCTAACAGGAAATCCTCAAATCACTTTCTTCAAAGTCGTATACCGAAGACACACTAACTTCTCAATTGAAGCCATCGAGCAGACCTTCAACGGCACTGCCGATTTCGGAAAGAAAGTCACATGCACTGTCAGCAGAAACGGTGATTTAATCAACAGAATCTACTTACAGGTCACTCTTCCCCGTGTTGAGGCTACCGTCTCTTCCGCCTTCTTCAGATGGGTCAATTTCATTGGCCACTTCCTCATCAAGTCTGTTGAAGTCCAAATTGGAGGTCAAAGAATTGACAAACAATATGGTGATTGGCTTACCATTTGGAACGAGCTCACCATCCCCCCTGGTCTTAAAGCCGGTTATGATAACATGGTTGGAAACACCGTCGCCCTTACTGGAACTGGTCTCCAACGTACTGAGGCCACCACCTTGTACGTCCCATTCCAATTCTGGTTTTGCAGAAACCCTGGTTTGTCTCTTCCCCTTATTGCCCTCCAATATCACGAGGTCAAGATCGAGCTTGAGTTCAGACCCAAGGCTGAGTGCTACGTCTCCACCGCCGGCTCTCTTAACAGCTGCGGTGTTAGCGTCAATGGAACTCTTGATGCTTTCTGCGTCCCTTCTATTGAGTATGCTACTCTTTTCATTGACTACATTTACTTGGATACCGATGAGAGACGAAGATTCGCACAAACTTCTCACGAGTATTTGATTGAGCAGCTCCAATTTACCGGCGACGAATCTACCGTCAATACCAACGTCAAGGTGAAGTTGAACTTGAATCACCCCGTCAAGGAGCTTATCTGGGTCGTCCAGAGAGACGATGTTGTCAAGTTGGGCTACAACCAGTGGAACAACTACACTGATGACTTTGATGCCGATTCTGGTTATTACAGCATCAACAGTGCTGGTCTTCCTGACCCAGCCCAATTGGTCTTCACCAACGTCGAGGACAGCACCAACGTTTTCCCCTTCGTCGGCGCTGCTCACCTTGACCAGGAGTACCTCAACTACCTCAGCCAAGCCGGTCTCCAAGTTGCCCCCAACAGCGCTGTTGGCCCTGGTATTACACAATACGGAACCAACTCCCAAATCCGCCAAGTCAATTTACCCGCTGGTCCTGGTCCCAACGCCAATAACTTGGCCCCCACTGATTTCGGTGCCATCACCACCGCCGGTGATTACTCCGATCACGCCGGTTTCGGACCCATCAATGCCGGAAGAAACCCCGTCGTTCGCGCCAAGCTCCAACTCAATGGACACGATAGATTTCAAGAGCGCCTTGGATCTTACTTCAACTTGGTTCAACCCTACCAGTGCCATACTAATATCCCAGTCACTGGTATTAACGTCTATTCTTTCGCATTGAAGCCCGAAGAGCATCAACCAAGCGGCACGTGCAATATGTCCCGTATTGACAATGCCACTCTTCAATTACAGCTTACTCCCAAAGCGGCCCTTGGATCTAAGATCAGGGTTTATGCAACAAATTATAATGTATTAAGAATTATGTCGGGCATTAACTTAGCGTACAATTTATTGTACATGTTAAACTCCTGTGCCCAACAGTTGGCTGCCATGTTAGTTATTTGCAATCTAACATGGATAAACAGTGTAATGCAAATATACTCGTCAAGAGTATCATATAACCAGCTAGTCTCTTTATGACTATATAGTCATATTGAGGCAACATTTCTAAATTGCGGGGACTTCCTGAGAGCCTTTTCTACTACTTTATATAATGAAAGTTATATAAATACACGGGGTAATGACCTAGGGCATAGTAATAACGAAAAGGATTGGATAATCCGCAGCCAAGCTCCTAAGTGCGCTATTGCAAGCATATGGAGAAGGTCCAGAGACTACAATGGAATGGGCTTGAGAAAGTTAGCGACTTTCTGTGATAGCTTAAGGTATAGTCCAGTTTCTATATGAAAATATAGGAAAAGCTAGAACCTGGGGAGGTTTGGCATACAGCAATTAAATTTATACAATATTTTTATTGTATTTTAAAATAAAATTGATTTAAATATACTTAAAGATATATTATTCTATAAATATTATAAAATAATAAATGTCAATTCTTAATGAAATCTTTAAAGAACACGAAATTTTGGAAAGTTTAAATGGTAAAAGTACTAAAAGAGGTAAATTTGCAAATCATGAAAAAAATGAATATTGGTTAGTTCGTAATAAAAAAACTGGAGAAGAATATTATATGATGGATGTGTCCAATAATAGATTAACAAAATTTGATAAAGATAAATTAGAAAAAATTTTATCAATAGATAAAATTTGGACGGTTTGTAATAATTATGTAGTTGTAGAATATGAAAGAAATAAAAAGATTGCAATGCACGCATTTTTAATGGATCATTCTGGAAACGGAAAAGAACAAGGTGCTTTATCAGTAGATCATATTAATCAAGATAAAATGGATAATAGAATAATTAATTTAAGAATTACGACACAATCAGTGCAAAATAGTAATAGACCCTATAAAAAAAATGAAGACTCAAAATATTATACAAATAGACCTCCTGAAATGGAAGAGATTCAATTACCTAGATATGTGGAGTATTATACTGAATATAGAGACTCAAAAAATATGACTGGATTTAGAGAGTTTTTTACATTAACACATCCAAAATGTCCTGCTTATGGAAAGAAGAATAAAATAGTCTCTTCTAAATCAACATCTATGAGTGCTTTAGAAAAATATAATTTTATTATGGATAAAATGAAAGAATATGAAATTGAAATTATGTATTGCTAATTTATGTTTTTATAAATTTATAATTAATAATTTTTATTTAAATCAATTTTTTATTGATTTAAATATATTTTTGTAAAATAATATGATTAAATATACTTTAATTAAACAACTAGTTTAGAGCCAATTTTTTTATAATAATAATTATTATATGAAATACCTTTATCTAATGCTTTTGCCAAAGTTTTATCACTCATCTTTAATTGTTTAATGCATTCATATTTACATATAAATTCTTTTACTAATTTATTTTCTAAATCAAATTGTCCAATACCATCTTTATATAATATTGGTTCCCCATATCTTTCTTCAAATACTTGTTTAATTGAATCATCGCAAATGTCATAAAGTTGATAAAAATTTCCTTTTGTAAGTGTAAAATTTTTAACCGGTAAATCTAAAGCTGAATTAGATTGATATCCATTCATTGTAGCAGCAGTTTTTCTGTCAATATAAACATTAAGAATTTCTGTTTTATCTAAGTTTAGTTTTGCAATATAACCAAGATTTTGTAATTTAATAGGTTTTGTTGGAGAAATATTATGAAGAATATTAGGATCTTCGTCTCGTTCCACATAGGCCCATCTAAATCCATGATATACGGTATTATCCATAATTGCTTTGTCGATACTAGGTCTTTTAACTTTAAAATTATATTCTTTCAGACATTCAGCAACAGTTTCATATACTTTGTTAATAGTCATATTTTCAGGATTAATCTTTTGCAATCTTGGTCCTAATGTCACCAATGGCTGGTTAAAATTTGTTGTTGTTTTTGTTAGCATGGAATTAAATTTATTAAGAATTTCTTTATTTGAATTTTCAATTTTATCTAACTTAGAAGACAGTTGTTTGACTGTGTTATTTAATTCCTGAATCATAGAACTTTCATTCCCACTTTGTTTCATTTCAAGCATCATTTTTAATTGTTCAATTTCAAGTTCTAATTTGTAGGTATCATTTTCATTAAAATATTTCAAATTATTATTTATAATACTTACAATAGTCTGATACGATAAATTTTTACCAATTAAAAATAATTCTAATTCAGTTTCATGACCTTTTAAATCATTTACCTTATTACATCTAATTAAGTCGTGCTCTTTAATAAATGATTCAAATTCTTTACTTTTTTTAACTGGCCAACAATCTAATAATAAACATTCTTCATAATTACTTTTATGTTCTTTATACCTTGCTAAAACACCTACGCGACTTTCACCAATTTTAATAATGTATTGGCCATATTCTAATGTTTTTATCTTCATAATATAAAAAATAGCTCCACTTTTTTCATATTGCTTCAATAATATTTGTTCTCTTTCTGCAACTTTTTGTTGTTTTAATTTTTCTTCCATTTCTATATTTTTATCATTTTCTAAAGATTGAAATTCATTTTTTTGTTGTTCTAACTGTAATTTTAATTCTTCACTTTCTTCTAAAATAATTTCTTGAAAAATTTGTTCTAATTTAATAAAATAATCATGAATTTCATCTGCTTTTTTAGTACTAGCTTTTAAACAAAACTTTTTAAATGTCTCAATATTTAACATAAATATTTCTTTATTATGACCGCCTTTTGTACCGGATGATAGCTTTCCCAGCTGGGAAGGCAATAATTTATAATCTTTATTAATAATAAAATTTTTTTCTAGTAAAGCTTTAGCTTTAACTTTTTGTAAGAAACCAAGCCATTGCCATACATTATCTAAATCAATAACGAAATCATTCTTATAATCATATTTTAAATAACAGAAAAAACTTGTCAAAAATATTTGTTGTTCATAATTATTGAAGTTATTTTTTACTTTTTCAATCAATTTTGATTGATAATTACCTGTTAGCTTGGTAATTGGATTGTTTTCAATTAAATTAACTATATCTACTCTCATTTATATTTTGTATTATTACTATCTCTTTAAGTATATTTATTGTTTTTAAAAACAATTTGCAATTATTTATTAAAAATACATATTTGTAAAATAAGAATAATTAAAATTATCATTAATGCGCTTTTAATTTTAAAAATCAATAAATATAAAAATAATTTTTATATTAATTTATGTGTTTATTTATGAAAAATATTTAAAAATCATAAATACTAAATTATTTTTAATATTCTTAAT
>Ga0114960_10002920_pt1 | contig 13190 bp, 12 predicted proteins | sample C_130625_MF_Meta_FD_92637 | JGI IMG/M metagenome (GOLD analysis project Ga0114960, IMG submission 92637) | Freshwater microbial communities from Lake Croche, Canada to study carbon cycling - C_130625_MF_MetaG | ecosystem: Environmental > Aquatic > Freshwater > Lake | place: Lake Croche, Canada... | reverse complement strand
TATCCCAGTTTTCTGATCCCTGCCAAAATACACTTTTAAGCTCTTTCATCGCTTCGGGACTTGATTTAGATAAAGTGGTTACAAGATTTTCAATAGCTTCATCAACTTTTTCTATAGTAGAATATATGTCAGAAAACAACCCATTCGTATAGGCCCATTGGCTACTTCGCCAGTTAGTAGCATCAATTGACAAAGCCGTAAAAGCACTTTTTCCAATCTTTCTTTCCACTGCAGGACCTACTACAAAAGGACCTATACCTACCGCCAATTCGCTGAGTTTTATATCTGCAGTATTTAACGCAATAGCATAGTCGCTAGCTGCCGCTAATCCAACACCACCTCCTACACATTTCCCTTGAATTCTTGCAATAATAAATTTCGGACACAATCTCATTGCATTAATAACATTTGCAAATCCACTAAAAAAAAGTAATCCAATTTTTTCGTCATTAATTGACATCAATTCGTCAAAGGAAGCACCAGCACAAAATGATTTTTCTCCTCCACTCCTTAATACGATTACAGAAGAGTCTTTTAATTTTCCTGAACTTTCAATTTCTTCTGCTAGGGCATTTAATATTTTGCCCGGCAATGAATTGCTTTGGGGATGAAAAAACTCAATCGTCGTAACTCCTTGTTGCGTGAACGATTTTACATAAGGTTCTTTATTCAAATCAGACATACAATAAATTTAGTTTTTATTTTTCATTTGTACCATAGTTAAGATAGTAGCTATTCCTACTAATTCATCCGTTTCATCAAACATTTCTACTAGCCATTTTACTATTCCTTTTGGAATATCAGCCCCTTTTATCATAGGAACATCCGGATTTATTTCTTTTAACTCTTGAGCCGTTTTTTCTTTACAGGTAAATTTAATATATAAAGAAGATCCAGCGTACATTGGCTTTGTAAAACGAAGCTCATCTATTCCATAATTTAATAGAACCGGATTTTTTTCATAACTGTCAACAAATAATCCTGCAGCAGCACTCATGATGAAATAACCATGGGCTACCTGCTCTTCAAACATCGTCCCATTGAAATCTGTATTAATCAGGTGGGCATAGAAATGGTCGCCGCTTACGTCTGCAAATGCATCAATATCGGCAGAAGTTATCAATCGCTTTTCTGTTACAATCTGATCTCCAATCCCCAACTCTTCGAAATATTTTCTAAACGGATGAATAGCGCAACTATTTCCTCTCGCATATTGCTGGTATACATTACTGATAGCAGTAATCATGGATGGCGAACCTTGAATGGCGGTGCGCTGTAGATAATGTTTTATTCCGCGTAAGCCTCCCATTTCTTCGCCGCCACCTGATCTGCCAGGTCCACCATGAGTTAAAAGTGGTAACGGTGATCCATGACCCGTACTTTCTTTTGCGCAATCATTATTTAATACAAGAATTCTTCCATGGTGACTCGCTGCCCCTAAAACATATTCTTTAGCCGTACGTGCGTCATTGGTAATAATAGAAGAGCATAAACTGCCTTTCCCTTTTTTACTAAGCTCAATAGCATCTTCTATGTTTTTATAAGGCATTATAGTGCTCACGGGCCCAAACGCTTCGATATTATGAGGATCTTCAGATGTAAATGGAGAAGTATTCATCAATAACATAGGACTAATAAACGCGCCTTTAACAGCATCTGCATCTACCACTTCTACACTTTCTAAAGAACCAAATAACAATTCACTTGTTGCTAATAATTTTTGTACTTGTGCTTTCACTTCAATGCGCTGATCTATTCCTGCTAAAGAACCCATGCGTACTTTATCATTGTGTGGATTTCCTATAACTGTTTTATTAAGTTCTGTAACAAGCGCTTTCCAAACGTCTTCCATTTTATTTTCTGGTACAAATATCCTGCGAACGGCTGTACACTTTTGTCCAGCTTTAACCGTCATTTCTTTTTTTACTTCTTTGATGAAAATATCCCATTCCGGCTGACCAGGATTTACATCATTGCCTAATACCATACAATTAAGCGAGTCTGCTTCTAAATTAAAAGGAGTATTTTCTGATAAGATAACCGGATGTGATTTGAGTTGAAGGCCTGTGCTAGCAGATCCTGTAAAAGTTACAACGTCCTGAGAAGTAACGTGGTTTAAAATATCTCCCGCACTACCGCAAATTAATTGTAACGCACCATCAGGCAATATATTTGATGCAACTATTTCTCTTACTACCGCTTCAGTTAAATAGCAAGTGACGGTTGCTGGTTTTACTACAGCGGGTACGCCTGCTAGTAAGTTAACTGCAATTTTTTCCAACATACCCCAAATAGGGAAATTATAGGCATTAATATGAATAGCAACTCCTTCTTTAGGTACTAAAATATGGTGACCCATGAAAGAGTTTTGTTTACTTAAAGCAATGGCCTCACCATCTAGTGTAAAAGTTTCATCGGGCAATTTTCTTCTAAGAGAAGCATTAGCGAACAAATTTCCGATACCACCTTCTATGTCAATCCAACTATCAATTTTTGTAGCACCAGTTTGAAAACTAATTTTATAAAACTGTTCTTTTTTTTCCAAAAGATGTAACGCCAAAGCCCTTAACATGCGCCCCCTTTCCTGAAAAGTCATTTTTCTTAACGCAGCATTTCCCTTTCTCCTTGCATAGTCTAATGTAGCAGCAAAGTCGAGCCCTTTTGTACTGGCTAAAGCAATAGGACTTCCATCAACCGCATTAAACAATTGCTGGCCGTTACCATCTCCGCTTATCCATTTCCCTTGAACATAGTTCTCAAGCTTTTTCATAATAATATTGTTAAAAACACTTAATGATATTAAATACAATAATGTATCAAGAATACGCTTGGCAAGATAATTAAATCGTGGAAATCAGCCCTATAAAAAGAAAAGACTTACAAAAGATAAGTGTAAAACTAAAAATAAAATGGGCCATTACATTTTTGCATCAATTGCTTCACAGAGGGTATTGAAAATTTCATCAACACTGCCTTCCCCTTTAATTAGGGTTACTTTATCAAATAATCGATAATAATCTGCCACTGCGGTGGTTTTTTTATGATATTCATTAATGCGAGCCCTAATAATGCTTTCGTTGGTATCATCACTCCGTCCACTTGTTTCACCTCTTTTCATCAATCTTTTAACCAGCTCTTCTTCACTTACTACAAGCGCCAACATTATAGCTATAGGGGAATTTTTTAATAATAATAATTTATCTAAAGCTTCGGCTTGGGCAGCTGTACGAGGGAATCCGTCAAATAGAAATCCTTTTACATCATGGTTTTGATCAATAGCGGAGCTAATCATGTCAATAACTACCTCGTCTGGAACCAATTCTCCTCTGTCCATCACTTTCTTTGCCTCCATACCCAATGCCGTTTGTTTTGTAATCTCAGAACGAAGTAGATCACCAGTGCTAAGATGCTTTAAGCCATATTTTTGAATAAGCTTTTCGCTCTGAGTACCTTTTCCACTTCCAGGAGGACCAAAAAGTATTAGATTAAACATAATTATATAAGTTCTGCTGCTTGAATTTTGTGAGAAAAAACTGATTTTTTGCAAAGATAATTCGCCATTGTTGAAAATATCTATTCAATAATCAGGCACTAGTTCTTTGCAAAACCTAAAAATCGATACGAATATACGATTTATTAACTATTTTTATGTCGTTTATCATTTTATTTAAATAAAATATTGACAACTGCTAAAATAATTAGATAATACATAAATTGTAGTGAGTTAACAACAAAACCATTCACATTCAATTTACTTTAAAGGGGGCACTTCATTGTATTAACTTCTACTTTTGTTCGTTGTATTAATTAATGAAAAATATGAGCACTACGAAATTTAGTAATTTGGCGGAAACGCTTATTGCATCAGAAATTGTAAAGTTGGGAGCAATAATAAAGGAAAAAATAAAATCAGGAGAAGATCTCTTTAACTTTACTATCGGAGATTTTGATGCTACTCAGTTTCCTATACCGCTTGAATTAAAAAATGAAATAGTAAAGGCATACAATGATGGCTATACGACCTATCCAAGTGCTGAAGGTGAATTGGATTTAAGAAATGCGGTGTCGGATTTTATAAAAAAACGGCAGGGCTTGTCATTTTCTACTGCTGAGATTTTGATCTCAAATGGAGGACGACCATTAATATATTCCATATTTAGAAGTATCGTTGATAAAGGAGACAAGGTTATTTATCCTGTTCCAAGCTGGAACAATAATCATTACACTCATTTTAATGAAGGGACACATGTGCTAATTCAAGCAGCAAAAGAAAACAACTTCATGCCAACGGCAAAGCAAATCGCTCCTTATTTAAAAGGCGCTACTCTCTTAGCACTCTGCTCTCCATTAAATCCAACCGGAACTGTTTTTACTAAAGATGAACTCGAAGCAATATGCGACTTAGTTATTGCAGAAAACGAAATGAGGCCTGCAGATCAGAAAAGATTATATGTCATGTATGATCAAATTTACTGGACCCTAACTTTTGGCAATGCAGTACATTATGACCCTGTTTCTTTGCGGCCTAAAATGAAAGAATATACCGTTTTTGTTGATGGCATTAGCAAAGCTTTTGCTGCAACAGGTGTTAGAGTTGGTTGGGCAATGGGACCTGCACCACTAATTGCAAAAATGAAGGCGATTAATAGTCATATAGGTTCATGGGCACCAATGGCAGAACAAAAAGCGGTAGCTCGGTTCTTGCAAAATGAAATCGCAGTAGATAATTATTTATCGCACTTTAAAGAAGAAGTTTATTATAGACTTACACATCTTTATAATGGGTTTTTACAATTAAAAGAAGAAGGTTTTTCAATAGATGCAATAACTCCTCAAGCGGCGATTTATTTAACCGTGCAAATAAATATAGTCGGTAAAAAAACACTTGAAGGAATAGAATTGCAACAGCAGTCATCTGTCACAGAATACTTATTAAATGAAGCAAAGATTGCGATGGTTCCATTCAGTGCTTTTGGCGCAGATAAAGAAAGTAGCTGGTATAGAATCAGTGTGGGTTGCTGTAAGAAAAATGAAATAGATGCTGTGATTAATTCACTTAGAGAAGCATTAAAAAAACTGAAATAGGGATTAATTTTTATTGTTTAAAAAAACGAAAGGATTTGGCTTTTTTCTTTTTAGCGATTTCTTTATTTCAACACTGTTATTTTGAATGGTGTATTTTGTTAAATCAATCAGTTCATGTGCCGCTACAAAATGATCTAATTCCTCCACAGTAAATAATAGATTATGTAAAGAGGCAACTTTTTGCTCAAGAGCCTGAGCATTCATTAATTCTTTTTTAAATAAAACCAATAAGTCGCGACTTTTTTTCATACAGATTAAATTATCTATAGCCTGATAACCCACGCTCATTAGGGCATCCACAATGCGATTTTTTTGTGCCAGAACAGCTTGAAAACAAAAAAGCAGAAAGCATAATAATTAAAATGGTTGTTGTTGTGATTTTCATTGTTGATTATAAATTATCTGAATACTAATAATATGATTACAAGTTACAAACTAATTAAACTAAATTGAATAAAAAACAAACAAATAAATCACAAAACTGTATAGCTTGAATCAAAAAGATTCTAATAAAAAGATTCTAATAGCCCCACTAGACTGGGGATTAGGTCATACTACAAGATGTATACCCATAATATCAGATCTATTAAAGAATAATATCGAAGTAATATTTTGTGGAGAAGAACCATCGGCAACCATCATTAAAAATGAATTTCCGACAATTGAAATACTTTATTTAAAGGGCTATAAAATCCAATATTCAAAAAACCGGAATTTGTTTTTTATTAAAATAATGTTACAAATTCCTCGAATAATAAAAGCTTTTAAATACGAAAATAAGTGGCTTCAGCAGTTTATAAAAGCCAGAAAGGTTGACGCTGTGATAAGTGATAATCGTTTGGGATTTTACAATAAAAAAATACCTTCAGTGTATATTACTCATCAATTAAGTATTCGCACTGGTAATTCTTTTCTCGATAAAATACTTCAGCGCATTCATTATTATTATATCAACAAATTTAATATTTGCTGGGTTCCGGATTCTATTTCTGAACATAACATGGCGGGCTCTTTATCTCATCCTAAAATATACCCGCAATCTCCTGTTCAATATATCGGACCATTATCAAGGTTTAATAAAACGGTAGAAAAAAAGAAATATAGTATAGCTATTGTATTATCTGGTCCAGAACCACAAAGAACTATTCTGGAAAATATAATATTTAAACAAATTGTTGAAATCAAAGAGCCAATTATTATTGTAAGAGGCTTGCCAATAACAAAAGAAAAAATTAAAACAAATAATAGTAATATCATTCAACACAATCATTTAGCAGGACATGAGCTTTGTGAAGTAATGCAACAATCAGAGGTTGTAATTGCTAGATCCGGCTATTCAACGATAATGGACTTGATTACTATTCAACAAAAAGCGATATTAATTCCAACCCCGGGTCAAACAGAGCAAGAATACCTTGCGGAATATTTATTTAAGAAAAATATATTCTTTACCGTTAGACAAAATGAGTTCATTTTAGAAAAAGCGGTAATTGCGTCGCATGAATTCAAGTATTCCAACATCCATATTCAGCCATCATATACTTCTGTATTATCGGCATGGCTAAAGGATATTTAATCTTTATGCGTGGATTTTATGAGAGCGTATAAAATATCTTTTAATAGTAGAAATCCAAAACGCTAGTTCAATACCCGTTAACAAAAAAGGCTTTAATATATAATTTCCTGAGTAGTGTTTTCTTACAAAAATTTTCATCGCACCATAAAAATGCCTACTATAATTGGAATTACTTTTTTCTGTACTAGCACCTTTTAGATGAACGATAGTTGTTGTAGGTAAATAGTATTTTTTAAATCCAACCTGAGAAATCCTATAACATAGGTCGATATCCTCGCCATACATGAAATAATCTTCATCAAACCCAATCACTTTTTTTAATGCTTCATTAGACAACATCATAAAAGCACCAGATAATACATCAACAGAATTTGTTTTATTCTCCGGCAAATGACCTTCGTAATATTTAGAAAAAATCTTTGAATTTTTAAAAAGCCGATGTAAAGCAAACATTTTATAAAAAGAGGTAATCGGCGAAGGGAACCCTCTTTTACTTTCTTTTAAAAAGAAACCATTTCCATCAACCATTCTAACTCCTACAGCACCACAGTCGGTATTTGTTGAAAAAAAATCTATGCAAATATCAAAGCAATCTTCTGGTATTAAAGTGTCTGGATTTAAAAATAAAATGTATTCCCCCTTTATTTTATTTAAAACACTGTTGTTTGCTTTTGCAAAACCCAAATTTTCTTTACCCCATATAAAAATCACGTCATTAAAGCGACCCTTAAAAAAATCCTCGCTTCCATCGGAGGAAGCGTTGTCAATTACAAAAATTTCAGCACTAATATTTCTACAAGCCTTTTCAATGGAGATCAAACAACGCTCCAAATGATGTTTAACATTATAGTTGACAATGATGATAGATAGCTTCAATCCTGTATATTAAGTTACGAAATACGAGGTTTTTGTTGAGTTTACAAAATTTAAGAAACTACATTAACACACGAATAAAATTAAATTTTAAACAAATACTCAAATCTTCAAATAGGCAATTCAGTATCTTTGCAAAATGTATAAAAACACACTACTGTTCGCTATTCAGGCTGGCGCTGCACAATTGCAACATTATTTTAATGGTAGTTTTAAGATTTCTAACAAAGAAGGTATCAATAACCTGGTTACAGAGGCGGATCATGCTTCAGAAAAAGCCATTATTGAAACAATACAAAATCAGTTTCCCGATCATTTTATTTTAAGCGAAGAAACGGGTGAAATTAAATCATCTAGTGAATACAAATGGATTATAGATCCTATAGATGGTACTGTAAATTTTGCAAATGGAATTCCACTTTGTTGTGTAAGTATAGGTCTGGAAAAAAATGGCGAAATGATAATGGGCGCTGTGTATAATCCATTTATGAATGAATTATTTTTTGCTCAAAAAGGAATGGGCGCTTATTTAAATGATAAAAAAATTTCAGTAAGCACTAAGGATACGGTGATACAAAGCTGTTTAGTTACTGGCTTTCCATATACATATTTAGACTCGCCTAATGGTCCATTGGAAGTATTTCAAAAACTAGTTCGCCAAGGAATACCGGTAAGACGGTTGGGAAGTGCTGCTATTGATTTATGCTGGGTGGCTGCCGGTAGATTTGATGGATTTTATGAGCATAAATTACAAGCATGGGATAGTGCTGCTGGCTTTCTAATGGTGGAAGAAGCCGGTGGGAAAATTACCGATTTCGAAGGAAATTATTATTCACCATATAAACCACATCTTTTAGCAACAAATGGAAAAATTCACGATGAATTATTGTCTTACGTTAAAGGAGAAAAATAAACAAACATCAAATAAATAAAAATGGATCAACGTACTGAAATTACATCAATTGGAGAATTCGGATTGATAGATCATTTGACCAAAAATATAGAAATAAAAAACGCTTCATCACTGGTAGGGGTAGGTGACGATGGGGCTGTTATAGATCATTTCGGAAGACAAACAGTAGTTTCTACAGATTTGTTAATTGAGGGCATCCATTTTGACCTTAGTTACACCCCATTAAAGCATTTGGGATATAAAGCGGTAGTAGTCAACCTGAGTGATATATATGCCATGAACGCCATTCCAACTCAAATATTATTAAGTATCGGTTTTAGTAATAGAATTAGCGTAGAAGCTTTAGATGAATTTTATGCTGGTGTTTATGCAGCTTGCGAAACATACAATGTTGATTTAATTGGTGGAGATACAAGTACCTCACAAAAAGGATTTATTATTAGTGTAACAGCTATCGGAGAAGTGGCACCAGATAGTTATGTAAAAAGAAGTGGCGCTCAGGTGAATGATTTGATTTGTGTTAGCGGAGAACTAGGTAGTGCCTTTTTAGGATTAACTTTATTGGAAAGAGAGAAAAGAATATTTGAAGAAACAGGCGCACAGCCAGATTTAGAAGGACAAGCACAAATTGTTGGTAGGTTATTAAAACCAGAAGCACGGAAAGATATTATTGAATTTTTTACTGACGCAGAAATTATTCCCACCAGTATGATTGATATAAGTGATGGGTTAAGTAGTGATATTTTGCATATTTGTAAACAAAGTAATACTGGATGTGTACTATACGAAGATAAATTTCCATTCAATGAAGATGCAAAAGAATTTGCCTATAAATTACAACTAGATCCTACGGCCTGTGCCTTAAGTGGAGGAGAAGACTATGAATTATTATTTACTATTCCTCAAAGCGATTTTGAAAAAGTAAAATCGAATCCGTTGGTTTCTATTATTGGATATATTACAGCAGAAAATGAAGGCAGTCATCTCATTACGAGAGGAGGCAATAAGCATCCTTTGGTAGCCCAAGGCTGGAACCATTTAAAAAGATAAATTAATTACTTACCGCGTTAAGTCGGGTTAAAATGCAGTCAATAATTGCATTAGTTGTTTCTATAGAAAAATTATCTTTCTTAATTTTTCTAATACACCAGTTATATCCTATAAATCCGTCTTTTTTATAATTAAATCTTTCCATTAGATTATTGCTTAAGGCTATAAAAGTAATATTGCCAACAAAATCCGTTTGATATAAAATATGATAAGAATTGTAGTTTATATCATCGATGATTTGCAAGTAAGTATAAAGGTTGCTTAAATCAAAAATTGCTTTCCCTTTACTTTCAATATCAAAAAACAATGGGGTATAATTGTTCCCATTAATTTTAGAGGGCACCACAGAAATATTTTCGCTTTTTGTATAGGTCTGAGCAAAAGATAGATGCTGAGAAAAAATAAAAAACAGCAGATGATAAAATGATAAATATGTTTTCATTTCTATTTTATAATTTAATGAAAATTGAATAGAGGATCTGTACAAATAATAAACAATTCGGTTTCTGTCGTATTAGATTTCTGGATGGTAAAAATATCTTTGTATAATTTATCATAGTAAGTACCAGCACCATAACTGTATAATAAAAATATTTTTATTTTCTTTTTATTGTCATTGATATTAAAAGTAGAATTGTTTAGTAAGTTGTTTAATTGGCAATTATGTAAGAAGTAATCTTTATCAATAAGGCTATCTGGAAAAAATGGCAATGATATATTGGATAATATTTCATTTTTAATTCTTCCCGCACATGTTGAATTTAATTTCAAAAGCTTGCTATCAATTAATCGTATACTGTCATTTAGATAACAACCCAGGTAAATAATATTACCATTATTGCTACTCAACATAGACATGACATTAAAATACGAGGTAGAGTCAATCGTTAGATATTGATGTTCTTCAAATGGTTGATTATTTTGTAAATAGTCAATAAAATCGATTTTAGATTTAAAATCAAAAGATCTCCCAATTTTATATTTGTTTGTAGCAAGAATTGTACAACCCGTATACGTACAACCCAAAACAAGCACAAAAAAACCAATAAAAATTGCTTTCATGTCGATAAATTAAAATGGCAACGTCAAATATGACGTTGCCTGGGTTGTTATCAATAGGATTTTAGATTTATTACATAATCGTCATTTATGACAGAAACAGGGTACAAACCACCAATATTATTTTTTTGATTTCCATTTTCTGAAGTAAATGAAAGGGTATTGTCATCAATTTCAAATTGAGTCATATCTGTATTCTCGAATTCTTTTTCATTTTTAATTGATGTAGGAATGTGGATCTCTAATTCATTTTTATTTAATGTAGCCCAGGCATATATCTTATCATCTTGGATATACGCTTTGCCATTACAACTTTCGCAGGAAATGGTAAAACCGATTTTCAAACACATTCCAAAACCACTGGTACAATTCGTTCTTGGTTTATGAAGGTCAAATTTTTCAATAGTAAAACTACCCGTAAGGCACATGCCTGAAGGACAAAAAGGAAAGTTGGTATTATCAGGACTGGTTTTTGAAATTTGCGCATTACCTAGTAGAGAAATAGACATCAACATAGCGAAAAAGATAGTTTTCATAATTGTTATAATTTAAAAGATTTGAGTTGCTGAATTAAGCATTCAAATCATCGTGAATGCCTACTCTTTTAACGGTTTTGGGCGATACCCGTATCATTGGCCAATGATATCGTAAAATTGAACAATCCCTTTTGATAATAAAAAAATTATGGATGAATAATAGTTAGTGAGTAGATAAATTTATTAAGCGGATGTAGCATGGTTAAATTATCATTCAAATAAGATTATTTTCTCTTAAAAAAATTGTCATTTAAACTTGAAGCATTATAACAGAAAATATAATTTTAATAATTATAAATCAAATAAAATATTTTATGAAAAAAAGAAACAATATAGCTGGATATGAAAGAATAAAAATCGGTTCGAATATTCGGAAATGGAGAAACATTAAAGAAATAAAACAAAAAGACCTTGCTTCTTCAATGAGATTATCTGAAGCAGCTATTAGTAATATTGAAAATGATATAACCGACTTAACGCTCAGTCAAATTGAGGATATTTCAGTTGCGTTGGACATGCCGTTAGAAAAATTATTTACCGATCCACAGGAAACACTTAATAAAAAATCTGTTTATTCTTCAAATGTTGAAAATCCAAGTAACTATATTATGGAAAAAGATTTCTTATATGCAATGATAGGAAGCATTCAAAAGAAAGATGAACAATTAATAGATGTTATGGAAAATGTTATAAAAACAATGAAAGGGATTACTAAAAATATAAAAACAGACTAGACAATAATACATGAAATAAAAATTTGCTATTAACAATATGCAGTAATTTTGTGTTTAAGAATTAGTTGTTTATGATTACAAGAAGCTTTTTAATATTTGCCTTTTCGATTTCTTTATACTCTTGCATCCCTAAAAATATATCTAAGAAACACGTACACCAAAAATTCTCAACAAAAGAACTCCAGCAAGATTTCGTCGTACTAAAAAACATTTTAGAAAAAAAACACCCGTCAATATATTGGTACACATCAAAAGATAGCATGGATCTGTACTTTAATCAATATTACCAGGGTATTAAAAATGACATGTCAGAAAAGGAATTCGTTTGGACTATTCTATCTCCATTAATCAATAAAATACATTGTGGACACACAAGCGTATCTATGAGTAAGCGCGCAGAAAAAAATATTAAAAAAGATACAACTCATTATTTTCCGTTTCATTTAAAAATATGGAATGATACGATGGCGGTAACGGCATTTCTCACAAAAGATCATCCGTATATACATCGAGGTACCATTATTAAAAGCATTGATGGATTTACTACATCAGAAATAAAAAACAAAATATTTGATTGTATTCCACAGGATGGATATGAGCAAATTGCCAGTTACCTAAGGGTTAGCTTTGATTTTCCTTACTATTATAGTAATGTTTTTGGCTCTAACAAACAATACGATATTGAATATATCGATTCAATAGGTAAAATCAATCATGCTAGTCTAAATGCATTTTGTGTTTTAAACGACACTACTAAAAAAGAACAACTTATAAATGCCTTAAAAAATAAATCAAAAAGAAAAGCACCTCTTCGATTGAATCGTTCTTTTACAATGGATAGTACGCTTGAGTATGCAACCATCATACTGAACTCTTTTTCAACCGGCAACCTAAGACATTTTTTTAAACAATCGTTTAAAAAGCTAAATAAATGCCATATTCCAAATTTAATCATTGACATAAGATTAAATGGTGGCGGTAGGGTAAACGCATCCACTTTGCTTACAAAATATATATCCAGAATAAATTTTAAAGTTGCTGATTCGGTTTATGCCCAATCAAATACAGTAAGGCCTTTTTCTAAATATTTTAAGAGTAGTCTTTTAAATAATATTGAATTAAAATTCATTGCTAAAAAGAAAAACGACAATTATTATCAGCTTTCTCTTTATGAGAAAAAAATATATCAACCCAAGAAAAAATATCATTATGACGGAAAAGTATTTGTGTTAATGGGAGGCCCTACCTTTTCGGCTTCTTGCCTTTTTGTAAATGCAATAAAAGGTCAAAAAGATATTTCATTATTAGGTGAACAAACTGGCGGGGGCAGCTACGGAAATAGTGGAATAGTTATCCCAAGTTTA
>Ga0114960_10002919_pt1 | contig 13190 bp, 11 predicted proteins | sample C_130625_MF_Meta_FD_92637 | JGI IMG/M metagenome (GOLD analysis project Ga0114960, IMG submission 92637) | Freshwater microbial communities from Lake Croche, Canada to study carbon cycling - C_130625_MF_MetaG | ecosystem: Environmental > Aquatic > Freshwater > Lake | place: Lake Croche, Canada... | reverse complement strand
TCGCATCCAACTGGCCAAATGAACTTCATAGACAGAATAAGGTTGGTCGGTTCTGTTTTTTATTTTTCTTTGTTCTACCCATTTAGTATCCTTCCAAGCATAATTCGTTTGCCAGGTAATGGAGGCAGTTAAGGGTCTTAGTTCCCAATAATTTGCAAAAGGGTCTCCTTTGTCTAATTTTACGCCTTGATAGCCATGAATATGGTATTTGTAAACTTCGCCTTGATGAATACCTGGAACAAAGCCTTCCCATATGCCAGAACTATCTTGCCTTACTTTTAATAAATGTGTTTCGTTATTCCAGTCATTAAAATTCCCTTTGACAAAAACCGCTGTCGCATTGGGTGCCCATACCGCAAAATAAGTTCCCTTCTTACCCGAGACTTCTATTTGTTTGTTGCCGAATAATAAATATAATGAATAGTGCGTGCCATTTTGAAAATTATGCACATCTTCATCTGTAAATAAAGAATAATTCCAGACCGCTTGCTGGATATCTACAAAATGCAGCTCCTCGTATTTTGGCATAATTATTTCGTTAATTCAATCACTTGCATACTCATAGCAGCCATTGTAAATTCATTTCCAATTTGCGCACCAGTCACAATGTCTTTTCCGCTTTTAAACCCATTGGTTCTTTCTGTAAACTTTTCAAAATTAAGTTTTCTTTCTTTGGTATCGGTATTCATCACACACATAATAGTTTGCCCCTTGGTATATCTAAAATAGACATACAAGCCATCTTCAGGTAAGTATTGCATCATCTCACCTGTTTTTAAAGCGGCGGATGTTTTTCTATAAGTACCCAATAGCTGCACATAATGTAAAAAATCTTTTTCTTGGTCGGTCATACCCTGTTCTGTAAAAGCATTCTTTTGATCACCGGCCCAGCCTCCAGGGAAATCCAGTCTAACCCAACCATCTGGATTGGAAATACCTTTCATTAAAACTTCAGAACCATAATACATTTGTGGAATGCCTCTAGTAGTCATTAACCAGGCATAGGCCATTTTAGTTTTGGGTATACTTTCTCTTAAAGAAGAATGTATACGCGTCATATCATGATTGTCTAAAAATATAACATTATTACTAGGCATTTTATATAAATAGTCATTGCTTAAAGTATTGTATAATTTAATGACCCCACCTCCCCAATCATTTTTTTCATTCAATGCAGGTAAAATACCTGAAAACAATAAAACAAAATCGGAAGTAGCGTGTAAATTACTTTTGAATGGAATGTTTAAATTATTTCGAACATAATAAGCCTGAGAGGATACCCCATCTACCCAGCACTCTCCAAAATTAAAAATATGGGGGTACTCATCAATTAGGGCTTGATTCAGTCTGTTCATTACCTCTACATTGCAATATTTATAAGTATCTATTCTGAATGCATCAATACCATAGGTCTCCACCGACCAAATAGCGTTTTGAGTTAAATATTTTTCTACAAAAGGGTTTTCCTGGTTCACATCAGGCATTTCAGTCGTAAACCAACCATTAATCATTTTCTCTGCATCCACTTTTGAATGATGAGGATCAAATACAGCTTGTTCTCTATAATGTGTTTGAGTATAGGAAGGCCATTGATGAATCCAATTTTTGTCAGGCGCATCTTGCACTAAGAAATGAAAACGACCAAAATGATTATACACAATGTCTTGTATTAATTTCATGCCTCTTTTATGAAGGCTATCGCTTAATGTTAAATAAGCCTTGTCTCCACCCAAACGTTTTTCAATAGTGTAATTATTGGTAGCTGCATAACCATGTTCTGTTCTATCAGGCATATCATTTTCAATAACGGGTGTCATCCATAAAGTGGAGACCCCTAGTTTTTCAAAATAATTTAAATGATTCGTCACTCCTTTTAAATCACCCCCATGTCTTAAAAATATAGAGTCTCTATTTAAAGACTGGTCTTTTAAGCCCGCTATTTGATCATTGCTTGGATCCCCATTGCTAAATCGGTCAGGCATTAAGAAATAGATAAGGTCAGAGGGATCAATTCCTTGTGCAAACAAAGTTCCTCTTCCCTTTCTTCTTGGAAGCAATGACCAACTGGTATTTGTCTTCTCTCCCTTGTTGGTAAAAACAAAATTTACAGTTCCTGGTTTTGCGGTAGCAGCAATTTCAACATCCACTGTCATGTAATGTGGGTTATCAAAATGATGCAAGCCCTTGATGCTAATGCCTGGATAATTGGTTTGCACTGTTGCTTTTGAAAAATCGACGGTAGTTGTTCTAAATAAAATTTGTACTTTATTGTTTTTCATTTGCACAAACCAATTGCTTGGATAAGCAGTAACTGCTTGGCCAATGGAGGGAACTACAAAAGCAATGCTAATAATTAGAAAAAGGAATTTTTTTATTAATTTATTACGATACATATTTTTATTTTTTCTCTTCTTTAATAATAATAGCGCAAACCAAGGCGGCTAAAATCAATAGGCAACCGCCAATTTGAACAGCCATTAACCTGTCGTTGTGTAAATAAGTGGACATGATTTTTCCAAAAAATAGAGAGGCAATAATTTCAGGAAGCACAATAAAGAAATTAAATATACCCATATAGATGCCCATTTTTTGTTCTGGAATAAATCCTGCCAACATGGAATAAGGCATGGATAAGATAGAAGCCCATGCAATCCCTACTAGTCCCATACTTAGATACAATAAATTAGGTTGCTGCACATAGTACACCGAAATCAATCCGATGCCTCCGATTAATAAACAAGCCACATGGGTCATTTTTTTCCCTAGCTGGCCCACCCAAAATGGCAGGCTGAAAGAAAATCCAAAAGTGACTAAATTTAAAATAGCCGAAGTAGTATTGGCGTGTTCCAAACCCATGGTATATAAATCACTACTTGTTTTAGGATCTCCATGAAACAATTGACTAGCCACCCCTGTACTGTAATAAAACCACATCAAAAATAAACCAGGCCAAGTAAGAAAATTCACTAAGGCCAATCTTTTCATTTGTATGGGCATATGCACAATGGAATAAATGATTTCTTGTAGTATGCCTTTTTTATTTTCTTCGTTTTCATTGGATGTAGATGATGAAGGAGGATATTCTTTGCTTTTAAAAACTGTATACAATACTGATACTAAAAAAACGACGCCTCCAATGTAAAAGGACAGCAAAATATTTTGAGGAATAGAGCCATTGGTTTTAGCCCTTGAAACATGAAACCAATTGACCAATACTTGTGGAAGGTAACCAGCAATAAAAGAAGCCAATCCAATAAACATACTCTGCATGGCAAATCCAAAAGAACGTTGTTTTTCATTTAAATTATCGGCCACAAAGGCCCTGAATGGTTCCATGGTTACATTGATGCTAGAATCCAATATCCATAAAACACCTGCGGCCATCCAAATGCTGCCTGAATTTGGCATGACAAATAATAAAGCAGAACTAAGAATGGCCCCTATTAAAAAGAAAGGCCTTCTTCTTCCTAATTTAGGATGCCAGGTACGGTCACTAAAATAACCCACAATGGGTTGTACCAATAAGCCAGTCATGGGAGCTGCCAACCATAAGCCAGGAATTTGCTCAGGGCTGGCCCCTAAAAATTCATAAATGGCGCTCATGTTGCCCATTTGCAAACTCCACCCAAATTGGATACCAAAAAAACCAAAACACATGTTCCAAATTTGCCAAAAACTTAATTTGACCTTGACACCTGTATATGCTGTATTCATTTTTCTTAATTAAAATTTATAGGATAAACCCATTGGGAATAATTGCTCCTTTTTTGATCACTACAATGCCATCTTTAATAGTATACAATGGATGATCTGCTTTTTCATGATGTTTGCCGCCCTTAATTTGAACATCGTTGCCAATCGAACAATTCTTATCCACGATGGTATCTTCAATCAAACACCTTTCACCAATGCCTAAAATAGGTGCTCCTTTTTCATTCTTTTTATTCATCTGGTCAATGGTTTCATAATAGTCACAGCCCATGATATAGCAATTCTTAATGACGGCATCTTTGCCAATTCTTGAACGAATACCTATGACTGAGTTAGTCACTTCTTTTGCATGAATGATACAACCTTCGGCGATAATGGCTTTATTAATAATGGTGCCGCTTACTTTAGCAGGAGGCAACATCCTTGATCTGGTATAAACGGTTTGTGTACTATCAAATAAATTAAACAAAGGCACGTCTTGAGTCAATGCAATATTGGCTTCAAAAAATGAATAAATATTTCCAATATCTGTCCAATAGCCATCGTACTGATAACTTAGTACTTTGTAATGCGCAATAGAATCTGGAATAATTTCTTTTCCAAAATCGGTTGCAGTAGAATGTACTTCGTTTAAAAACTGGTACAAAATTTCTTTGTTGAAAACATAAATACCCATCGAAGCTAAATAATTTCTTCCTTGTGCTTTCATGGCCTCCCCTGTATCACTTACCCAATCGGACAAGATTTCTTTCTTAGGCTTTTCAACAAAAGAAGTAATCACTTGTTCGTTGTTGGATTTGAGAATTCCAAATTCAGGTGCTTCTCTTTCTCCTACTGGAATGGTGGCAATGGTTAATGCTGCGCCAGATTTTTTGTGCGCATCAATCATCTTGCTAAAATCCATTTGATACAATTGATCTCCACTTAAAATAAGTACATAGTCAAAATCCATTTTTGCCAAATGCCTCAAAGATTGTCTCACTGCATCCGCCGTTCCTTGGAACCAGCCCGGATTGTCGGGGGTTTGCTCTGCCGCTAAAATATCTACAAAGCCAGAACTAAATGCACTAAAATGGTAGGTGTTTTTAATGTGCTGATTCAAGGAAGCTGAATTAAATTGGGTCAACACAAAAATTCTATTCAAATTACTATTGATACAATTACTGATGGGAATATCTACCAATCGGTATTTGCCTCCAATGGGAACTGCAGGCTTTGACCTACTTGCTGTTAAAGGATACAACCTTGAACCAGCTCCGCCGCCTAAAATAATCGAAACTGTTTCTTTTGCAAATACTGGCATAAACTAAAAATTATAATTATAAAATTGATTCATATACTTTTTTATATGCTTGCACCACCGATTCCCAACTATGATCAATTTGCATCCCCAATTGGATCAATTGATTCATTTGTTTTTTATCGCTGTACAATGCAATGGCACGCTCCACCGAATACACAATGTCCTGTTCTGTTGCATTTAAAAATTTGATGCCAAAACCACCCTCATCGCCCATGTCCACTACTGTATCGTGCAAACCCCCAGTATCTCTCACCATAGGTATGGTTCCATAACGCAAAGCATACAATTGATTCAATCCACATGGTTCTACTCTACTTGGCATCAATAAAAAATCGGCAGCCGCATAGGCCTCATGTCCAATTTTTTCATCATAGCCAATATAGGTGTTGTAATTGCCAGGGTACAATTGAACCAAATAATTTAAAGCAGATTCGATAGAAGTATCCCCAGCACCAATTATAAAAAAGTTGGCAGCTGCTTTTGTTTTATCCAAAGCATGTTGAATGGCCCCTGGTAAAACATCGGCAGCTTTTTCTCCTACCAATCTGCCAATAAAAACAATCAGGGGTTTTGTAGGATCTAAATTGTATTTATTACAGAGCGCTTTTTTATTTTTCTTCTTCCCCATTTCCACATCAGCCAATGAATAATGATGAGCGACCAAAGGATCTTTCGCAGGATTCCAAACTTCATTGTCAATCCCATTCAAAATGCCCAGGCATTTTTTTTGTTCAAATTCAAATAAGGCTTCCATGCCATTGGACTGGTATTTGAGTTGTTGCAGGTAACTATGACTTACAGTGGTTACCTTATCTGCACACTTTACAGCTGAAGCCAAAGAATTAATACAATCTCCCCATTCTAACAAACCCTTTTTACTCAAATCCCATCTAGGAATTAAAATACTTTTATCCCAAGCCATGACCCCTTGGTATTGTGCATTGTGAATGCTTAGCACTATTTTTACTTTTTCTAATTTTTGATAATCATAACAGTACTTCATCATAAAAGGAATCAATCCCGCTTGATGATCATGACAATGCAGAATGTCTGGCAAGTCGGTCCATTGTGTCAACCAATTCACTACCGCTACTTGAAATCCAATGAATCGATCTGTATCATCTGGATAGCCATAAATTTTTGGTCTATCCAATAAGCCATGTATGTCTACTAGGTATAAATCAAATCCTAACTTACCCGTACTTTCTTTGATAATGGTATAATCAAAAAACCAATTCCCTAAATTTGTTTTCCCTTTAAAATGTATATCCCATTTATTTTCTTGTAAAAAAGGGGTTTGGTACATGGGCATCACCACCATGGCTTCTTCCCCATTTTTTTTCTGGTATTTAGGCAATGCCCCCACCACATCACCCAGTCCTCCTGCTTTTGCCATCGGATAACATTCAGCACTTACATGTACAACGACCATGAACAGATTAATTTGTTTCAATTTACTTCATTGTGCTTAAAACTCCTTGTTTTTTAAGGACTTAATTCAGATTATTTAAAGATAGATTTTAGGCTATTTTATACCATTGAATTGTAATTTTAAGTATTTTACGGAATCGATTAAAAAAATTACTAAAACTATTACGACTAAACTAACGAATCTTATGAGCCAAACCAAACAACCTACCAATACAGGCGCATTGTCTACGCTTGTTGTGGTATTCTTTTTCTGGGGCTTTATTGCTTCCAGCAATAGCGTTTTTATACCCTTCTGCAAACACAAATTTCATTTGGATCAATTCCAAAGTCAGTTGGTTGATTTTGCCTTTTATTTAGCCTACTATATTGGTGCACTTGGCCTATTTGCTTTTGGGGCTTTTGGAGGCAAAGATTTGGTGGGCAAATGGGGCTATAAAAAAAGCATCGTCTATGGTTTGTTGTTTTCTGCTATAGGAGCAGCTGCCATGATCATTGCTGTCAACGCCAATACTTTTACGGGTATGTTAGTGGGTTTATTTATCGTTGCCTTAGGTTTCTCTCTACAACAAACTGCAGCGCAACCTTTTTCCATTGCCTTAGGTGATCCTTCCACAGGAGCCAGCCGTGTGAACTTAGCGGGGGGTATTAACTCTTTTGGAACTTCCATTGGCCCAATTGTGGTGGCCTTTGCTTTGTTTGGAAGTGCAGCTGCAATTACTGATGACCAAATTGCTGCATTGAGTCTTAGTAAAGTGGTGGTATTGTATACGGCCGTGGGCATATTATTTTTAGCCGCCGCCGCCATGTTTCATTTTTCTAAGAAAGTACCTCCTGGTATTTCTGAAGAAAAAATTGAACCTGCCAATAAAGCTTTGTATTTATTATTAATGATGACTGGGGTATTGATTATCATGTTTGTTCCAATTTTTAGTAGCTATAAAATTGATCCTACTACTTTAACTGATGCTGGAAGACTAGATTTAGAAACCGTTCGTTTGAAATGGTTGTTCGGCGCTTTAGCCACCGTAGTGGTAGGTTTATTGTACGCCAACTTTAGGGCACAGAAAGATGAGAATGGATGGGGTGCTATGAAATACCCTCAATTGGTATTGGGCATGTTAGCACTATTTGTATATGTGGGTGCTGAAGTTGCGATTGGATCTAATTTGGGAGAGCTTTTAAAACAAGTTGATTTTGGCAGTATTCCTTCCTCTAAAATTGCACCTTATATTTCTATGTATTGGGGCAGCATGATGATTGGACGTTGGACTGGCGCTATTTCTGCTTTTGAATTTAAAAGTAGAACGAATAAAATATTAACAGTGATTGTTCCTTTGGTTGCATTTGGTATTGTAATTGCTGTAAACAGTATTGCTCAATATGACATGAGTCCATTGTACCTGTACATTGTTTGTATATTTATTCAAATTGGCGCCTTCTTCTTAAGTCAAGACAAACCTGCTAAAACATTATTGATCTTTAGTTTGATCGGTTTAGTTTCTATGTTGATAGGTGTATTTACTAAAGGAAATATTGCTATCTACGCATTCTTAACAGGAGGTATTGCTTGTTCAATTATGTGGCCTTGTATTTTTGCTTTGTCTATTGCAGGTATTGGCAAATACACTACACAAGGTGCAGCGTTTTTAATTATGATGATTCTTGGTGGTGGTATCATACCTCCTATCCAAGGTAAATTGTCTGATTTCTTACAATCATCCCATTTAGATACCCCAGGTTATGGCATTCACAATTCCTTCTTTGTCCCTGTTTTCTGCTTTGCTTATATTTTAATATTCGCCATTGCAGTAAAAGGCATCTTAAAGAAACAAGGCATTAATTATGAGGAAACTGAAGTAGCAGCTGGACATTAATTAAAATTTTAAAAATAAAATAATAAGATGGATTCTTTTGTAGTGGGCGTTGATATCGGTGGCACTGGAACCAAATTTGGTATTGTAGACAATGTAGGCAATGTTTTGTTTTCAAGTGAAATGTCAACGAAAAAACATGAGCAAGTAACTACCTTCATTGACGAATTGGATGTAAAGCTTATCGAAATTATAGACAAAGTTGGTGGTGTGGGTCGTATCAAGGGCATTGGTGTGGGTGCGCCTAATGGGAATATTTATACGGGCACCATTGAGTATGCGCCTAACCTTCCATGGAAAGGGATCATTCCATTGGCTAAGATGATTCAAGATAAAACAAAATTACCTGTTAAATTAACCAACGACGCCAATGCAGCCGCAGTTGGCGAAATGAAATATGGCGCAGCCCAAGGCATGAAAGATTTTATCATGATTACTTTAGGCACAGGCGTTGGAAGTGGTATAGTTTCTAATGGTCAATTGATTTATGGCCACGATGGATTCGCAGGTGAATTAGGCCATACCATTATAGTTCCTGACGGAAGATTACATCCTGGTACTGGTAAAAGAGGCCCTTTAGAAAGTTATGCATCCGCTACTGGTGTTACTTTAACTGCGATTGAAATTTTACAAAAATCAGATCGACCAAGTTTATTAAGGGAAGTGCCTACCAGCGAATTGAATTCTAAAATTGTTTTTGAAGCAGCCAGCAATGGAGACGAAATAGCCAAAGAAGTTTTTGACTATACGGGCAAAATATTAGGTATGGCATTGGCCAATTTTGTGATGTTCTCCAGCCCTGAAGCCATTATCTTATTTGGAGGCTTAACCAAGGCAGGAGATTTAATCTTAAAACCTACACGCGAACATTTAGAAGCCAATGTGATTGAAATATTCCAAAACAAAGTGAAGATATTAGTGAGTCATTTAAAAGAATCAGATGCCGCCATCCTTGGTGCAAGTGCATTGATGTGGGAATAAACTACTTATAATAAAAATGGCCACAGAAATTGTGGCCATTTTTATTATGATGTTGCTGAACTATTTCATTAGCGCTAATTCTTCTAACCATTTATTTCGACCCCAGCCTGCTATGACATGTTTTTCTGAATGATAAGAAGAGCGCACGAGGGGTCCGCTTTCAACATAATCAAAACCAAGCTCATACCCTATTTGTCTTAATTCCGCAAATTCATCAGGATGCACAAAGCGTTGTACCGCCAAATGTTTTTTAGTGGGTTGTAAATATTGACCTAGGGTTAATACATCACAACCAACCCCCACCAAATCTTTCATAGTTTGAATCACTTCCTGCTTTTCTTCACCAATACCTAACATGATACCCGTCTTGGTGCGCATCCCCCCTTTCTTTAAAGCTTCAAGTACGCCTAAACTTCTTCTGTATTTCGCCTGCACTCTTACTTGATGTGTAATGCGTTCTACCGTTTCCATATTGTGGCTCACCACTTCGGGTGCTGCTTCAATGATTCGATTAATTTGTTCTTGTATACCTCTGAAATCTGGGATCAAAGTTTCTAAAGTAGTAGTGGGTGTAAGTGCTTTAATAGCTTTAATCGTATTGTACCAAATAATGGAACCTCCATCTGCTAATTCGTCTCTATCTACACTAGTTAATACTGCATGTTTAACTTTCATGAGCAATATGGCTTCGGCCACACGTTGTGGCTCATCCCATTCTACCGCTTTAGGACGACCTGTAGCCACTGCACAAAATTGACAGCTTCTTGTACAAATATTCCCAAGTATCATAAAAGTAGCTGTTCCTTCTCCCCAGCATTCGCCCATATTGGGACAGTTGCCGCTCTCACAAATGGTATGTAATTTATGGGTATCTACCAATCCGCGCACATGCTTGTAACTCTCTCCAATGGGCAATTTAACCCTTAACCAATCTGGCTTTTTTATTCTTGTATCAGATCCAGGAGCAACCACCGTTAATTCTTGCATAATTATTCAATAATCAGCCACAAAAATACAAGACTTACAGCTAAATATCCATATTATATTAAGCCAATTAATCCAAAATAAACCCATTCATCGTAAATTTACCAAAATCACAAACCACTACCATGACAGCTACCGTTACCTACAAATCCAATTTGAGAACCACCTGCCTGCATTTGCAAAGTGGCTCTGCCATTGAAACTGATGCCCCTACAGACAACAAAGGAAAAGGGGAAAGATTCTCTCCCACCGATTTAATTGCTACTGGATTAGGCGCCTGTTTGATTACCACCATGGGCATCAAGGCAGAAAGTATGCAAATTGCTTTGGATGGAGCTAAAGTAGAAGTCACTAAAATTATGGTCTCGGATCCGAGAAGAATAGGAAAAATCATTGCACATGTGACACTGCCTGCTGGATTAAATCTGGAGGAAAAAACAAAAGAGATTTTGGAAAGAGTGGCTAGAACCTGCCCAGTGGAGAGAAGCTTACACCCAGATCTGGAATTAGACATTGCATTTCATTGGCAATAAATTTATCCCAATTACTTGAATAAAATAAAGCAACTAATCAAGCCCTAGTTGCTTTATTTTTTGCAGCAACTTGCTTACAGGCAAGCCCATTACATTGTAAAAATCACCTTGTATGTTTTTGATACCCACCACGCCAATCCATTCTTGAATAGCATAAGCACCCGCTTTATCGTAAGGTTTGTATTTGTCCACATAGAATTCAATTTGTTCCTTGGTCAAAGGATGGAATTCTACTTGAGTGATTTCACTGAATGTAATTTCTTGTTCATTGTATAATACAACTACTCCAGTAATCACTTGATGTACTCTTGCTGATAATTGTTGAAGTGAGGCCATGGCCGCTGTTTTGTCGATGGGTTTGCCAATGATTGTTTCATCCAAAACCACCACCGTATCTGCCGCAATAATGCAAGTATTATGAATTACCCCTTTGTTTTGAATTATTTTTTCTTTCACCGCAGCTGCTTTATTTTTTGCAATAAACACAGGTACTTCTTCCATAGACAAAGTGTTTGGATAATCCTCCTCAGCCTCAGATACAATGATTTCAAAAGGTAATTCTGCCCATTCTAATAAAGCCTTGCGTCTTGGAGATTGAGAAGCTAATATAAAATGATGCATAGGTACTTAAAATAAAAAGTAGAAAAATCCGATGGATAAAATTCCAAAAAACATAGCCCCTTTGATCCATGCACTCAGTGCATTAAAATCTTTATTAATATAAGCATGGGGAAGTTTTACTAAAACAATAATTAATGGTGTCACGATTAAGGCAAGACAATACAAAGTAGTATACCACCAGCCAAATGGTATCACCACCAGCTGTATGATTAATAGGATAGCAATGACAACGATCAACCAAACGGAGAGATATACTTTTGTTGGCTTCAACCCCCATTTGATGGGTAAGGTTTGACATCCAAATTTAGCATCCCCTTCCATATCTTCTAAATCCTTTAAAGCTTCTCTTACTAAAGTTAAAATAAACGCAAAGGCACTGTACAATAAAGTGAGCTTAGCAAATTTAAAATTAGCGGCATTGGTAATGTCAGGATGACTAATTTCTTGCATGGTTAATTTTGAAAAATAAACTACCGCAATAGACCAGGCAGTAAGTAAAGCAATAATAATATTGCCTATTAAAAAATTCTTTTTAAAGGTGGTGCTGTAAAACCACAATAATAAAATAGCAAATAAATTAGACAAGTGAATATGCCAATAATTTTTAAAAGTAAAGACAATGGTGGAGATATAAATAGCCACTACACTTAATATCAAATGCCAAAAAATAACCCATCTTCTGCTGATGAAAGCGCCCACCACTACTTTTTTAGGTTTGTTGATTTGGTCGATGTTTACATCAAAATAATCATTGATCATATAGCCTGCTGCTGCAATAAAAGTATTACTCACCAGCATTAAATAAAAACGAAAATCAATCTCCTCTCCAGACAATGGATACAAAGGTTTGTAAATACAAAAATGAAACAATGTTTCTGCCAATAAAATAAATAGCAAATTGGGCCAACGTATCAATCTTAAGAAATGAATCAGTAGCTTCAAAATGTAGATTTAAAATTTATTTGGATTGAATTTGGTCACTTAGATCCCAATGATCATTCAATTTTAAAGTCTTTTCAATTACTTCTCTTGCACAACCTTCTCCCCCTTTGGCAATGGCATTGTAGGCAGCAATGGCCTTGATGTCTGCAGCGGCATCACTTGGACAAGCCGCTAAGCCCACTGCTTTCATGGCCTCATAGTCAGGCATGTCATCCCCCATGTACATCACTTGATCCATAGCTATTTTATTCAGTACCAACAACTCCTTCAACAAGGATAATTTATCTTTCACTTTCATAAAAACTTCAGATACGCCTAATTTTTCCAGTCGATCTTTTACTTCGTCTGAATTACCTCCAGAAATAATCCAAACATGGTAACCTTTTTTGATGGCCAATTGCAAAGCATAGCCATCTTTGATATCCATCGACCTGGCCATTAATCCATTGGGCATAATCAATAACTTGCCATTGGTTAAAACACCATCGACATCAAATACAAAACACTTAATTTTTTTAAAGGCGGCTAGCAAAAAGGTAATTTTTAGACTATAAATGTAAGCCTATTTTTGATTATCTCTCCATTCATACACCCAGGCACTTTGGATCATTTCCAAATGCCCTTCGTTGGACTCCTCTTTTTTCCCTTCAAAATGAGGCAAAGACAAAACCCATTCTAATAAATCGGTAAAGCGAACACGGTATATTTTAGACTCTGTAAAATCATCTCCAAATTTTTCATATAATTTTTGGGCAATATCTTCATGGTCATTCCAATGAATGGGTGGTTCAAACTGGGTCATAGTTTTTTTTA
>Ga0114960_10002913_pt1 | contig 13201 bp, 9 predicted proteins | sample C_130625_MF_Meta_FD_92637 | JGI IMG/M metagenome (GOLD analysis project Ga0114960, IMG submission 92637) | Freshwater microbial communities from Lake Croche, Canada to study carbon cycling - C_130625_MF_MetaG | ecosystem: Environmental > Aquatic > Freshwater > Lake | place: Lake Croche, Canada... | reverse complement strand
GCTGTAGGTTATGGTGGAAATACAATAGCATATTCAAGTAATGGAACAACATGGACAGGTCTAGGTTCAACTATTTTTACAGGTACAGGTAGTGGATATTGTGTAGCATGGAATGGTTCGATGTGGGTTGCTGGAGGTAATGGTGGAAATACACTAGCATATTCAAGTAATGGAATAACATGGACAGGTCTAGGTACAACTATTTTTACAACAGCTATTGGATGTGGATTTGGAGTAGCATGGAATGGTTCGATGTGGGTTGCTTTAGGTTATAGTTATGGTGCAGGAAATACAATAGCATATTCAAGTAATGGAACAACCTGGACAGGTCTAGGTTCTACTATTTTTACAAGTACTGGATTTGGAGGATATGGAGTAGAATGTAATGCAGCCAGACCAAACACTATTACATTTACTGCCGGAAATACAATCGGAACAGTAACAGGAACAAATATAACAACAACAAGTTCGAATAGAACAATAGAAGTAGTATCAGATTCATATTATCAAAGTGGTTTGATATCAACATCAGTAACATTATAGTTATAACAAAATATTAACCTTTATAAATTATTGTTACTGAAAATAGTAACAATAATTTTCATACCAAGTAAAAATGAACAATAACCACCTCTCCATTCTAATTAAATATTTCCAGAAGTTTCTTCCATTTTTCAATATTATAATCCAACAAAAATTTAGAATCTAATTTAATATCCAAGAATCTGCGTTCATTACGAAGCCATTCTAATTTATTAAAAACCTCTTCAGGATTATCATAATCTAAAACAAACTGTTTATCCAAATGTTCTGCGACAGCGCCACTTCTATAATCAGCAAAAACCGGTGTGCCTAAATAATAACTTTCAGTAAAAACACATCCAAATGTTTCTGGAAATGAAGAAATCAAAACGCATAATGCGGATTTTATTATTTCAGCATATTTTTCCTTGTTTTGAGGTCCAAGTATTTCTACATTATTACCAAATTTCTGTTTCATTTCATTTTCGCATTCTCTATTTGATTCATAACCATGTTCCATAAAAACAAGTATATAATTTTTATTTTTTTTATGAACATAATCAAACACTTCAATAATTTTTCCAATATTTTTAAACCAAGAACTAGCAAATACAATTTTATTTAAATTAATATCGACTATTTTATCTCTACTATTTTCAAAATCTTTTTCATATAAAATATTGTGAATTACGTGTAATCTTCGATTGGTAATATATCCATCATATTTATTGATAAAATTAGAAAAATAATTTTTAGAAAATTCACTAGGAAAAATAAAATTTATATTGTAGTTATTTAAAAAAAATTTTGATAAATATCCCTTGAAATATGAAGGGTTTTTTTGATAACTTTCAACCGACTCAAGAACGCCTATAAATTGAAAAATTCCAGTTAAATCGTGCATCCAAACATAAACCATATTATATTTTAGTTTATCTAAAAATTTGGGGGTGTGATCTATAAATCGTTGAATAATTATAATATCATTTTCACCTAATTCAAAATCAAAAAATTCGTTGATATTATTATAAAAAATATTATCGACCTTTTTTGAAATATTATTGTTTAAATTAAAAACAATAACTTCTTTATATTCCGATATTATGTTTAATAGTTTGAATAGTTGGTATTCTGAACCTCCAATAGCATTTTTTTCTACATCTTTATGCGTTGGTATATTTTTTAAACCAACGCTAATATCTACACATATTATTCTACCAACTTTAGAGTAGTTATTTTTTTTATTATGAGCTATGTTAATAGTTTCACCATTTGAAAATTTTGATTCTCTCTTGGAATCTTGAAAATTTGTTATATTTGTTATATTATAACTATTGAATAATGTAAGGTTATTTATGTCATCTGGCTTATTAGCAGCATCAATTGCTTTTTGGCATGCCATTTTTCCCAGTTCTATTTTTTTTTTTGTCATTAAACATATTACACTAATTAGGTGCCATCGTTCATAATTAAAATAATAATATCGTGTGGTTTGAACATTCGATTTATCAATTTTCATTTCAGATAACGGTTCTAATAACGGTAAAGCAATATCGAAGAATTTATTTTTGATACAATAATGTAAAAAGTAAACATATGCATCTATAAATGCGTTGCAGTTATTAAATTCATTAAATAATTCATTACATTCGTTAAAATGCCCGCATATTATTTTATCAGCCATTTCACATGAGATTGAACAATATAATAATCTTATAAGTATAGTTTCAACATCAACATTATCTGTATTATTTGTGGTTTTTATTAATTTATATGCTTCTGCATTATAAATATAACCATTTTTAAAATCTAGCAAATCCATATATGTTTGACCCAAAAAAAAATAGTTGCGTGGAGTTTTTTTTGCAGAAGATAACATTTTAATATCATATTCATATCGTTTATTTGTTTTTTTTCCATATAGTTCTCGATTTTGAAATAGAACAAACATATTTCCAAATTCTAGCGGATTTTCATTAGCACTTATTATAAATTTTTCATGTACTGGATAATCTATATCATATTTACAATTCGCTTTATTTTTAATAAATCGTATATCATAATGTGATATAATCCCAGTATTATCCTGCCAGTCTTGTTGAACTACACCAAATCTATTATTCGAGGGTATAACTTCAATATTATTTATTAATTCCGTTGGGCTTAGTTGCGTTTTAAACTCGTCTCCTGCATCCATTAGTAATAGATATTTTACATCAACTGTTTCGGCAAATTCAATTGCCTCATTTCTACTTTGCGGAAATCCTTTAAATTCATTAGCGAGTTTTAAATGGAGTTTTTGATTATTTTTATGACATATTTTGTTAATAATATTGATTGTATTATCTTCACTTCCTGTATCATAAACTATAATATGCTGAAAATAATCCTTAGTTGACTCTATAGTTACATTTATGCTATCTTCTTCATTTTTTACCATTATTAAAACGCCTACTACATTTTGACCATGCAATTCTATTGGGTCTAATTCTTGAGAAAATTTTGTTGATTTAATATTTGATTTTCCGTTATTAATCTGTTCTTTGAATAAATTTTCACTAATGAAATGTTTTTTATAATCTGGTAAAATTTTATTATCATTATTAAGTGTATCATTTTTTTCAATATAAGTATCATCCATATCATCTGCATCGTTTGCATCATCTGCATCATTTGTATCAATAGTATAAACATTATGTTGAATGTCAGGATTTACATATTTGTCAAATAATCTAAGATTATTAACGTCTTCCTCTTTATTCTTAGATTTTATAGCTAACTCACACGCCTTTTTCCCTAATTTCAAGTGTCTTTTAAAAAGTAAACTATATTTGCTAATCAAATTAAATCTATTATAATCAAAATCTTCATGATTAAAATGGGTACTGATATTCTTATCAAAATTAAAAATTATATTTAAATATGGGTCAATAATATCCGTCAATTTATTATTAATGCAATATCTCAACACGTTCAAATAAATTTCCAAAAGTTGGCAATTTTTAGAAATTGCTTTATCAAAATATTTTATTATAACAGACCTATCCATATTTTTAACTAACGCGCAATAAATAATTCGAGAATAAATCAATATATCATCAACTGAATTATCTTCGTTTTCGAGTGCACATATATTATACTTATATGCGTTGTCTATATCTCCTAATGCGTGATAGGTTTGTGCGAGATAATAATAATTATGTCGACATTTGGTTGCTGCGAGAAATAGGTCGACATCTTTATTCAATCTCTTCATAGTACTTTCTCCATATAAATCGCGATTTTGATACAAATAAAAATTAGTAAAGGGCAATATCGTATTTTCTTTTTCAATAATTATTTGTTCATGAACTGGATATCTTGAATCGTATCGTATATTTCTTTTATTTCTTATAAATCTTAGGCCGTCATGTTCTGTGATAATATTATTTTCAAGCCATTTTAATTTTAATACACCATAGTCAAAATGAATAGGTATTTGTGTTATCATATTTAAAAAATCTTGCCTAGATAAATCGGTTTTAAACTCATCTCCTGCATCTAATAATAACAAATAATTTACATCAATAGTTTCAGCAAATTCAATTGATTCATTTCTACTTTCTGCAAAATTATTAAATCTGTTTGTAGTTTTTAAGTAAAGCGTTTGACCATTTGAACGGCAACAATTTCCTATAATAGATAACGTATTATCGGAACTTCCTGTGTCATAAACTATAATAATATCTATATAACCTTTTACTGAATCAATAGTCGTTTTTATAGACAATTCTTCATTTTTTACCATGATTAATGCTGCAATAGGCGATATTTTATTACTGATTGAGGTTTCGTTCATAGTAGATGTTTATTATTATTATTATTAACTTTTTAACCACTTTAATTTATTAAATTTATTAATCTCTATTCTCTAAGCAAGAAATTGCCTGGGGAAGTTCTCAGAACCCCTTACCATTCATGGTAAGGATTTCTGAGTAAAGGTATGACAAGTTTCCAAATGTACTTAAGGTCTATCCATGTTTTTGTATCCATTTGGATACAAAAACGTGGTTAGCTGCTAGCTATCTCTTTCACGGACGATTTTCATTCGTCCACGAATAGAGATTAAATAAGTACATTTTGGAGAACTATGGTTAATTGAAATCCAATAAATCTATACTAGTTGTTTGTTGAGTTGTTTTAATTCTAAGTTGCTCGGTCAAATAATCGATAGTTAATGATTTTTTATGCAGTTGATTTTCTAATTGCGCTATAATTTTTTGTTGATTTTCTACCAGTTCTTTATTTTTAAGCATATCTACATAATAATTTGCTTTATTTTGGTTCAAATTTATTAGCCATTTTTGATGAGTTTTTGATTTTATATGGCTCGTAAACTTAGTAGTATTTTCGTAGATTTTATCTTTTCTTGAACCGCATGGACAAAATAACCCATTTATAATCTTAGGTATATTGTCTATGTAATTACCATGATTATCAACACTAGGAGTGTATATATCTGGTGTAACTGTTATATCCATTAATATATTATTTATTGTAAATAATATTTTATATCAATTTTTAATTCTACAAATCGACGTTTGAAAATTATATTTATACCTTTTTGTTTTTCCTCTTAAGATTTCGCCTGGTTTTTCGCTTTCTGGTTTTCCCACCAATACGAGTTTCGCGTCTACTTCCATCTGTAAGAACCCCAGTTGGGCTACGAGCCTTTCTGGTAAACATATTTGAAAACCAATTCGATTGTCTAGGTGATGGTTGAACTTCAACATCAGCAAAAACAGGAGCGATTGCTTCTGCTTGTTCAGGCATATTATATAATTCAAGCCATTTCTCGTAAGCATTTTCAAATTCATTTTCATAATTAACGTCAGCATTATCGTGACCAAAATCTTCGTCATCTATAAATCTATATCTACGCGATACTTGAGAAAATGCTTTTTCTAACGGCTGTAATCTTCCATTTATGACAACAGGCACCTCGATTTTTTTTCCATTAGAAAATGTAACTTTGAGAATTTGATTACTGTCATGAATATGGTTACGTATCCATGTATCCTTATTGTGTTTATAAACATTTTTTTCTAAACTACCTTTAATTCCGGTACGCGATGAGAGAGACCACTCCATTATTTATTATATGGTATATATACTATAATACTATATTAATCTCTATTCATGGATAACTAATGTATCAATATAGTTTCCAAACAAATCATATCTTTTATTCTCTAATATTTTACAAATCATTCTGTAGGGTGTATAATCTCGTTTACATTTGAGAACCTTTACCAAATTTGCCGAAAACCCTGATAAAAACATAGTATTTCTTTGATTAACTGAACATGGTAAAAACACATCGGTCGTATACGACCCCACATTCCAAAAAATAAATTGGGGGGATTCTGTGCCAAGTTCTTCAATAAATCGTTCATTTATTTTATCAAATGCGTTGAAATTATCCGACAAAAATCCGCGAAAATCAGATAAAAATAATAATCGCAGGTTCTCAATATCCCTAATTAATTTTTGTTTTCTATCCGGAACTTCCATATTATAAGATAACAACCCTAATATAATCATATCAATAGCTTTATTAAAATCAACCAAGGTATTTCTATTCGAACTCGTCGCATCATGTAAAAATTGTATCATAGATACGAACCCATTACACTCTTCCATATTCACCCAAGTAGGACTATGGTCCGCTACTAATATCCTCTTACCAAAGGATGAATGTTCCGCGACTAAAATGGCTATCCCAATCGCAGTATAATATGATTCCGCATCACTCATTTGAATTGAAAAACCCATATCTAAAATAGGTATCAGGTTCTCTATTTTACCGATATTAAGTGATTTTGATAAAATTTTCCATTGTTTATCTAATAAATTCGACCTATAATTATTAGGGCATTCGGAATGAATCAATTGAAATGCCTCTTTTACAAAATATGCGAGAGGTGGGAGAACATTAACATTACTAGAAACCCCTTTTTTTTCTATTTCTATATCTTTATCCATTTCTGTTGTTCTCGATAATTCCAATTCGAAATCCATGAATTTCTTATCAAAATATTCTTTGAAATTTTGAGAACATACGTCATCTGCATATAACAATCCAGGCTGTTTTATAAGAGTATATCCAGATACATTCTGGGGAATAATACCATGACGATTTTTCTCACATAATTTAATTTCGGTTGTATCTAATATTCTGTTCAAAAAGGCTATGTTTTTCCGATAAATACCTTTGCATTTTTTGGTTGCTGCTATTAAAGATTCAGATGAGCCGCGTGTACTTTTCATAATCCACGGATTATTTTTATCAGCCCAATCTAAAACCAATAATTCATACAACCAGTCAAACTTCTTATGTTCTCTTGGAATCCATTTTGCCAAATTAGATATATCATTTCGAGAACATGATTCTAATTTTTCCTCCCATGTTTTCAAATCTTTATTTAATTGTTGATTCATCATATCAACGCACATATTAATAAGACTCTTTGCTGCAGCTCCCTGGCCACGTAAATGATGACATAAATATTTCATATGACGCCAAGAACCAAATACAGGTTTAACCAATTGATGAATCGCATAAATAGCTAATACTGGATATCGCTGATACCACACCCAAATCATCATATATGTTAAATCGTGTTCTCCCTTTCCATAGAAAATATCGGCAGTTTGACCAATCAATCGATAAAACAATTTGAAATAAACTAAGAACTGTGGATTCTCAAACAAATTTTTCTTAAAGGTATCGAGAACCTGCCCCAAATGCTGTTTTAAAATACCCATTTTTTCACCATTTTTTGTTCGAGATAAGTGAAAATAAAGTAAAACCAATTCTTCTTGAAAATAAGAATCCAGAATGGTGGATTTATCAAGCGGTGGATATTCGATTAAACATATAGGTTCTGCAATTAGTTCTCCAGAAAACATACTTAGTTAATTATAAATACATAGTTTTATATATATTTATTTATGGATTTCTATTACGTCGGGTTCCATGTGTCGATATTTTATTTATATGCACTGGTTTATTTCCTATAGATATTCTTACCTTTTTCGTCTTTTTATTTTTTTCAGGTTCTCTAACTATAACTTCGGGTTCCTTTTTAAGAATCGATTTTATTCTGGACCCAGTCAGCTGTATTTCCATTTCTTGAAAAATAAAATAGAGAGTATTTATTTCATGAAAAATGAAAATAGATTCGGGAATAGTAATTTTATCAAGAATAGAGAGAACCTTTAAAAAGGGAGACGAAAAATCAATAAAATCATCGTTTTTTGCATATGTTTGGACGTGTTCTGGTTCTAAAGTAATATTAAACAATAAAATATCCTTCAATTTGTATTTGGAAGTAGGCGTTTGGAAATTATATTTTTTGATTAAATGAAGAATTTGCTCTTGAGAAATCGCGCTATTGACTATTGGCAATACTTCGCATAATATTTTAGATATATATTTGTTTTGATTAATATAAATATATTTTATGCTGATTTTATCCATGGATTCTCGAGGATAATTACTTTGAATAGTTTGCAAACGTTCTTGTTCTTTTATCCATGCAAATTCCGTTTCTAAATCGCCTGAATCCATTATGTTATGTATTATACCGATGAAATGATTTATATATTTAAACTAATTTCCATATAAAAACATGGGAACACTTAGATTGTCTCGAAACCGCAATCTTGAATAATGTCGTAATGATTCTATATACACGTAATATATTACGTAATCCATTACTTACCGTCGAACCCGGAGCATAGCGAAAAGGGGGAGATTAAGAAGTCAGAATCCATGAAAACATTTATAAAAGCAGAAAATATGATTTTAATCAACAGGTTTTATTCATTTAATCGAGACAGCAATCCATTTGGATTTTTAATGGGGGAAGGGGGAGTTGATAATATTTTTTTAATTATTATCAAAAAATTGAAGCGACAGATAGGCTAATATAAATAGGTAAATAAATTATAAACAAGTTAATAAACACGTTAATAAAAATGCGAACAAGCGAACAATTATCAGTTTGTATACCTAGAATAGAAATGAATATACCAAGAGAAATAATATATGAAAAATTACAAAATATATGTGTTATAGAACAGCTGACAGAGATACCATTAAAGAATGAATCTACTCATAAGCGTGTTTTAATGAGGATACGATTAAATCGGGATAATAATAAAGCAGTAGATATGGAACAAAAGTTATTAGAAACGGGAAATGTGAAAATAGTTTATGATATGCCTTGGTATTGGAAAATGTTCTTGAATAGAAACTAGTCATCAAAGCAAGTCATCAAAGCTAGTCATCAAAGAATGTTTTATAATATTTTAGTATGGTGGGGTTAGAATCGTTCAAATAATCTTTGATAGATGGTTTTTTATAAAACCAACAAACAAAGTAAAACCACCACCTCCTTCTTTTTTCATCTGCTAATTTTATTTCCTTAGTAAAGATATCATCCATAAAACCATATGTACTTCGAAATTCCATAATTTCGTCCTTTATTTTATTTTTGATATCGTACAAATAAAAAAGGCGGTTTTTCTCTTTTATTTTTTCCATATTAATAAGTTCGTTTCCAGACATATCTAACGCATCGCCTTCCTTATTCCATTTATATAAAATAAATCGGATTTCATTAGTAACATCGCGCAGTTTTTCAATAAGATTTTTTTTATAAATTTCCGTTTTTTTAATAAAAGAAAAAATATTAATATGGCAAATAATAGGAAATTGGGCCTTTATTTCTTCCGGGATTAAAATACTATTAGGTAATTTAATTTCTCCTATTTTTTTTTCAACCTCCTTAAGTTTGGTGAGAACCAACATCGAAACATCTTCTCTAGGTAAGAATAAAATTTTGCTGTTTGTTAATTCTAACATAGTTTCCAAATTATCGTAGTGATTCGCCATTTGCAAATACAATTCAACCGACGATTCCAATTTCAAATAATTTATTAATGAAATTAAAAGCGCAACGATTGCATTACAACCAGATATAAATCCAGTACTCCAATGTTCACATTCTATAAAGGGGGCGACAATAGTAATAAATGCGGATAATAAAAGTGATGGAAACATTAAACTATTCAACCGATATTGTGCAAGGTATTTAGATTGAATATATAGATTTTTTTGCCCTTTCATGTATGTTGTTAAAATATCAAGCTCCGATGAAAATTTATTATCAGAGTCATAGTATCGGTTTAATGTACGCTCAATATCTTCATAACATAGCTTTCTATACTTTATTTTATTGTGGTTATATTCATCGTCGTCGTCATTATCGCTATTACTACTACTGTTACTTAGACTGCCATTAATTGACATAACTGGACTATGATTATTAATGAATGTTTGAGTAAACGTCATGTCATCATCATTTGCTCGAAGAAGATTTAATCTCTGATTTATTTGATTGATAAAATGATTTTCTGTGTAATTGATAAGTTTTTCCTCTTCTTCTATGTTCTCAATTATAATAGAAGTATCATTAATAACGATATTTTTTTCAATTGGTATTTGGTCATTCATAGTATTATATATGTTTATATAAAAATGTTATAAATACAACGTCGGTAAGAAAATGAAAAAAATAAATAACAAATATATATAAAATGAGTAATTGGTTAGATTTATCAAATGTATCAAATAAATTTAACCAAAGTTATTTCCGTGGATTTATAGATATAAGTGGCGCGAATGGTGGGAATATAAATTTACGAAATGATGGGGCTTTAAATATTTATAATAAAACCGATATCTCTAATCCAAAATTTAGTATTAAGTCTGACCAATTACGTATTTATGATGGTATAAGTAATTATTATGATGTGAGTAATAATAAACTTATATATTTAAAAAATGTATCGGGTGATATACAGACACAATTAAATACTTTGAGTTCATTAACACAATATATTAATAGTGATACCAATAATTCATCGACTATTTTAGAATTAGACCGCAGCGGAACATTAGCAACTATTTATGGTAATTTGAAAACAACCGGAAAAATAACCGGACTTTATGATTTATCGATAAATGGAAATATAAATATCGGAAAAACGTTGACAGTACAAAACGGATTAACTGTAGCATCTGGCTCTCTAAGTTTACCAGCAAATTCTATATCTTACACGGCAGTTTCTGGAGGGGTGGATACAACAACAAATCAGAGTATTGGTGGTATAAAAACATTCACAAATAAGGCTGTTTTTAATAGTGATATTTCTCTAAATGGTCAATTGTTTATGACGGGTAGTAATTCAGTATTAGGTAATTTATCTATTGGCAGTACAGTAACTATACAGAATGGGTTGACTATTCTGTCTGGTCTATTGAGTTTACCCGATAATTCTATTGCTGCTAATGCAATTTACGGTGTGCTTCCATATGTAGATTTAACAACGGCTCAAAATATCTATGGAAGTAAAACTTTCCGTGATAATGGAACTTTTACAGGAACACTAAATGTAAATGCGGATACTAATGTAGGTGGTAATATATTTACTAAAAATATATATTCTATTTCAGACGCTTCATTTGGAGGAAATGTAACTATTGATAATTCCATTTTTGTTTTGGGCGATATGTCTATCAATGGTAATATTTTATTAGGTGGTGATATATCGATTAATGGTAATATTCATTTTCCGGTGGGTTCGATCAATCAAGCCGCAATTATGGGTGGAGGAGTTGGTATATATATCGGCGCAGCAGAAAAAGTTACATTTGATGATGATATGTTTGCTGTTATAAAAGAAGGACCGGTAAAAGGTGCAGTTCCAGCAGAAGCGGTATTTGAAAAAACAATCAGTATTGTCGGTGATGCATCATTCAACGGAAACGTTTATATGACAAATAATATTTTCATACCTGGAGATGTATCAGCTAGTGGAAAACTGTTAGCAGTTACACAGCCAATAAGCGATAATTCAACAAAGGTTGCTACAACGGCATTTGTACAAAACCAGGGATATACAACGCCACAAACTTTGTTTCGGCAATTTACATAAACACATAACACTCAATATAATTTTACGGTAAGAGTAAAATTATATCATACACTTTAGATAAAAAACAAAATAGCGATAATCTATATATTTCTTTTCGAGTGATTTATTATAGAAATGTCATATACACAGAATAATTGGTTAGACTTATCTGGTGTATCAAATTTATTTAAATCCATTTATGTAAAAGGGTTTGTTGACATAAGTGGAGGTGATTTTATATCGCGAAATGGAAATCTATATATAGCGGGGAACGCAAATTTGAATAATACATTTATCACTAATAACTTAGGAATTGGTGTATCTGGCTCCTCATATCCATTTGATTTAAGCGGGTCCGCGCAAATAAGAAAAAAATTAGTTGTTTTGGGAGATGTTTCGGTGAATGGAAATATATTTACACCAACATTAGAGATTAATGATAACTCGACACGAGTAGCAACTACAGCCTATGTGAAAAATCAAGATTATGCAACTACGACTTATGTGCAAAATTTAAATACATCAGCATCAAATAACTTATCGTCTAATTATGCTCCATTAGTAAGTCCCATTTTTTCTGGCGCACTACAAAATACTGGAACAACTGAATTAAAATCCACGTTGACTGTTAGCGGAGATACTATGTTAAAATCCCGTTTATTTATAACACAAGATGCCTCATTAAGCGGAAATTTATACGTAGAAAAACGGGCTATAGTGAATGGTGATATTTCAGCAAACTCGCGGTTATTTGTTGGACAAGATGCGTCATTAAATGGTAATTTATATGTAGCAAAGAATTTGTCAATAGGAGGTGATATTTCTATGAATGGTAATTTAGTTGTTCATGGCACATTATCTATACAACAAACGACAAATACAAACTTAATTAATACTACAACAAGTAATTATCAGTTAATAGTGACCGAAGATATTTCATTAAATGGGAGATTAAATACATCTGGAGATGCTGGATTTAATTCCCGTATAATTGTTGGTTCAGATGTATCATTAGGCGGTCGTTTATTTGTTCAAGGGACAACTGCATTCGCTGATGCAATAACTACGGATGGCAGTTTTAATAAACGAATCTTGGTGGGTTCAGATGTTTCATTAGGCGGTAGGTTATTTGTCCGGGGAACAACTGCACTCGCTGATGCAATAACTACGGATGCCAGCATAAATAACCGAGTCCTAGTAGGTTCGGATGTTTCGTTGGGAGGTAGATTATTTGTCCGGGGAACAACTGCATTCGCTGATGCAATAACAACTGATGGTAGTTTCAATAAACGTGTATTAGTAGGGTCAGATGTATCTTTGGGAGGTAGATTATTTGTATCTGGTGATTCAACATTAGGAGGAAGATTAGTGGTATTTCCAACTACTGGTCCGGTAAAGGTTACTCTTATAGATACTATAAATAGACAACCGTCTATAGAATTTTTACGTGGAACAACATCGTTTGATAATGCCCCTGTATATTCCAATTGGAAAATAGTAGCATCTGGTGGGGTTACCGATGGTTCTATGACATCTGTTCCACCTGCTGGTAGTTTAACATTTTTTCATAATGGTGGAACATTAATTGGTAATCCATTAACACTTTCAGATTCAAATTATGTAGGTATAAATAATATTACTCCATCTTATCCAT
>Ga0114960_10002908_pt1 | contig 13212 bp, 12 predicted proteins | sample C_130625_MF_Meta_FD_92637 | JGI IMG/M metagenome (GOLD analysis project Ga0114960, IMG submission 92637) | Freshwater microbial communities from Lake Croche, Canada to study carbon cycling - C_130625_MF_MetaG | ecosystem: Environmental > Aquatic > Freshwater > Lake | place: Lake Croche, Canada... | reverse complement strand
GCAAATAAAGATGGCTACACGGCCCTATTAGCTGCTGCTTTCAAAGGCCATAAAGAAGTCGTACAGCTATTGCTGGATAAAGGAGCTGAGACTGAACATGTGGATAAGGCTGGCGACACAGCCCTCTCTCTTGCTACTCGAAATAAAAAAGAAGAAATAGTGAAGTTATTGGATGAGTATCGTAAAGACAGCATAGATCTTTTACAGGCTGCTATTAATGGTAATAAAAACGCCGTGGAGATATTACTAACAAAAGGTGTCAAAATCGATCACGCGGATAATTATGGCACGATGGCTCTCTTACTTGCTGCTGAATATGGTCATAAAGACGTCGTGGAGTTATTACTAACAGAAGGTGTCAAAATCGATAATGCGAGTAATAATGGCGTCACGGCCCTCTTATATGCTGCTTGGAAAGGTCATAAAGATGTCGTGGAGTTATTGCTTAAAAACAGAGCCAATATTCAACATGTGGATAACAAAGGCAAAACCGCAATAAGTTTGGCGATTGATGGAGCAAATAAACCATCTATTGGTACAGAAAAGCTTAAAGCGTATCTAGAAATAATTAAATCTCTTCAAACCCAACTAACAACACACGTATTAAAATTACCCTTACCCTCTAACGGTGGAGGTAGAATGAAAACCAGGAAACAGTATAAAAAGATACAACAAAAATCTAGGATCAACCGTCGGAATAAAACGAAACAACGATTACCAATAAAATGATGTGTAAAATAAAATATCACCATAGTATAACTCACTCTGGACCACATGAAATTTAGAAGACCCATCCTAAGAAAAACGTCCAAGAAAAAATACGAATCCAGCGAATGTAGCGACGAAATGACCTTTGAAGAATGCGAGTTGGCGATTTTGCGTCATGCGGTAGACGAAAACGACAAGATTATTCGCCAAAAAATGGTGTCCGGTGATGAGATCAAACAAATGATCAAAATCGTGGAGGATTTCTTGGTAAAGAAAAAGCTCGTTTGCTATGGAGGAACCGCGATCAACAATATTTTGCCCAAATATGCGCAATTCTATGATCGCGACATCGAAGTTCCCGATTACGACTTTTACTCGCCAAACGCGCTGGTGGATGCAAAAGAACTCGCCGATATTTATTATGCCGCGGGATATGCCGACGTAGAAGCCAAGACGGGTGTCCACGAAGGAACCTACAAAGTATTCGTTAATTACATTCCCATGGCCGATATTACGTTTTTGCACCCCGAATTGTACGCAACGTTCTTGAAAGACTCGGTCTCGATCGCCGGAATCAAGTACGCCCCGCCCAATATTCTCCGCATGAATATGTATTTAGAGCTTTCTCGGCCAGCTGGCGATATTTCGCGATGGGAAAAAGTATTGAAACGGCTAACCCTATTGAATACGTATTATCCTATGAAGATCGACTACGATTGTACAGAGGTCGATTTCCAGCGTCAGATGGACACCAATCAAGAAGAATCGGAGCAATTGTATACCGCGATTCGGGATACCTTTATCGAGATGGGTGTAGTATTTTTCGGTGGATATGCGTCGTCCTTGTATTCCAGATATATGCCCAAGAACCAGAAACATTTAGTCAAAAAGATCCCCGATTTCGATGTGTTGTACGAGGATCCGGACAAATGCGCACTGATTGTCCAAGAGCGTCTGGAAACGCTTGGGTACAAGAATATTTCCACGATAAAACACGCGGCGATTGGCGAGATCATCCCTGAACATATCGAAATCCGATACGGAAAGGATATTTTGGCGTTTGTTTATCGACCAGTTGCGTGTCATAACTACAATGTGTTGCGCGTAGGAAATCAAGAGATCCAAGTAGCCACGATCGACACGATCTTGAGTTTTTATTTGGCTTTTATGTACGCAAATGCGCCGTATTACTACAAAGATCGTATATTGTGTATGGCGCAGTTCCTTTTTGAGGTGAAACAGAAGAATCGGTTATCGCAGAAGGGGTTGCTGAAACGATATAGTGTATCCTGTTATGGTAAACAAGAGACACTAGAGAGTATTCGGGCCAAGAAGGCGCTGAAATTCAAGGAGCTTCGAGCAAAGAAACAGACCAAGGAATACGAGGAATGGTTTTTGCGGTATAATCCGGGGGAACAGACCAAGCTTGCGACCAAGCTTGCGACCAAGCTTGCAACTCCAAATCCCGATGTATCGGAAGAACACGAAGAAAATAGTAGTGTATCCATCAAAAAAAAGGTATCAAAAAAGAATAAAACGTCCAAGAATAACCACCTTTATTTTCCTAGATTAGGGAGTCTTTTTCTGTGAATATGACAACATATAGAAAGATCTATATTATATGTTGCCATACTAGGATTGAATTAACCTTTGGCTTTTAGTTCGGCTACTTCCTTGCGCAATTCTTGGATCGCTTTGACCAAGACGGGGATCAAGGTTCCATAACTCGCCAATAACTTGTCTGGATTGTGGGTGTCAACTAGACCCGGGACATGTAATCCCGTAATATCTTGAGCTTCTAACAAATCTTGAGCCAAAAACCCGATCTCTGGACTACCTTTCTTGGCTTCGCCCCCTTCGCGCATGTTCCATTCAAAATGGACGGGGTGTAATTGATCAATGAACGGTCCTACTGTGTCCAAGACCGAAATATTGGTTTTATCGCGAGCGTCGGAAAGTGCTGTAATATACTGCACTTGACAATACAATGAAGTAATATTTGAATCGCCCAACACGATTTGATTACTATCCGTAATCTGTGAATTCGCACCCAATGCGGTTGAATTATTGTGTCCATCAGAATTGACAAAATTGGCTAAACAGCCTAAAAAGGTATTAAAATTCCCTGTTTTATTAATTACACCTGCAGATACACCCAATGAAGTATTTCGACTTCCACTTGTAGTCTGCATCATAGCACCTGGACCTACGGCAGTGTTGTATACTCCTGCATCTGTCCTAAAAGGGTTTAACGCGAAACTCCCTACCGATAAACTAGAAGTATTTAGACTTAGATTAATATAATCGTTCCCTACCGCGGGAAGAAAATAAATATTCTTGATTTCATTTCCACTGGCAAACAAATGGAATGATACTAAGGGTGGAGTCGTCATGGGAATGGGAAAGTTATATGTTAACACTCCGTTAACGTAGAAATCCACGGTATATTTGGTTGTTGTAAAAATATATATATTGGTTGAAACAAAAGAACTTGAATATGTAAAAAAGGATCCATTTATAACACTATATGTATTGTATATTAGAACTCCAGAATTGTTATTATAAAAATCCATATATATTGCTGCATTGTCTCCAAATTGTATTGACATTTGACTACTCGGGCCGATAGGATAAAAATTTACAGTGGGTGCACCAAATGATAGATTGAAATGCGGATATTGTTCGAGAATATGTGCAGATCCAGAAATATCGTTGGTGGAACTGTTCGTAATAGAATTAGAGGTTGGAAAAACAATAATATTGGATGATGAATCGTTTACTAAAGTAAACAATGATGTACCTGAACCACCAGTTCCTGATCCTGCAGGACCTTGAGCGCCAGCAGGACCTTGGATACCAGGATGACCTTGAGCGCCAGTAGGACCTTGGATACCAGCAGGGCCTTGAGGACCCGTAGGACCTACACCTACACCTGTACCATCACCGCCAGAACCAGCCGGACCTTGGGGGCCGGTGGGACCTGGAGGACCAATAATTATAGGCGCGTAGGATATTTGGTCCACGACATTTCCCGAAGCGAATAATGAAAAAGATACCGTCGCAGGATTTGTTGCAAGATAAGGAATACTATGTGTTGGTATGTTATTTACAGAAATAGTAATCGCATTGACGGTAGTTAATACAGTAAAACTGTCGGATTCGTTATAAGAAAAATCGAATATAAAACCTTCATGCGAATAATATTCACGTAATGGTTCACCATGATCATGAATGATCAAACTATACAAATTATAGTATTTACCTTGGATTTCATCGCTATAAAAGTCAAAATACAAATTAGGTACCAATGTATTACTCAAATCAATATATATTTGACTACTCGGTATTGGCGTTGAATACGAACCATAATTGTTCACGATTGAAACCGTAAAAGATAAGGCAAAGGTTGTATAACTTTGAAGTATATGAGCTAGAGCAGAAATATCTAAGGTTGCATTTGAAATATTTGTTATGCCATTGCTCCGAAAAAATTGTGTACTATAGGAATTATCATTCACTAAAGTAAACAATGCTGGTCCGTTGCTACCTGTAGGTCCAGTAGGAGCTATGTAATTCACTGTTTCATTAATTGCGTAGGGTCTTCTTGGACCGACAATGGAATATCCATTCCCCGGACAACTATAGTTCAAATTCATGAATTGTCGTCTTCGTCTATGATACTTGGATAAAATATCATAGACCTATTCTACGAAGAAGAGTGCTACATTTTGGGCATTCTACAAATAGAAGGACACTTCTTTTACCTGGTCGCCAGCTTGGTCGCCAGCTTTTTCGAAGATCCCCGGATAACATTGCGCCAAAAAGTCGCGCAACAGTTTAGCGCTACGTTTTGTTCCATAGTTCGCCGTCCACCAATCTTGGACCTTCTTCGGCGAAATCTGATCATATTTGTCCAAGATCTGCGACAATGCCGTCGGGAAATCATTTTCATCATTAAACAATACTCCCGTATCCGCTGTAATATACTTGGAACCACATACTATATTCTGATTCATAATAACAGGCAAACCCTTGATGATGGCCTCTGCGATAACACGTGGACTGGCGTCCATAATGTTGGGTACAAAAAGAATCTTGGACTCGCGGATTTTGTCTTGGAATTCATGCCAGGGTAAGAAATCCGTGGTCTCGATCTTATCCTTCCCGAATTTTTCTTCTAAACCACATCCAATGCGTCCAACCACCAATACCTTGAGGCCGTAATCATTGATCATTGCGGGCAAACATTTGAGGGCGAGTTCATAATTCCGGTTAATAGCGTTCCATCCGTCCAAGGGACACTTGTCGTCGTCTTTCAAACACACATAAATAATATCGTATTTCTTGGCGGGTATTGGCGCCACATCCACATCGTAAAAGTCGGATTCGCTGATTGCGATCGTATTGTTTTCTTGTGTGAACCCATATTCAGCGGGATTCTTAAAGCACACCATCCAGTTTTTGATCTTTTTCTGGTAGTTAAAGGTGTCCGTATGATGATATTTGTCTTCGCTGGCATCCTCGATCCGTTTAGGGAACGTTTTATATGCGGTTATTCCGACGACTTTGACTCCATTGTCAATGTATTCCTGGTATCGGGCTTTGGCTTCATCATCGCGGAAAAATGCGGAGACCAATACGATGGGTAGAATCTGATCTTTTTCGTCTTTGAGCCAGCGAAAAGGGAACATGCCCTTCTTCTGGTGCTGAGCCAGGGTTTTCATGTATTCTGCGGTGGGGGATTTGGATATGTTGTCCGAGAATCCTTCCCGGCCATCCATGTATATTTGGAGCTGTGTCCAAGCTTTCTTCGCTAAGTGCGAAAGTTCACGATAAGCGAAGAACAACAAACCTACCATAATGATCCCAACAACTATTTTGAATCCGATGGACGTGCCCTTTTTTAAGAACCATTTTTTATAGATTCGATGTAATATGATCAAAAACGGCATTTCAGTAATCGGGTATCGCTATATAATCTAGATATTTTCATGTATGCGAATCTTTTTACCATGATTATTAGAAAGATGTTATGAAATTGACCACGTATTGCATGCAATAGAATACGAATCCCACGAGTGCGCTCTTAAAAAGGAGTCCCATGAAATTGATGTTGCCGTCGCTGTTATAAATGGACAAGAAGGCAAAGTACTTGAACAAGAGGGTATTAACGATCGGCATTTGGAAAATGAAATAGAGGAGGGCTACCAAAAGGGGGGTTTGTAAATCGCTAAATAAATTGTCGCGGGCTTTTTCCCCTCTCTTTTTTTGTTCGTGGGTTTTTAGGGCTTGTTCGCTAGCCGCCTCGTATTCGCGAATATAATCCGACGTTAGTTTCTGTTTTGGGATAAAATTGGGTTGGATCTGTTCGTCGTGTTGATATTCGATTTGATTCATGGGAATATCCCGGGATGGAAGGGGGGTTCGTTGATTTGGGTCCATTGATTGGTGTTGCTGTTGTTGCATCATCATCATGGGATCCATTTGTCCTTGATTAGGACGAGGTTGCGCTACAGGTAAATTGGGTAATCCTTGTTGTGGAATTCCATAGGGATTTGGATGAATATTGATGGGTACGTAGGATGTAGAGTCCGGTTGCATGCCTTGCGGAACTTGTTGCGGAACTTGTTGTATCATAACATTCTGCATGGGTTGTTGTTGTTGCACCATTTGAACGGTAATATTTTCGGGAAGATCCGCGATGCGTGTGGTGGAATTGGACATCTTGATTGAATACAATATATAGAGGATGATATCTATAGATTGTGTAATTTAACGAACCATTGGATTGATTTGAGTTTTCTTGCATAATTCTATTCTGGATCAACGGGTTTTTCGTATTATTCAGGTATTGGGTCTAATGGGTCAAAACGATTTTTTCTTGTACCTCTTTCTTCTATTGTAGGCCCTTTTTCAAAAAGTAATTTGTGGGGGGTACTTGCGTGTTCTTGATAATACATTTCTTGGTTAATAACATACATTTCAAGTTTTTTTTCAAGAATGTTTATGGTCTTTTTTAATAAATTTATATCAGATGTCAATTGTAATATTTCAATATTATCGGATTCTGATCCTCCATCTATTAATTGTTTCAGTTTATCTTCTTTTTCTTTCTTTTCTCTTATTTTTTGTTCTATTACTTGTTGTTTTTTTATTTTTTCTTCAGTAAATTTCTTGTAAAACTCAGAATTGCTGTTTTGTACCAATATTTGTTTATACAGCTCTTGATGTAATGATGTAATTTCTTGATGTAATGATGTAATTGCAGACAAATTATTGGGTGAGAGTGCAAAACTATAAAATCTAGTATTTTCATGAAGCGGTAATGTAGATTTTTGTTCATGTGTTTGTTGATCATACAAAAGTTCTGCACAAGCCCATTTACGAGTATAGATTTCGTTATCAGATGTGAAGCTAGCCTCTGTTGTTGAAGTAGTATAATAAAAATCTAACACAGACGAATCAATTGATTTTGAATTTTTAGGTAGTTCTTCAAAGGTTTTCGTTCTTCGCAATAATTGAAAAAGCTCCTCTCTCTCTATTTGTTGTTGCGTACCCGGTATGTTTGACTGAGTTATAAGCTTTTCAATCTTTACTTCCTCCGAATCACCTTCAAGATAGACTCCATTATTATGTATAACTACACTACCGAACAATCGAGCGACTTTTTTTACAAGTTCACCAATAATGCCTTTTCCACCCCTTATTTTTTGTGTTTTTCGAACTAGTCTTTTATTTTTGTTTGATATCCTTTTTTTACCGCCATTTTTGGATTTTCGTCTAAATCGTTTCAACGTATTCTTTTTCATTTATATATTATATTATATACCTCATTTTTATCATTGTACATCCCCGAACAACTTACAAAATTATATATACACCCTTGAATATTTTATAACTTGTAAAAATGGAACGTCCGTTGGGCGTTCCACTTATTCAAGGGCAACGTTGCCGATAAATCAATTAAAAAGACAAACCACCATAGGTGGTTTGTCCCATTTTTACAAGTTCTAAAATGTTCATCGGTGTAAATGCTATTTATTGAATACTATAACCAAATAGTATTCAATGTTTTTGCTACGGATCATCTGGATATGGTTATGGTTATACCTATGTATCAACGGATACAGAATGCGTACAATGAAAACATCCATTCTGAATATTGCACCCAACGTAAAACAACATCATATTGTTATAGTGGAAGAATACAACCGCATCATATATGCCATTGATTGATTTGGACGGGGTTGTGCTGATGGTAGTCCAGGGACGGATTGTTGTGGAATACCGTAGGGATTTGGATGAATATTGATGGGTACATAGGATGTGGAATCGGGTTGCATACCTGGGTTTTGTTGTTGTTGTTGTGGAACTTGTTGCACCATGACGTTTTGCATTTGATGTTGCGGATGAACCATTTGAACAGTAATATTTTCGGGGAGGTCAGAAATACGTGTGGTCGATTCTGCCATCTAGATTATTAGACAATATATAGAGGATGATATCTATATATTGTGTTATTTAACGAACCGATTTATCGGAAACGTTTCTCATAATTTTACTCAGGTGTTAGGGCAGGTGTTAGGGCCGGTGTTAGGGCAGGTGTTAGGGCAGGTGTTAGGGCCTGTATCACGTTCAACTCTGGCTTATTTGATGATAGTACCGTTTCAATATTTTCAGGTTTTAATGCGAAGTCATAAAATTTACTTTTTCCAAAATTACGTGTTTTCCACTCAGGTTTTAATGGTTTCTGATTCTTACCGAACTCCTTTGCAATATAATACGCATCCATCATTTTAGCTATATTTTTGTTATCTGGCCCTTCTTCTTTGCTGCCATATGCTGTTATTCCTTTGGCAGTTGCTGTATTGAACAATTTCTCTGCCGTTATCTTCAACAATTTTAGGTATACTATGTCACCACCCGAAGAAGAATTTTCTGAAAGTAAATCTATATCATTTAATACTTTTTCAAGAAATTGTTGATCCGTGTAATAATCTATACTCTCGTCTTCTTTGTAATATTCTTTGGCCTCTTTTAATGCGTGTTCTATAGTCCCATCACCCCCCTTCATTTTTTTCACTTTAGAAACACTCCTTTTCTTTGAACGTCGTTTACCTCCCTTTTTATCAATCGTTTTCTTATATTTTCGACTAAACATATTCCTCTTCATTCTATATAATAGGTATATATTTTTATTACGTCGTATTATATATCGCCTAAATAATTTACAAAATTCTACATAAATAGTAGACGATTGAATACTATAACCAAATAGTATTCAATGTTTTTACTACGAATCATCCAGATATGGATATGGATATATCTATGTATATGCAGATGTATCAACGGATACAGAACGCGTATTATGAAAACGGCTATTGTAAATATTGCACCCAATGTAAAACAACATCATATTGTTATAGTGGAAGAATACAACCGGATACTATACGCGATAGATTTCACACCGATAGATCAATCCGAGCCAAAGACACTACTAAACTTGATTCTCGCAAAAAATGTTCCCGCTGAAATACGAGTCAAATATATCACCAATACGGACTTTTTTGATGACGACCGAATCTTTGATCAATGGCTAAGCAAACCTTGTATTCAATCACCGTTTCATTCGATTGAGCGATGGAATGCTAGTTATATGAATTTGTATACCCATAATTGCCAACATTTTTCTTGTTTTATGAATGGAATGAATCTATAGTATAGAGTTGCATGTTTGTTATGTATAGTTATTATTTATCACTATTGTGGGACAGTAATCTGCGTTGGGGAGAGGTCTTCGTTGAACCTAGTTTTTTATCCGTCAACTTTTTTGCTTCCGCTGCTGCTGCTTCGGCTGCTGCTTTTGCTGCTTCCGCTGCTGCTGCTTCCGCTGCTGCTGCTTTGGCTGCTTCTGCTTTTAGTTTTTTCTCTATCCTATCTAATTTAACCTTTATCCTGCTAATTTTTAAATAATAATCTTTTCTATTGCTTTCATTTTTTAAATCAACTTTTGATATTTTTGATATTTCTAATAATTCATTTTGGGTAGAGTCAAGTGTTTCAGTGATATCCTCCGTTACGAGGACACGAGATTGTTCTTTTAACTTGCTTATTCTACTTTTTAATTCGTAATATTTTTTAAAAAATTCTACGATAGGTACGCAGTATACTAAGTCTGCTGCATTATTCGTTTTTGCATAATCATCAGAAATGGTCTTACATTGATCAAGTTTATCCCTGTGTAGGTCTTCAATATCTGCAATAGCACTTATAGTATTTTTCATATATTTCACTCTTTCAAGAACATCTAGTGTACGCTGAATATCATACTGTTTTTCTGCTGCTTCTGCTTCTGCTTCTGCTTCTGCTTCTGCTGCTGCGAGTCCTTCCGGCGACGCTGCATACGCTGCTTCTTCTGCTTCTTTTGTTTTTTCCAACAGTTCCGATACAATGCTTTCCATAGTTTTGTATTGTAAAAATTGTTCAGTCTCTTTCAATATTTCGTCTAACATACGATACCTATAATCATATAGTTTTGTAAATGTTAATTTTTCTCCTGTTATTTTAAAATGTGTAAATGCATTATATCTAAGAACCATATGAAATATTTTAAATCTATCTTCTGATTTTGTGAAAGACGTGTTTGTCGTATCATAACCATCAATATATTTAGTATATTTTTGCTGTATATAGAATGATTTATCCTTTTCCGTGAAATCCATTTCATAAATATTGTTTAATCTTTCAACCGCATTATCGGTTAAATTATTAAATTCAATCATCATATCTGTTTTTGGCGTTTCTTGAGATATTTCAACCGTATCTTTTTGTTGTTTTGCCCATGTACAAGCGTAATCAAAAAAACGCGTTTCATAACCATCATAAGTGTGTTTTTTATATTCGGTTTTTTTATCTTCACTCATTCCTGCAAACCCAGCCATCGCAGTTGCTATATGCATTTTACCTTGAGCGGCATAAAAATAATAATCTTTTGCTTTTTGTAATAACCGCGTTTGTTCACCGTCGTTTGACTTAGTGGAATCACCTATACGATAACCAAGGTAAAAAAAAAGACCATCTGCAATAGTAGATCTATAATTTTTTCTACCAAATATATTGGGACCAGCTTGTATTGCCTTAAAATTTTCTTCAATAGATGTCGAAAATCCGCCGAATAATCGAGTACCACCTCGTTTTACCTTTGTTATACGTCTTTTTTTGCCTCCATGTTTACGCGTTCTATTTCTACGATTTATCCTGCGTGTTTTCATGACAAAATAATAATATCTATATCTAATAACTAGATATTATTTATTCTAAAATCCAAATATCCCCTTAGTTGGAGTACTACTAGTAGAGGTAGCGCCAATTGAGCTAGAAGCAGGCATCAAATCCCCCACCATATTCGTTGTCAACGGAGACGCAATATCCACGATTTTTTTGGTGCTATCGCATGACGCAGCTTTGGCCACATATTTGTAGCATTTTTCACCGTATTGATAGATCTTGCCATCGACCTCGCTTATCACCGGCCCATTAAATGTAATACAATTCTTATCCGTACATACTTTTCGGAACAAAGTAGCTAAACCCAATCCTAGTAAAATCGAGATCATCACTTTCCCTAAAGCCGTGTTCAATAATCTCCGAAAATTCATTTGAATTAGGTGATGGGAATTTGATCCTATATCTATCTTATACTATAGTATCAAATTTTTCCAAGGCTAGGCCTGTGAAGGAATCTTGGTTATTAGGTTCGGATCTTTGGGACACTCGACTTCCTGCTGTGTATACCCAAAACATGTGTTGGTTTTATCGCGGTATTGCATGAGATCCACATTTTCTGGCGTGGGATAAACATAGATTTTACGCGTATCCCCTAAAGATACATAGACTATGAAAATCCCAATCGCAAGGCTGATCAAAAATACGGGGATGTTGATAAACTTCGTTAAATTGAACATGGAATATACTATCTATCTTGGACTTCTATAGTATACGAAGATAATTGATTATTCTATAATATAATATTTACCGTCTCGAGGATTATAATAACTCCCTATATTTCCGTGTTTTTCATAGTCTGTATAAAAACTATAACAGGATAACAATCTATTTGTTTTAATAATTGTTTGCGCACCCAACCACGATTCATAGTAATGACGGCGAGTGATTTTGACCGGTTCCTTCATAAGTGAAATATAACTACCACGTGAAAACCAAAAATTATACCACATCCATCCTACATTTGAGCAACAGTATCCTATTTTATCAATGCTAGGAAACAAGGTATATATTTCTTTTATTTTGTCGATATCTTTCAATATAATATTGTATTTGTCGTTTCTGTTTGATTCATAAGTTCTATGTCTTGATACTCCTTTTGAATGAAAATATAGAATAATATCGTTCGATGATGAATGCAGTTGTCCAAGATCCCACACCTTTTTAATACCTGGGTATTCATATTCGTTTTCATAAACACATTCAATAAGTACATTTGGATACAATCCGTGTACTTTTTCTCGGAACTCTTCTTCAAAGGAAGGATCCAATGTTGCAATAATATATATTTTGGTGCCATAATCATATACAATGCGAATTTGTTCGTTTAACCATTCAAAATAGTTTTCATTTACTAAACAATTGATAAAATATACCACATAAATATTGTATGGAATATCGGGTTCGTCTAGATTCATAGAAATATCAATGTGATTACTCAAATAATGTTGATATTTTTTTGTAATAATTTGCATGTTATATACTACAGTATACAATTAAATAATATTATTCTTATTTCAAATCTTCGAAGGTATAACCATACATTTCAATGTCCTTTTTGTAATATTTTGAAACCAACTCTTTTATTTCGTCGTCGTAAAACCATCGATACGATTTGGGTAAAATACGGCGAACGTCTTTCTTGGGAACATCTCCTACAAAATATTCTGTATCATGTTTGATTGAGTGATGTGGAGCTGTATATTTATTCACGTCCATAACGTGTATATTTCCCGAATCGCTCAATAAAATATTATGGGTTTCGTTTTTGTCGATCTTTATGTACCTTGAAACATGATTCTCCTCACTCTCTTTATATTGCATTTGCATATGATATTTAAATGGATCTACAAATTCACGCGAAAACAATGGATTTTCTACCACTTCTTTGAAAAATTCGCGAAAGGATAAGTCTGAATAATCCCCCCCAAATAACCAACAGGATACTGCTCGTGAAAATGGATTCATGATTGTCTTAATAACCGTATAGTTTTCATTTTTAATATCAGATATATTAATCGGTTTTGCATAAGGTAAAAAATATTTCATTCTGTAGTCGTGAATATGTGAATTAAATTCTAATGCATCATGACGCAATCCCAATAGATCAAATAGCGCATGACATGTTATTGTGCATCCTGCTCTAGGTGTCCACATAATAATCATTTTATTTTTTTCGTCTCCCATCATTTCTCGATTTTCTTTAACGATAACGGCACT
>Ga0114960_10002907_pt1 | contig 13216 bp, 9 predicted proteins | sample C_130625_MF_Meta_FD_92637 | JGI IMG/M metagenome (GOLD analysis project Ga0114960, IMG submission 92637) | Freshwater microbial communities from Lake Croche, Canada to study carbon cycling - C_130625_MF_MetaG | ecosystem: Environmental > Aquatic > Freshwater > Lake | place: Lake Croche, Canada... | reverse complement strand
CCAGGCCGGCATGATTCGAAGCAATCCGTCGAGGAAGCCCATGTACCAGTCAGGCTGCACTGCGTAGGAGATGTTGGCGGCGTAGTACTGACCGAACTGCCACACCGGGTTGATCTGCGCAAGAGCTCCAAGCAGTGCGCAAGCGCCCAGGACCATGAACAAGAAGCCTTGGGTCTTGAAGATGAACACAGGGAACATTGGCGAACCAACGACGTTGCGCTCAGTGCGGCCCTTGCCCGGGAATTGCGTGTGCTTTTGACGAACGAGGAGACCAAGGTGAGCGCCGACGAGGGCCAAGATGATTCCCGGCACGAGCAGCACGTGGATGATGAAGAAACGCTCAATGACGATGTCGCCAGGGAACGTTCCACCAAACACGAAGAAGCTCACATAGGAGCCAACGACGGGAATCGACAACATGATTGAGTCGGCGATACGAATACCGGTACCCGACACCAAGTCGTCAGGAAGCGAGTAGCCAAGGAAGCCGTTGGTAATGGCCAAGATGAGCAGGGTCGAACCGACCAGCCAGTTGGCTTCACGTGGCTTGCGGAAGGCACCAGTGAAGAACACCCGAGCCATGTGCACCACAATTGAAGCCACGAAAATGTCACAGGCCCAGTGGTGCATTTGGCGCATGAGCAATCCACAACGCACGTTGAACGACATATCAATGGTCGAGTAGAAGGCTTCGGAGACCGTGTCACCGCGAAGTGGCTTGTAGGGGAAGTCCATGGGGACCGTCATGAGCTTCTGCGACGGCACGAAGTACAGCGTCAAGAACACGCCGGTGAGCAACAGGACAACGAACGAGTAGAGCGCAATCTCACCCAGCATGAACGACCAGTGGTCGGGGAAGATCTTGTCCATGAAGGTCCGACCGCCCTTGGCAAAGCCAAGGCGTTCGTCCAAGACATCGACGGCCTTGCCGACGTTGCCGTAAGGGCCTGCAGCTGCCTTTTTTTGGCGCTTTGTTCGAGGCGATGCTGTTGCAGTCATGGGCGCTCCCAATAGCCAGGTCCGACAGGTTCGTTGTATCCCGCAGCGGCAATGAGATGACCATCACTATTCACTGCGAGAGGAAGTTGAGGCAACGGACGAGGGGCTGGGCCAAAGGTTGGGATGGCTGCTTCACGCACGTTGAACATCGATTGGTGACAAGGGCAGACCAGCATCTCAAGCTGCTGCTCGTAGAGACCAACTGGGCAACCAAGGTGCGTGCAGAGCTTGGAGTAAGCCACATAGCCAGATGGCGTCCAGCCCTCTCGACCCTTCATGGTCGTAAAGCCTTCCGTGTCAACACGGATGAGGAACGTCTGATCAATCGCTTGTCCGTCGTCAGTGAGTTGCAGGCCTTCAGGAAACACCGTGGCAAAACCACCAACATCGATTTGGTCAATGTGGATGGGGTTGCCGTTGATGTCAACGAGAAGAGTCCCCTTCTTCCAATTGGTGGTGGCAAGTGAGTCACCTGGAAGTGGTCCAAGTGATCGCACGAGTGGGAACAGTGCCACGATCGAGAAGACACCGAGACTTCCACCGAGGAGTGCGCCGAGTGCCTTGCGACGCTTGATCGGTGCAACACCACGCTCCATGAGGGCTGCAGCGAAAGCTGAGCGCTCTTGGTCGGAAGAGGCAAGAACGTGACGCTCTTCAACAAATGGTCCCTTTGGCAGCAGGTACTTACCCCAAGCAATGAAGCCAGCGCCTAGGGCGAAGAGCCCCACTCCGAGCAAGGTGCCATAAATCCAGTAGGTTGCGTCCTGCCAGTAGGCAACACCAAATCCCAAAAAGCACACAAGTCCAATGATGAACAGCAAACCAATCTTGTTGGCCATGGCATCTTGGTCTTTCGCCAATGGCTGCATCTGCGGCGAATCGGCGGTCACCGTTGTGATGTCTACGGCGTCATGTTCTTCGATCATTGGCGTTCTCCGACCCAGAAGGAAACGAGCATGAGAATTCCAATTCCCAGAGCAAGTGCAATGAAGCCTTCGGCAACCGGTCCAAGACCACCCATACCAACTCCACCAATGTCAGATGGTTTGGCCAGCGACTCGGTGACATATGCAGCGATGTCTCGGACTTCGCTGTCGGTCAAGTTGCCGGAGAAAACCGGCATGTTTCCAGGCCCAACTCGAAGGGCTTCGGCGACTTGTGTTGGGGTCGCCACGTGCAAACTCGGCGCATAGGTGCCTTGAGCCAAGGCATCTCCACCACCGGTAATTGTGTGGCACGCCGCGCAGTTGAGTGCGTAGAGCTGCTGGCCCGTCGTCAGATTTGCGTCTTTCACATTGACCGAGGGAATGCCGGGGGCTGCGGGCTCAAGCGAGTTGACATATGCAGCAATGGCATTGGCTTGGAAAGGATTGAGTCGAGGTTGCTTGCGGGCGGCCTGAACTTCCTTCGGGTCGGCTGCGGGCATGCGACCCGTCGTGATCCAGAAGTTGACCGTTGCTGGTCCGAGGCCAAGAAGTGCTGGGTAAGCACCTGCAGTACCTTCAGCCAACACGCCGTCAGCCTTTGCGCCATGGCATGAAGCACAATTCTGCTGATAAAGCTTCTCGCCGAGCGGGGCAAGGGCAGAAGCTGGGAAGGTGTAGAGAATTGCGTCGTTTCCATACGCCACGAGCTGGCCAGAGGCGTCATAGCACTGAACCGAGGAATACGGCGTTCCAGCGTTTTTCACCTTGGTCTTGGCATCTTCGCCAATAAGAGCGGCTGGAACCCCATATTCGGGGTCATACTTCGCCGTCGTGCCCTTCGGGCAGCTGACATGCGAGGCACTCACCTCAGCGACGCGCACTGGGGATGCTTCAGCGAGAAATGGCGTGGCCAAGGTCGTCATTGCTGCGGCACCCACTAAGGCAAAGCCAAAGCGAGTTGTGTACTTCTTCAAGGTCTGTTGCATAGTCACCATCACTTGAGGAGAAAGAGGCAGGAGTACAGGCCAATCCAAACAACATCGACGAAGTGCCAGTAATAGCTGACGCCTTGGTAGGCGGCGAGCTCACCTGGGTCACCTTCGGTCTTGCCACGCATACGACCAAGCAAGAACACCATGGCAACAATGCCGAGCGCAACGTGAAGTCCGTGGAGGCCCGTTGTGATGTAGAACACCGAACCAAAGGAGTTGGTGTACCAGCGGGTTTCCAAGTTGATCCACTCGTAAACTTGGTTGCCAACGAACAAGATGCCGAGCGCCATTGACCAGTAGACCCACACCTTGGCGGTCTGACGACGACGGTTTTCAATGGCAAACACGCCCATCTGGTAGGTGAAAGACGACGCCACCAGCAGAATCGTGAAGATTCCTGCTTGCAAGGTGTCGAGTTTCGTGCCGGTGGGTGGCCATGCGGGCAGTTGGCCTCGGATGGTAAACAACGCGGCGAACAGGCCGGAGAAAAACATGACCTCCGAGCCGAGCCAAATCATGATGCCCACAGCGAGCATCGGAGGCCGATCGTGGGTGATCTTTCCCAACTTCATCTCTGGAGCGGTGGCAGCAGTCACGATGTCTTTTCTAGTTGATGGAGTGTTAGCAAAGCCAACTGGAACACGCTCAGCATAATGCGCGCGTCAAGCTTGTCTTTCACTCTGCGTCAAGGTTGTGGTCCATTCCGCAAAATCGACCGGACCAGGTTTCGTGGCCACGAGCGTCAGGCGCCTCGTTGGTCGAGTCATCGCCACATACAGCGTTCGAAGTCCTCGAACGGTTGGGGTCGTTGCACCATTCGCTGCCCCACGAAGTGCGACATCCATGGGTTCAACCACCGTCACGGCATCAAATTCAAGGCCGTTTGCCTCATCAACCGGCACGACAACAACCGGAGCCGAAAGTCCTCGTGATCCCGCGATTCTTGGGTCGACAGCGTCAAGACCTTCCGCCACCAGTGCCTCCAAGATTTGGCTGGCAAATTGGGCTGACGCCAACACCGCCACTCTGCCTTCACCAATGACCAGCACATGATCCTTTGTCGCCTTCACGGTGGCTGCCAGGAGTTCATCGCTCGCTACGAGTGACCACAGAGGGCGAATTCCAGCTCGACGCACGGGGGTTGGCGGCAAGATTTCTGGCGCCCCTTCACGAAGTACTGGGGTTGCCATCTCGAGCACCTCAGCAGGTGTTCGATACGAAACGGTCAACTCCACTCGCTGCGGCACACGAGTCGGCGTCAGATGTTGCTCAATGTCAGACCAACCCGATGGCGTCCACGGGGCAGTTGATTGGGCAACATCACCAACAACCGTCATTGAGCCGTTGAGTGTCCGACGAGCCAGCATTCGAAGTTGCATGGGAGAAAGGTCCTGGACTTCATCAACAACGAGATGCCCATACGCACGGATTTCTTCGTCGGAGATCTCTTGGGTCTCAGCCATGAATCGTCCATCAAGACCTTCTGGCCAACTCATCCCATCGCGGTCTCGCATGACTTCAACTCGGCGCTTTGCTCCTTCATGACGTGGTCCAAGCAACGCTTGGGCTTCGTCAATGAGCGCAACATCGGCGTCGGTCCAGCGCACGTCATCTAAGGACTCCGACCTTGGCCGTGCCAACAGACGGATCTCGGCATCAGTGAGCAATTGCTTCCCAGCCGCATTCAGCAACGCCAGCGACCCATAGAGATCATGGAGGAGCTCGTGTGGCGACAACCGAGGCCACAGTCGATTGAGGAGCTCAATGAATTCGGGCACTTGTCGGAGTTGACTGCGAAGTTCCTTCAAATCCATTTCGCCGTCTTGATCATCATCAAACTCCGACGCATCACGGCGGCGCTCAATCACCTTCGCAAAGAGCCGAACAGCTTCAGCCTCAACAAAGCGGCGACGAAGGTTGTGTGAACCCGAACGACGAGTAGCTCGTTCCAAGATCTGCTTGCTCTGGTCAGGATTCATCCGCAAGATCAGACCGCCAAAGGGAACTTGGAAGGGTTCACGAAGGGTCCGCTGTCGAAGGCGAATGGCACGAGCAATGACCTTGGCCATGGCGGCAGAACCTTTGACTTTGGCAAGCGCAGATGACTCGGTGCCAGAGACGACAACCAGTTTCACCAGTCCAGACACCGTTGACAGCGTGACGCCTGTTTCCCCAAGGCTTGGGAGTACCTGTTCGATGTAGCGCAAGAACAGTGGGTTCGGCCCAACGACCAAGACGCCTTGGGATTCGAGCGGGAACCGGTGGGTGTAGAGCAGATACGCCGCTCGATGGAGGGCAACAGCGGTCTTTCCTGTTCCGGGCCCACCTTGCACCATCAGTGCGCCGTTGAGAGGGGCTCGAATGATTTCGTCTTGTTCGGCCTGAATGGTGGCAATGATGTCGCCCATCTGCCCCGAACGAGCCCTACCAAGTGCGGCAAACAAAGCACCAGGGCCACCAATAGGTGCATCGCTTTTCACCAAGCCATCAGGCTCGACCTGTCCGCTTTGTTGAGGATCAAGCGCCCGAAAGGTGCCCTCATCGTCGGAAAAGTACTCGTCTTCAACCCCAAGGACTTGTTGGCGTTTGACGTTGAGGTGGCGACGACGGGTCAGCCCAAGTGGATCACGTCCCGTTGCTCGGTAGAACGGTTCGGCGATGGGCGCACGCCAGTCAACAACGAGCGGTTCACGTTCTGGGCCTGAAACCGCAAGTCGACCAATGTGGAAGCTGTCTGGCTGGCCAGTGATTGCGTCCTCGGCAACATCAATGCGACCGAAGCACAAGGCTTGGTCGCCAATGTCGAGTTGTTCGAGCCGAGCAAGGGCACTGCGGACGACGATGTCGCGCTCAGTTCTGCTTTGGAAGGTTCCCCCGCGGCCCAAGTCCATGACTGAATCTCGCAACTGCGCTGCTTCGACCCGCATGGCTTGCAAACTCGCATGCGCATGGTCGAGGAAGGCCTGCTCTTCCTCAAGATCGTGTTTGTTCGTCACGCAGTTCCTCCAGAACCATCGCGGAGATGGCAATCGAGTCTAGTTTCCGCGTGCGATAGGGGAAACGAGACGACGAACGAGTCTCAAAGGAGGTGCAGGCGCCTAGATTGATGACGTGACTTCTCCAGAGAATTCGGCCTACATCCGGGCCTGTAAGGGCCTCTCGGTCCCCCACGCGCCGGTGTGGTTCATGCGTCAAGCGGGCCGCTCTCTTCCTGAGTATCGAGAACTTCGCGGTTCAGGGTCCATTCTTCAGGCCATTGCTGACCCAGTCATCGCCACCGAAGTGACCTTGCAGCCCGTTCGGCGCTACGGCGTTGACGCAGCAATCTTGTTCAGTGACATCGTCGTTCCCGTTCACGCCATTGGTTTTGGTGTTGACGTTGTTCCAGGTCGTGGGCCAGTCATGGCCGACCCTTTCAAGGACCGAAGCGACCTCGCTCGCCTGCGACCACTCAACCCTGAAGCGGATCTGCCTTATGTCTTGGAGACCGTCGACCGTGTGGTTGAAGCGCTCGGGTCAACTCCGCTCATTGGCTTCGCTGGAGCGCCGTTCACCGTGGCGAGTTACCTCATTGAAGGTGGCCCCTCTCGAGAGTTCACCAAAGTGAAAGCGCTCATGCATTCAGCGCCCGATCTCTGGGTGGAGCTCATGAGTCGTTTGGCCGAAGGGGCAACCACGTTCATGCGTGCCCAAGTTGCCCATGGCGCATCGGCGCTGCAATTGTTTGATTCATGGGCCGGCTCGCTCAGCCCCTCGGAGTACGAATGCTTCGCTCTTCCCGCCACCAAAGCCATCATGGACGCCACGAAAGACCTCGGTGTTCCACGAACGCTGTTCGGTGTGGGCACTGGCGAACTCCTCAGCCTCATGGCAACCTCTGGCGCGGACGTTGTCGGCGTCGACTGGAGAGTTCCACTCGATGAAGCACGCCGACGAGTGGGCGACACTGTTGCGCTGCAGGGAAATCTTGATCCTGCACTGACCTTCGCCACCGAAGAGGTCCTCGACGCGGCCACTCGCCGGGTCTTGGATGCCGCTGGCACTCGCCCTGGCCACATCTTCAACCTTGGCCATGGCGTCCTTCCAACCACCAATCCCGATGCGCTCAAGCGAGTTGTCGATCTCGTCCACGCTGAAGGCAGAGCAGGAGTAACCAAGTGACTACCAAGACCGGTGTTGTCGTCATGGCGTATGGAACGCCAGGATCGGCCGAAGAAGTTGAGCCGTACTACACGAAGATTCGCCACGGCCACCCGCCAACCCCAGAACTTCTCGCCGACTTAGTTCGACGCTATGAGGCCATTGGCGGCATCTCCCCCCTGTCGGAGTTGACCGCTGCACAAGTTGCCGGCATTACGAGAACCCTTGAGGCCAAGCACCCCGACACCTACACCGTTGCCTTTGGCGCGAAGTACACCGCGCCATCGGTTGAAGATGGAGTCGTGGCCCTTGACGGTTGCACACGCATCATCGGCATTGTCTTGACTCCACACCAAGCCAGCCTCGGCAGTGAGCAGTACCACGACCGGGCACGCGCAGAGGCCGAACGACTTGGCGCAACCTACGTTCCCGTCACCCACTTCTACGACCTCGAATCATTTGCCGCCATTCAGGCAAATCGACTCAATGCCGCACTTGCCAAGCTTCCGGCCTCCGCCAATGGCTCGACCATGGTGGCCTTCACCGCACACTCGTTGCCAGAGAAGATCTTGGAACTTGGCGATCCCTACCCGAGCCAAGTGGCCGAATCAGGAGCCATGATTGCGGAAGCTGCCGGCGTCACGGACTTCCTCATTGCCTGGCAGAGCGCTGGTCGCACTCGTGACCCATGGATTGGACCATCGATTCTCGAAATTCTTCCAGCACTCCAACACGAAGGAACGACCCATCTCGTCGTCTGCCCGGTTGGTTTTGTGGCCGATCACTTAGAAGTCCTCTACGACTTGGACATCGAAGCCGACAAGGCGGCAAACGAACTTGGACTGCACTTGAGTCGCACGACATCACTCAATGCAGACCAGGACTTCCTCGACGTCTTGGTTGAAGCAATCGTGCGAGCTGACACCACGAGTGACTGAACACCAGCGCCCAAAGGTCGTCGTCCTTGGCGGGGGGATTGCTGGACTCGCTGCTGCGTTTGAACTCTCTGGGGGCGAACACCTCGACCGTGCTCTTGACATCACCGTCATTGAACAGTCAGCGAGTTGCGGTGGGAAAATCGCTTCAGCTCAGATTGCTGGCCGAACGATTGACCTCGGTGCCGACGGCTTCCTCGCTCGTCGTCCAGAAGCAATTGATCTCGTTGTTGCCCTCGGTCGAACGGACGCACTTCGCACACCGGGAGCCTCTGGTGCTTCGATTTTCGCTCGGGGCAAAGTTCGAGCGATGCCTGAGCGGCTTTCACTTGGGATCCCGACCGAGTGGCGAGCGTTGGCCAAATCTCGGGTCCTCTCGCTTCGAGGACTTCTTCGAGTTGGCCTCGACGTCGTGGCTCCCCGCCATGATCTTCGGGGGAAACTTGGCGACCGAGCGATTGGACCTTTGGTCGCCGCCAAACTCGGTCGAGAGGTGGTTCAAACACTGGTCGACCCCATGCTCGGGGGCATCCACGCCGGTCATGTGAGTGAGATGTCAGCGAGCGCTACCTTTCCGCAACTCTTGGAAGTTGCCGGAAACTCCGGCTCACTCATGCATGCGCTGCGAGCAACCCTTCCACCGAGCCCGACAAATGATGCACCAGCAAAGCCTGTTTTTAACTCGCTTGAAGGTGGCGTTGCTTCGCTCATTTCCACCCTGGTTGAGACCCTCACCGAACGAGGCGTGACGTTTGTGACCGAGACCGAAGCACTTCGCCTCACCAAAGACCACGATGACTTCATCGTCTCGACGAGCAAGGGTGACTACGGCGCTCAAGGAGTAATCGTGGCCCTTCCGGCCGAACCAGCAGCCCGAGTCCTTCGTGAACTTGATGAGGAGCTCGCAGCACTGCTCAACACCATTACCTATGCCTCGGCTGGTGTTGTCACGTTGGTGATTGACCCAGACCTGTTGCCAGCAGACCGTCATGGGACGGGCCTTCTTGTGCCCTCGACTTCACGGCGCCGTGCCGGCACGGCATTTTTCACTACGGCTGTGACGTATCTGTCGACCAAGTGGCCACACGTGGCGAGGAGTTCCGATGAGCTCATCCGGGTTTCAGTCGGCAAGATCGATGATGTGCGCTTCGCTTCGTTGAGCGACGAGCAACTCATTCGACAGGTCATTGACGAGTTGAGTGAACTGTTTGGCGTAGTGGTCACCGCCCGTGAAGCACAGGTCACTCGGTGGATGAATGCACTCCCCCAGTATCAGGTGAACCACTTGCTGCGCGTGGCTGGCATCGAAGCTGCAGCAGAGCGTCTTGGCAAGGTGGTGCTCACTGGGGCTGCCATTGGTGGCGTTGGTATTCCAGCCTGCATTGGTCACGGACGAACATCCGGCCGCCGCATCGCGCTGTCACTGCTTGGCTGATTTACTCGTAGTAGCCGGAGTGGATGTAAAGGCAAGGAACCCCCTCTGCCACATACATCGCATGGTTGTCGGGATCGTCGTCTAACGCCAAGGCCAAGTCAAAGCCATAGCGACGTAGGTCATGGACAACGTCTCGCTTGAAGATCGACACCTGGGAGTAGTCACCCCAGTCACGCATCACGAGGACATCGAAGCGCAGCTCGTAGCGCTCGAGCCAGGCCAACGTCTGTGGCGCAACCCGAGATGGTCGTCCGGTCAACAAAATGATTTGCAAACTGGGATCGAGCAGATCGAGCAGTCGCGCTTGTTCGGCAATGACCGGGTCATCACCACAGGCTTCAAAGAAGGCATTCCAGTCTCTTCGGCCACGCTCAATGTAGTGCTGACGGCCAGCGGCATCAGAGAGCACGCCGTCAATGTCGAAGATGACCGCTTTCGATGGTGGTACGAGCCCTCGGTGCCAGTGCCATAGTCCTGTCAGTTCTCCGCCCCAAGCCACCCCTTGAGCCTAACGGTTTGCGTCAATGCAACAAAGAGTCTCAGGTCGTGCTCAAAGATGGGAACATAGACAGGTGCTTGAGCAAGTTCACGCCACCTTGGCGCTCGACGTTGAGCAGGTTGTTGTTCCGCTCGGCCGACGAGTCCTCATCATGGCTGACCTCTGGCTGACTGACCAAGACTGCCCGACGAGTTCTGCTTCTGCCCAAGAGCTCGTGAATCGGCTCGACACAGCCACGGGGCCGCATTTGGTCATCATCGCCGGAAATCTCTTTGGCGCAACGATGAATCCGGTAGATCTCGTGAAGCGCCATGCCGCCGTCTTTAACACCCTTCGAACCTTCACTTCTTCGCTGGATCACTCCGTTTTCTTGCTCGTTGGCGAACACGACCGCATTGCACTTTCAGCGCCCGAAGTCGCCAAGGCACTCTCCGACAGTGGCGTGCTCCTCGCCGCAGCACTCGATCTCACCTTGCAAACCACCAAGGGTGAAGAATGCGTCCGAGTGGGCGTAGCCCAACCCGAGAGTTCGCTCAATCCACAAAGTCGTGAGATTGCCAGTTTCCGTGACGTTGAACGTCTGGAAGACCCCAGTCGACTCGAGTCATTCGTTACCTCACGAGTGCTCTACCGCCAACTCGGCAAGTGGCTGGTCGTTCCACCAATTCTCGCAGTACTGCTCATTTTGGCCGTCTCAGTCAGTCCACTGTTCAGCTCACTCGAGCGCATTGTCCGCTACAGCCAAGGTGCTACCCACGTCTTCACCCGGGCTCGGTCTGAACCGTGGAGCACGCGACTGGCCTTTTTTGTCGCAGTGGTCGCCATCACCGAAATCATTGTTGGCTTGACTGCTCGAGGCATAGCCCGCCGCCTCATTGCTCGAGAACTCGCTGCACTGTCTGAGCATCCAAACCATGCCGACCTCATCATTGACGGTCAGACGCTTGGCGATTTTGGCCGGTCACTCAGTGCTGCTGGCTACCGAGGCCTCATTGTTGGCGGGAAGCTCTCGCCGGTGCTTCGTCACCGAGATGATGGATTCTTGGCTGTCGTTGGCGGAACAACTGAGGTGGTGGAAGCTCGCCAAAGTCACCTCGGCCTGCCAACGGTCTACGTGAACGTGCGACAGATTGCCTTTGTCGAACTCGAGACGGGCTATCAGTTGTCCGTTCGACTCCATGCTGGATGGGCCGATCAAAAAGGTGCCGTGGCCTTTGAGCGATTGGCGGTGAAAGAGCCCATTGTGAAGGGCTACAAAACGACCGCTGAAATCACGACCCATGTGGTGGCTTCATGGCCATCTGGGGGAACCTGGCCCGATGCCGATGACCCAGCGAAGCGTCGTCGGCGAACACGAAACGTTCGCCGGGCAGTGGCTGCATCGATCTTTGCCACCGGGGTACTTGACATCTTGGTGGCGCTTGCTCCTCCCCTTCGAGGACGGCTGACGTCGCTGGCACAGTTCTTGCCCCTCTCAGTCGCCCAGACTGCTGGAGCCTTCGTTGCCCTCACTGGCATCATCTTGATGATGCTCGCTCGTGGGGTGCTTCGAGGTCAGTGGCGTCCGTGGATTGGCGCAGTGCTGCTTCTTGGGATCTCGTCGCTCCTCCACGTCGTCCACGCGGTGAGTTTTGGTGCAGTGCTGCTGTCGACGGCGGTGTTGATCTTGGCGCTCACCGAGTGGAGAAGCTTTCGAGGCGAAACAGACCGGACCTCGACGGCTTCTGGCTTTGTCACGTTGGTCTTTGGAGGACTTGCTGCGCTGCTCACCGCGTTTGTTGTGACTGAAGCCACCAATGTTCACAAGCCGCTGCCAGGTGTTGGAACCGTTCTTGGCGCGCTCCTTGAGCGATTCGCAGGGATTACCACCATTTCTTTGCCTGACCGGGTGAATGATTGGGTCGCCCCTGTCCTCACCAGTGTTGGCATCACCTTGGTGATTGCCTTTTTGTATCTCCTCACCCGACCGGTCGTTGATCGACGCCACCTTCAGGCCCGCTCCGCTGCACGAGCGACTGATCTCGAACGGGCTCGGGACATTGTTGCTCGTCATGGTCGAGGCACGTTGGACTACTTCGCACTTCGTGACGATAAGCAGTTCTTCTTCACCCAGGATTCTCTCGTTGCCTACGCCGTGTTCGGTGGCATCTGCATTGCTTCTCCAGACCCCATTGGCCCCGCCGTTGAGCGACGTCGTGCCATTGAAGATTTCTGGGCCTTTGCTGATTCCAAAGGCTGGGGAGTCGGCGTTGTTGGCGCAGCCGAAGAATGGCTCCCCCTCTACTTGGCCGCCGGCATGCGATCGATCTATATCGGTGACGAGGCCGTTGTTGATGTCACCAATTTCTCCTTAGCTGGCAACAAGATGAAGGGGCTCCGCCAAGCTGTTTCTCGAGTTGAGCGCCTTGGTTACACCGTCGAGTTCGTTGATCCAGCCTCCGCTTCGAGTGATGCCATTCAAGAACTCATTCCTCTTCTCACCTCGAGTCGCCATGGTGATGAGGAGAAGGGCTTCTCCATGATGCTTGGACGAATGTTCAACCATGACGATGAGGGCCTGCTCTTGACCGTCGTTCGTGACGAGCACCAAAAGCCCGTGGCGCTCTGCCAGTTCGTTCCTTCATCGGCGATTTCTGGTTATTCGCTTGATTGCATGCGCCGAGACCGTGGCGAGCATCCAAACGGCCTGCTCGACTTCGCGCTGTGCAAGACCATTTCGCACTTGGCTGAACACGGTGGGACTGGACTCTCGCTCAATTTCGCCGTGTTGCGCTCGGCGCTCGCTGCTGACGGTGACATCACGTTGACCCAACGCATTGAGCGGTGGGTCCTGCTCAAGCTTTCCGGAGTTCTGCAGATCGAATCGCTGTGGAAGTTCAACGCCAAGTATGAGCCAACTTGGCAACCTCGCTACATCGTCTACGACTCACCCGAGCAGTTCTTGCCGAGCGTCGTGTCATTCTTGCGAGCAGAGTCAGTTTCCGATGTGCCGGTCGTTGGGCGCTTCATCAAGTCCAAGCACCGGAGCCAGACCATTGTGTTAGGAAAAGGCGCTCAGGAGCAGGACTAGCTGAGCGATTCAAGAATGGCTCGGGCGTAGCGGGCTTCGCCGCCACTCGTGAAGCCAAAGAACAAACTGGGCTCCACGAGCTCCACTTCAACAATGACTGGGCCTTTCTCGCTCGGCAGCAAGTCGACGCGCACATACGGAGGTGGCTCATCAAAAAAGCCCACGACTTCATGAGCGAGGCTGAGTTCATCAGTTGTTGGCGCATGGGGCGTGATGTGCT
>Ga0114960_10002906_pt1 | contig 13217 bp, 8 predicted proteins | sample C_130625_MF_Meta_FD_92637 | JGI IMG/M metagenome (GOLD analysis project Ga0114960, IMG submission 92637) | Freshwater microbial communities from Lake Croche, Canada to study carbon cycling - C_130625_MF_MetaG | ecosystem: Environmental > Aquatic > Freshwater > Lake | place: Lake Croche, Canada... | reverse complement strand
TTGGCATTGCCGATCTTGACGCTGGGGTCGAGTTGCACTTGCACGCTGCCCTCGCCGTCAGGGCGTCCGCCGCGCTTGATTTGGCTGACGGGAATGGTGGCGGTTTCAGTCATGCGGGGGCTCCTTCTTGTATGCCTTCCAGGCGGTCTTCCAGCTCTTCGCCAGCACGGCGCAGGGCTTGGAGTGTTTCGGCATCGGGTTGCCAGTAGTTGCGTTCAAACGCTTCGATCAGGCGGTTGGCCACCCGCGCCGAAGCGGTGGGGTTGAGTTTGGCCAAGCGCTCGCGCATTTGCGGATCGAGCATGAAAGTCTCAGTCAGTTGTTTGTAGACCCAGGGCTGCACCTGACCGGTGGTGGCCGACCAGCCCATGGCGTTGGTGACATGGACTTCAATTTGGCGCACGCCTTCGTAGCCCGACTCCAACATGCCCTCGTACCACTTGGGGTTGAGCATGCGGGTGCGGGTTTCCAGGGCCACTTGTTCGCGCAGCGAGCGCACCGTGCCGTCGCCCTTGGTTTGGTCGCCGATGTAGACCGGTGGGGCTTTGCCGCCTTTGGCCACTTTGACCGCTTGGGTGATGCCGCCCAGGGTGTCAAAGTAGTTGTCCACGGTGGTGACACCCAACTCCAACGACTCCAGGTTTTGGTAGGTCAGCTCGACATGGCTGAGCACGCTTTGCATCAAGGCGGTGCGCGCTTCGGCGCGGCCATTGCGGCCGTAGGCAAAGCCTTTGCGGCGGGTGTAGGTTTCGGCCAGTTCGCCCTCGTCGGTCCACTGGCTGCTTTCGATCAGGTTGTTGACGTTGGAGCCATAAGCCCCTTCGGCATTGCCATACACCCGCAGGGCAGCGATCTCCAAGGTGCAGCCGTGCTCTTGTTGGTAGGCCAAGGCATGGCGCCGGATGGGGTTCATGTCCAAGGGCTCGTCTTCGGCGGCTGCGGCCAAGTAGGCGGCCTCGGCCAGCAAACGGATTTGCAGCGGCATCAGGTCGCGGAAGATGCCCGACAAGGTGATCACCACATCCACCCGGGGGCGGCCCAGCTCGCTCAAGGGGATCAGGGTGGCCCCGGCGATGCGGCCATAGCTGTCAAAGCGCGGCAAGGCACCCATCAAAGCCAGGGCTTGGCCAATCGGTGCGCCTTCGCTCTTCAGGTTGTCGCTGCCCCAGAGCACCATGGCGATGGAGGCGGGCAAGGCGTTGCCGTCTTCGATGTAACGGTCCAACAGGCGCTGGGCTTGTTTGGCACCGTCTTTGACGGCAAATGCGCTGGGGATGCGAAACGGGTCAAAGCCATGCAGGTTGCGACCGGTGGGCAACACCTCGGGGGTGCGCAGCACGTCGCCACCCGGGGCGGGGCGCACAAAGTGGCCATCCAGGGCCCGCAAAATGGCGCTGACTTCGGTTTCGCTGGCCATCAGGTGATTGGCTTCGATCAGCTTTTTCACCATGGCCAGGGGGCCTTCTTCGCACGGCAGTTGCGACAACTGCAATATTTTTTCGGCGCTGTGGCCATTGACCAAGGCGTGGGCGGATTCGCGGCTCAGGGTTTGACCGTGACCGGCATCGGCCATGGAAACCAACAAATCCATGCGCTCGGCCTCAGAGGGCGCGCGCCCGGCCACATGCAGGCCGTGGGGGATGAGGGTGTATTCCATCTCCAACAATTGCTCGGCCAGCACGGCCACGCGGGCGTCGATGGCTGCGGGTGTGTCTTGGTTCCACAAGGGCTCGGCGTCGGCCAAATCCAGCTCGACGGCTTGCGTCTGCAGCAGCAGCGCCAAATCGGGGCGCTCGGATGCGCCGGGCTCCAGGCCGCGCCAACGGTCGATGGAGGACTTGAGTTCGGTCAGGCCTTTGTACAAACCCGCTTGCGACACCGGTGGGGTGAGGTAGGAGATCAAGGTCGCGCCACTGCGGCGCTTGGCAATCGCCCCCTCGGAGGGGTTGTTGGAGGCATACAGGTAGATGTTGGGCAGGTCGTGGATCAAGCGGTCGGGCCAGCAGCTGCCCGACATGCCGGTTTGCTTGCCCGGCATGAACTCCAGCGCACCGTGGGTGCCAAAGTGCAGCACGGCGTGGGCTTGAAAGTCTTCGCGCAAGTAGCGGTAAAAAGCCGAGAACGCATGCGTCGGGGCCAAGCCTTGCTGAAACAGCAAGCGCATCGGGTCGCCTTCGTAGCCAAACGAGGGCTGCACGCACACCAGCACATGGCCCCACTGCTTGCCCAGCACAAAAATGGATTGGCCGTTGCTCAACTGACGCCCTGGCGCGGGGCCCCATTGGGCTTCGATCTCTTTGAGCCAGGGCTCGCGTTGCACATGGTCTTCGGCGGCGATCAGGTGGTGCACATTGGCGTCGGCACCGTATTGGGCGGCGTTGCCGTGCAGCAGGCTTTCGCGCAGGGTGTCCACGCTGTCGGGCATGTCCACTTGGTAGCCCTGGGCCTTCATGGCGGCCAAGGTGTGGAAAATGGACTCGAACACGCTCAAGTAAGCGGCACTGCCGATGTTGCCGGCATTGGGCGGGAAGTTGAACACCACCAAAGCGACTTTGCGCTGGGCGCGCTCGCTGCGGCGCAAGGCCACCATTTTGCTCACGCGCGCGGCCAGCATGGTGGCGCGCTCGGGGCATGAGGCCATGTCTTGGGTGCGGTCTTGGTCGGTGAAGGTGCAGGCATGGTGGCAGCCCGAGCAGGTCACCCCGGCACTGCCAGGGCGGCCGCCAAACACCATCGGTGCGATGGAGCCGTCGAGCTCGGGGATGGCCACCATGATGGTGCTCTCCACGGGCAACAGACCGCGCTCGGAGCCACCCCATTCGGTGAGGGTTTGAAACTCGACAGGTTGCGCAGCGATGTAGGGCACGTCGAGCTTGGCCAGCACTTCTTCGGCGGCTTTGGAGTCGTTGTAGGCAGGCCCGCCGACCAGTGAAAAACCGGTGAGCGAAACCAGCGCGTCGATGGTGGGGCGACCGTTTTTGAAGAAGTATTCGTCGATGGCAGGGCGGCTGTCCAGGCCCGCTGCAAAGCAGGGGATGACGCGCAGACCGCGCGCTTCCAGGGCTGAGATCACACCGTCATAGTGCCCGGCATTGTTGGACAACAGGTAAGAGCGCAGCACCAGCAGGCCGACCGTGCCCTTGACGGGGCCTAGGGCGGGGGCTGGCAACACACTGGCGTCTTCGCTGAAGCGGCCTTTGAGGCGTGGGTGGTAGACGCCCATTTCGGGGTACTCGATGGGCGCTTGGGGCTTGAGCACACCGCGCAGGTGTTTGCGCTCGCCATTGGCGCCGCGATCAACCACATGGCGCACCAGGTTGAGGATGTTCTCGTCAGAGCCGCCCAGCCAGTACTGCAAGGTCATGAAATAGGCGCGCACATCTTGTGCTGTGCCGGGGATGAAGCGCAGCATCTGGGGGATGCGGCGCAGCATCTTGAGTTGGGCGGCGCCTCCGGTGCTGTTCTTTTCTTTTTTGCCGCGCAGCTTTTTCAGCAAGGCCATGGGGCCGCTGGCGGGCTTGCCCATGTCAAAGTTGCCCAGCCGGGTCAACTGCACCACCTCAGTGGCCGAGGCCATGCAAATCATGGCGTCGCATTGGTCGCGCCGCGCGCGCAGGGCGGGCAAGATGGGTAAAAAGTGGTCTTCCAAAAACAACATGCCCGCCACCACGATGTGGGCCTGGGCAATGTCGGCTTTGCAGCGCTCGATGGCGGCCTCGTTGTTGGCAAATTCAGAGGCCGCGTGCAGGGACAGTTGCAAGCCCGGCATTTCCCGGGACAAGCTGTGGCGGGCGCGCTCGGCGGCACTGGCCAAATGGGTGTCCATGGTGACGATGGTCACCCGCACTGGTGTGGCTGGGGCCTTGACCCTGGGGTCAGCGGCTGAAATGAGCTTTGGCATCGTAGAGTGTCTCCACTGTGATGGTCGCTAGACCTTGCTCGCGGGCGAAGCGCTCGGTGTTGCGGCGGGCTTTGCCGCGCACAAAAAAAGGAATCTTGTTGAGCTCTTTTTCGGCGTCGGTGGTCCACCCGCCGGGCGCGCTGGCCGGTGGGGTTGCGACAGTGGCGCTGGGCTTGTCGATGGTGATGGGCTCGGCGCTGGCCGCTGAGGCTGACAGCGTCGGGCTGGGGCGGGTCGAGCCCAGGTGAGAAGGGGCCGCACCTTCTTTGAACTCAAAGTCTTCGCGGAACATGCCCAACAGGTGTTCTTCCAGGCCCATCATCAATGGGTGCACCCAGGTGTCAAACAACACATTCGCCCCTTCAAAGCCCATTTGGGGCGCATAGCGGGCGGGGAAGTCTTGCACGTGGATGGGTGCCGAGATGACCGCGCAAGGAATGCCATGGCGTTTGGCAATGTGGCGCTCCATTTGGGTGCCCAAGATCAGCTCGGGTTGGAGTTCGGTGATTTGGGTCTCTACCGCCAGGTAGTCGTCGCTGATCAGTGCCTCCACCCCGTAGAGCTTGGCCGCGTCGCGCACCTCGCGGGCAAATTCGCGGCTGTAGGTGCCCAGGCCCACCACCTCAAAGCCCATTTCTTGGCTGGCCACGCGGGCTGCGGCGATGGCATGTGAGGCGTCGCCAAACACATACACGCGTTTGCCGGTGAGGTAGGTGGAGTCGACCGAGCGTGCATACCAAGGGGCATGGGCGCGCTCGGGCATGTCGATGTGGACTTCCAAGCCAGCCAAGGCCTGCACCTCGGCGATGAAGTCGCGGGTCGCCCCCATGCCAATCGGCACGGTGCGTGTGAAGGGCTGTTGGTGTTGGCGCTGCAACCACTGGGCAGTGGTGTTGGCGACTTCGGGGTACAGCACCACGTTGAAGTCGGCCTCGCCCAAGCGGGTGAGGTCGGCCACGCAGGCATTGAGCGGCGCCACCACATTCACTTGCACACCCAGGCTTTCGATCAAGCGGGTGATTTCGATCACGTCGTCGCGGTGGCGAAAGCCCATGGCCGTGGGGCCCAAGATGTTGCAACGTGCGGGCCGGCTGCCGTCCAGCGGCGAGCGCTGGGTGGTGGCGGTGGCCAAGCGGCGGGTGAGGTGATAAAAGGTTTCGGACGCGCCAAAATTTTCTTTGCGCTGGTAGGCGGGCAACTCCAAGGGCACCACCGGCACCGGCAGGTCCAGCGCCAGGGCCAAGCCACCCGGGTCGTCCTGGATCAGCTCGGCGGTGCACGAGGACCCCACCAGCATGGCTTTGGGGGCAAAGCGCGCAAAGGCATCACGGGCGGCGGTTTTGAACAGCTCGGCGGTGTCGCCACCCAGGTCGCGGGCTTGGAAGGTGGTGTAGGTCACCGGTGGGCGGCGCGGCAAGCGCTCGATCATGGTGAACAACAAATCGGCATAGGTGTCGCCCTGTGGCGCGTGCAACACATAGTGCACATCGCGCATGGCGGTGGCGATGCGCATCGCCCCGATGTGGGGTGGGCCTTCGTAAGTCCAGAGGGTGAGTTGCATGGTGTTTGGCCTCAGGCGACCAGCTTCAAGCGGCGGGTCAAGGGGCGGCTGAACAAGCCGGCCAAGTCACCGGCTTGTTCGTAGCCCTGGATGGGGGTGAACACCAACTCAATGGCCCATTTGGTGGTCAGGCCTTTGGCCTCCAAGGGGTTGGCCAGGCCCAAGCCACACACCACCATGTCGGGTTGGTCGGCCAGGCAGCGGTCGAGTTGTTTTTCCACGTCTTGGCCTTCGCTCAAGCGGGTGCCGGCGGGCAACCAAGCCAGCTCGGCGGCCATGTGGTTGCGGTGCAAATAAGGGGTGCCGACCTCGACCAATTCCATGCCCAGTTCGCGGTGCAGAAAACGCGCCAGCGGGATTTCGAGTTGCGAGTCGGGGAAAAAGAAAATGCGCTTGCCTTGGAGCAGGGTGCGTTGGCGTGACAAGGCTTGCTCAGCGCGTTGGCGCGGGGCGCGGGTGGTTTGCTCAAACAGCGCGGGGCTCACGCCAAATTCTGTGGCAGCGGCTTGCAACCAGGCGGTGGTGCCCTCGGCACCCAGCGGGAAGGGTGCGCCCAGGTGAACGGCACCGCGCGACTCCAGGGCGCGGGCGGTATCGGCCAAAAAGGGTTGGGCCAGCAAAAAGCGGGTGCCAGGGCCCACGCTGGGCAACTGGGTGCTGCGCCGAGGCGGGAAAAAGTCGACCGCCACGCCCATGGTCTTGAGCAATTGGCCGAGTTGGTCTTCCACCACATCGGCCAAGGTGCCCACCACCAACAAGCGCGCTGCGCCATCGCTGCTTTGGGGCAGGGTGGGTGCCAGCGAGGCCAGGCAAGCGTCTTCGCCCTGGGTGAAGGTGGTTTCGATGCCGCTGCCCGAATAGTTGAGCACCCGCACCGAGGGCAAGTATTGGCGGGTCAAGCGCTCGGCAGCGCGCGACAGATCGAGCTTGATGACTTCTGAGGGGCAGGAGCCGACCAAGAACAACAGCTTGATGTCGGGGCGGCGTTGCAGCAACTGGCCCACCACTTTGTCGAGCTCGTCGTTGCAGTCGGCCAAGCCGGCCAGGTCGCGCTCGTCGATGATGGCGGTGCCAAAGCGCGGCTCGGCAAAAATCATCACGCCCGCTGCCGATTGGATCAGGTGGGCACAGGTGCGCGAGCCCACCACCAAAAAGAACGCGTCTTGGATTTTGCGGTGCAGCCAAATGATGCCGGTCAGCCCGCAAAACACCTCGCGCTGGCCGCGCTCGATCAGCACCGGCGCATCTTGGCAGCCGCTGGCGTTGTCGCTGCGAATGGGGATCACGCTGCTCATGCCATGGCTCCTGCGCCGACCATGCCGACACCATGGAGGGTTTGTTTTTCGCGCGCTTGTTGCAAGCGTGCCGCACGCAGCTTCCAGATGAACTGCCCGGCGTTGATGCAGTAGGTGAAGTAAGCCAACAAAGCCACGCCCAGTTGTTGCTGCAGGCTCATGTTTTGGTGATACCAACCATACAAGTACAAGGTGTGCAGCGCCAGCACCAACATGCTGAAGATGTCTTCCCACAAAAATGCCGGGGCAAACAGGTATTGGCCAAACACCACTTTCTCCCAAATGCAGCCAGTGATCATGATGGTGTAGAGGGTGAGTGTTTTGACCACCACCGACCACAGGGCCCACTGTTCGCCCTCGCCGGTGGCCATGCACCGCAGCACCAGCACCAGGCTGACCAAGAACACCAAAAACTGAATCGGTGCCAACACCCCTTGCACCAGTGTCCAGGCCGTGGCATCGCGCCGCAGGCGTTGCTGCGGCGTGTAAAGGGCGGGTGGTATTGCCTTGGCGGCAGAACCGGGGTGTGACATGCTTGACCTTGGGACCAATTCGTATGAGGTCACTTTAGGCAATGAATGCGCATCTGTCAATCAGAGTTGACGGTATATTTAGTTGACACTTATAGGGTTTTCACTATGTATATGTCGTGGGAAATATAAAGACACTGTGTCCCTGGGGTCTGCCGATGTCTTAACCGGTTGACATGCAGTAACTTTTGGACAGGGTCCAGGCCAAGCTTGCGTGTGTGGGTTTGGTGGCTGGGCGCGCATCGTGAGGGGCCTAGGGCTTGAATCAAGAACAGACGGTGGCCATCGTTCCGGCCATCACCGAATGGGTGGTGGACAGGTTGATGAGCGAGCATCAACAATTTGTGCAACAGCAAGACCTTGCCTTGCGCGGTCACGCCTTGCAATTGGCTTTGGCTTGTTTGCAGGGGCGAGAGCAAACGCGCGCGTGTTTCCAGGCTTGGTTGGCCCAAGGCATGGCCTTGGACACTTTGTATCTGCAGGTGCTGGCCCCGGCGGCCAGGTTGGTGGGCCAATGGTGGCAAGCCGACAGCGTTGACTTTGCCCATTGCACCGTTGGCCACAGCCATTTGCAGGACTTGCTGGTCGAGTTCAGCCCGCAGTTTTTGGCCCAGTCCAGCGGTTACGCGGCCCCGGCGGGCCACCGCGCCTTGATGATGGGCCAACCCAACGCACAACACGCCTTGGGATTGATGATGTTGGCGGAGTTTTTCCGCCGCGACGGCTGGAGCGTGACCAGCGCCTCCCAAATGGGCCGCTTTGAAGCGCTGTCCACCATTGGCAACGAAGCGTTTGACCTGGTGGCCATTTCGGTCAGCACCCAGCGCGAACTCCCTGCGCTCACCAAGCACATTGTCCAACTGCGCCAACGCTCGCTGAACCCGCGGGTGCTGATCATGGTGGGCGGACCCATGTTGGCCCAAGACCCCCATTTGGCGGCCACCTTGGGGGCAGATTTCTCCAGCGGTTCGGCCGATCAGGCCTTGCGTGATGCCGCCCAACAAGTGCGCATGCGCAGAGAGCAGCAGGTGACGCAGGCCCGCGCCAGGGACGTCTCGTGCGGACAATTCTCGTAATTGCTGGTTGTTTGCCCTAGACGAAAGTTGGACGATGTTACATTCCGCATCGAAACGCCCTGTAGACGTTGAGGTGTGACAAGCCAACCAGACATCTGTGAGGCTCATGATTGAAGGTTTATGCAAATTTCGTCTCTTTCACCGTCGGATATGTCTCAGCTGATTGGCGTCAGCTCGGACATTGCTTTGCTGTTGGACGAGGCGGGCGTGGTTCAAGAGGTGTCCATGTCGCGCAGCGACTGGGCAGCGCTCGATTGCCGAAGCTGGGTGGGTCGGCCCTGGTTGGACACCTTTGCTGAAGACAGCTTGCCCAAATTGCCTGAAATGTTGGCCGCCAAGGCCGGCGAGGCGTTGCGTTGGCGCCACATCAACCACAGATCGCAAATGCCAGGCGGCAGCGATGTGCCTTTGCAGTATGTGGCCGTGCCTTTGGCGGAGGAAGGCATGAGCTTGGTGCTGGGCCGCGACATGTCGGTCGTGGCCGGATTGCAACAGCGTTTGATGGATGCGCAGCAATCCATGGAGCGCGATTACATGCGCTTGCGCCACATGGAAGCGCGCTACCGCATCTTGTTTGAAACCTCCAGCGAGCCGGTCTTGGTGATCGATGTGGTCTCTCAGCGGGTGATGGAGGCCAACCCGGCGGCCCAAGCCTGGGTCAAAGACGCAGGAAAACGTTTGGTCGGGCGCGAAATCAACGAGTGTTTCGAGAGCCAATACCGCGACGCGGTCCAGGCTTTGCTGCGCATGGCCCAGGCGACGGGGCGGGCTGAAATTGGCCGGGCCCGCTTCATGGGCACCTCGCAAGATTGCACGCTGTCGGTGTCGGTGTTTCGGCAAGAAGGGGGCGCGCAGTTTTTGATTCGCCTGCTCTCCAGTGTGGGTGCTTTGGCCGATGCCCAACCCGATGCGCAAGCTTGGTTCAGCGAGGCCATGGAGCGCTCGCCCATGGGCTTGATGATCACCGACCGGCATGGTGCTGTGGTGGCGGCCAATGCCGAACTGGTCTCGCTGGTGGGGGCGACCTCATTGGCCCAATTGCAAGGCCAGCCGGTAGAACGCTGGCTGAGCCGCGGCAGCGTCGATTGGGGCGTGCTGCAAACCAATATCCGCCAAACCGGCAGCGTGCGCGGTTTTGCCACCGAGCTGCGCACCATGGCTGGCACCCAAGTGGCGGTGGAGATTTCGGCCCTGACCTTGACCGGCCCGCAGGCCTTGTATGGGTTCTTTGTCCGCGATGTGGGCCGCCAACGCATGCCTGACGCCCCCATTGAGTCGGGCATGGCGGGCTCGGTGGCCCAATTGGCCCAACTGGTCGGTCGCATGCCGATGAAAGACATCGTGGGCGAGACCAGCGACATGATCGAGCGCATGTGCATCCAAGCGGCTTTGCAGCTGACCCACAACAACCGCGCTTCGGCGGCAGAAATGCTGGGGTTGTCGCGCCAAAGCCTGTATGTGAAGTTGCGCCGCTACGACATGGCCGGCAGCAGCGAGGCCGAGTAAGCCACCCCCTTTCGCACCAAAATGGTGTTTTCTGTCTGGGCGGCAGAAACAGGGTCGACGGGCAAAAGTGTCAGATATTTCTGACGAAATAATCGTAAACCTCAGTTGACAGTTGGGGTGGACGGGCCAAAAATGCACCATGGCCCGTCCCTCCGTGTCCACCGTCGCTGAGCTGCTCAAACCCATCACCTGGTTTCCGCCCATGTGGGCCTTTGCCTGCGGTGTGGTGTCTTCGGGCGAGGCGTTCACTGGCCACTGGGGTTTGATCGTTTGGGGCGTTTTGTTGGCGGGCCCCATGGTGTGTGCCAGCAGCCAAGCGGTGAATGACTGGTTTGACCGACATGTCGACGCCATCAACGAACCGCAGCGGCCCATTCCTTCAGGGCGAATGCCGGGGCGATGGGGCTTGTACATCGCATGCTTGTGGACCGGCTTGTCTTTGTTATGGGCTGTGCCCTTGGGCACTTGGGGCTTTTGGGCCGCTGCCTTGGGCTTGGCCCTGGCCTGGGCTTACAGCGCGCCACCCTTGCGCCTGAAGGAAAACGGCTGGTGGGGCAATGCCGCTTGTGCGCTCAGCTACGAAGGCTTGGCCTGGGTGACCGGCGCAGCGGTGATGCTGGGCGAGCGCGTGCCGCCCACGCCGGTGTTGTGCTTGGCCTTGCTCTACAGCTTGGGTGCCCACGGCATCATGACCTTGAATGACTTCAAAGCGGTCGAGGGCGACCGCCACATGGGGGTGCGGTCTTTGCCGGTGCAACTGGGTGTGGAGGGTGCCGCCCGGGTGGCGTGTTGGGCCATGGTGCTGCCCCAGGTGGTGGTGGTGGGCTTGCTGATGGCTTGGGGCCAAGTGGCCCACGCCTTGGGGGTGCTGGGGCTGATCCTGGGGCAACTGCCTTTGATGGGTGTGTTTGTGCGCCAGCCCGTGGCCAAGGCCTTGATGCTCAGTGGTTTTGGGGTGCCTTTGTTTGTCGCCGGCATGATGGTCAGTGCTTGGGCTGTGCGCTTGTTGCCTGGGGCCGGGTCATGAGCGGGCCGGCTTTTTTTGGTTGGTGGCAAGTGTTCCGCTTGGCCCTGGTGCAAGCATGCTTGGGCTCGGTGGTGGTGATCACCACATCCACTTTGAACCGCGTCATGGTGGTGGAGTTGATGATGCCTGCTTTGTTGCCGGGTCTATTGGTGGGCTTGCACTATGCCGTGCAAATGGTGCGCCCGCGCATGGGCTTTGGGGCCGATCAAGGCAGGCGCTGTACCCCCTGGATGGTGGGGGGCATGTCTGTATTGGCCTTGGGCGGTTGTTTGGCCGCGCAAGCCACCGTGACCATGGGCAGCGATCGGGGGTTGGGCTTGGCCTTGGCGGCACTGGCGTTTGCCATGATTGGTGTCGGCGTGAGCGCCTGTGGCACCTCGTTGTTGGTGCTGTTGGCCAAGCGGGTGAGCGACGATCGGCGGGCCCCGGCCGCCACCTTGGTGTGGGTGATGATGATTGTGGGCTTTGCTGTGACCGCCGTGGTGGTGGGCAAGCACTTGGACCCCTACACGCCGGAGCGGTTGCTGCGGGTGGTGTGCACGGCGGCTGGCTTGGCTTGGCTGCTGGCCTGTGTTTGCCTGTGGGGCCTGGAAGGACCGAGCGAGCCGGCGACCCTGCGCGACAGCGCAATCGGGCATGACCCGTTTTTGGGTGGCCGCGAAGAACGCTCTGATGCGCGGGCAGCGGATGGCCCGTTGGCGCCAGTCCCGATGAGAGCGTCTGTGCGCTTTCGGCAGGCTTTGGCCCAGGTCTGGGACGAGCCCGCAGCGCGCAGGTTCACCATTTTTGTGTTTCTTTCCATGCTGGCCTACAGCTCGCAAGACCTGATCTTGGAGCCGTTTGCGGGCGCCGTGTTTGACATGACGCCGGGGCAGACCACCCAGCTCTCAGGCTTGCAACATGGCGGCGTCTTGCTGGGCATGCTGTGCGTTGCGCTGGCGGGCAGCGGCTGGGCGCGCGGGCGTTGGGGCTCGGTGCAAGCGTGGATGGTGGGTGGTTGCTTGGCTTCGGCCCTGGCCATGGCCGGTTTATCGGTGGCGGCAGGGCTGGGTGGGGCATGGCCATTGCTGGCCAATGTGTTTTTGCTGGGGGTGGCCAATGGGGCGTTTTCGATCGCCGCCATCACCACCATGATGCGCTTGGCCGCAGCCGCCAAAGACGGCCGCGAGGGCACACGCATGGGCTTGTGGGGCGCCGCACAAGCCATTGCATTTGGTTTGGGTGGGTTGCTCGGCACCGGCGCGAGCGATTTGGCGCGCTGGTGGCTGTCAGAGCCCGCAACCGCCTACAGCTGGGTTTTTGGTATGGAAGCGCTGATGTTTGCTGGGTCCGCTTGGTGGGCGGTCCAGGTCGGGCGTGGCGAAACAGTGCAAACGCGTACAACGCAAACCGCCCCTTGGGCAATGGAAGGACAACAACCATGACACAAATGAGTTACGACGCCGTGGTGATCGGGGGTGGGCCGTCCGGTGCCACCGCTGCCGATGATTTGGCCAGCAAGGGTTGGCGCGTCTTGTTGCTGGACCGGCAAGGCCGCATCAAGCCCTGTGGCGGCGCGATTCCGCCGCGCTTGATCAAAGACTTTGACATCCCCGACGAGCTGCTGGTGGCCAAAGCGCGCTCGGCGCGCATGATCTCGCCCAGCGACAACAAGGTCGACATCCCGATTGAAAACGGCTTTGTCGGCATGGTCGATCGCGACCAGTTTGACGAGTGGTTGCGTGTGCGCGCGGCCAGCCATGGCGCGGTGCGCCAGCGTGGCGTGTTTGACAAATTCAGCCGCGACATGGACGGGGTGATGCGGGTGCATTTCACCGCCAAAGGCATCAAAGGCGAAGAGCACCAAGCCAGCGTGCGTGCGCGCACCGTGATTGGGGCCGATGGCGCGCGCTCGGAAGTGGCGCGCCAGTCGATTGATGGCGCCGAAAAAACCAAATACGTTTTCGCTTACCACGAGATCATCCAAGCGCCCCAAAATGCGCCCGACCACGACCCCACGCGCTGCGATGTGTATTACCGGGGCAGCTTGTCACCCGACTTTTACGGTTGGGTGTTCCCGCACGGCAACACCGTCAGTGTGGGCACGGGCAGTGCCGACAAAGGATTTTCACTGCGCAGTGCGGTGGGCCGTTTGCGCGAAACCGCAGGCTTGGGCGATTCCGCCACCTTGCGCCGCGAGGGTGCGCCCTTGCCCATGAAGCCCTTGCCGCGCTGGGACAACGGCCGCGACGTGGTGCTGGTGGGTGACGCCGCCGGCGTGGTGGCCCCGTCGTCTGGCGAGGGCATTTACTACGCCATGGCCTGTGCGCGCATGGCCGCGG